>C688J18823_10001767_pt1 | contig 13439 bp, 10 predicted proteins | sample HopSoiMetagenom1_FD_18823 | JGI IMG/M metagenome (IMG submission 18823)
TCGAAGCGGTTCACCGAGTCCTACATCCTCGGCGAGATCGTCGCTCGCGCGAGCGGCGGCGAGCACAAGCCGGGCCTCGGCAATACCGGCATCGTGCTCGGTGCACTGAAGGCCGGCGTGATCGACGTCTACCCGGAATACACCGGCACGATCGCGGCGGAGGTCGTGCGGCTGCCTGCGCATTCCACGCTGGAGGAGCTGAACCGCGCATTGGCGACGCAAGCTCTCGCGGCGGGCATCCGGCTCGGATTCAACAACAGCTACGGTCTCGCCGCACGCGAAGGCACGGCCGTCAACACGCTGTCGGATCTGGCGCGCCATGCGGAGCTGAAGCTCGCGCTTTCGCAGGAGTTTCTCGGCCGCGCCGACGGCTGGCCGGGGTTGAAGAAGACTTACGGCTTGCCGCAGCAGCCCCTCGGCCTCGACCACGGGCTCGCTTATGAAGCGCTCGCGGCCGGGCGCATCGACGTGATGGACGTGTACTCGACCGACGCGAAGATCGCGCGCTACCACCTGCGCGTCCTGCAGGACGATCGCGGCTATTTTCCACGCTACGACGCGGTCCTCCTGTATCGCGCCGACCTGCCGCACCGCGCGCCGAAAGCGTTCCACGCGCTGCAAAAGCTCGAGGGACGCATCGACGAAGCCTCGATGATCCGCATGAACGCCGCCGCCGAGCTCGAGGGCAGGAGCTTCGCTCAGGCCGCGGCCCTCTTCAGCGGCGAGGCGCAGCAAGCCGGGCAAAGGCGGCTGCTGCCGACGCTTCTCGGACCCGACTTCTGGCGCCTGACGCGCGAGCACCTCGTGCTGGTGGGTGCATCGCTCGCTGCCAGCATCGCCGTGGGCATCCCGCTCGGCATCGTCGCCGCCCGGCTGCCGCAGGTGGCGCAGGCGATCCTCGCTGCGGTGGGCGTGATCCAGACCATCCCGTCGCTCGCGCTTTTTGCGTTCCTCATCGCGCTCCTCGGCACCATCGGCATCCTGCCGGCGCTGCTTGCGCTCTTTCTGTATGCGCTGCTGCCGATCGTGCGGAACACCTATACCGGTCTCACGGCGATCAGCCGCGGCATGCGGCAGGCGGCGATGGCGCTCGGCCTCGAGCCCGCGCAGCGCCTGCGCCTCATCGAATTGCCGCTCGCGGCGCCATCCGTCCTTGCCGGCATCAAGACTTCCGCGGTGATCAATGTCGGCACCGCCACCATCGCCGCGTTCGTCGGTGCCGGCGGCTATGGCGAGCGCATTGCGAGCGGGCTGGCGTTGAACGACAACGTGACGCTGCTCTCCGGCGCGATCCCGGCCGCGGTGCTCGCGCTCCTCGTGCAGGGCGCATTCGAGCTCGGCGAGCGCCGCTTCGGGTGGATGGCGCGGGCGCGCGCCCGCTAGAATCGCCCCCTTCGAACAAGGAAAAGACATGTCGCAACTGATTGCGGTACCTCGCGAGACCGCGGCCGGCGAAAAGCGCGTCGCGACGGTGCCCGAGGTCGTCGAGAAGCTGATCAAGCTCGGCTTCCGCGTCGCGGTGCAATCAGGCGCTGGCGATGCCGCCAATTTCTCCGACGATGCGTACCGTGCCGCCGGCGCCGAAATCGTGTCCGATCCCTGGTCGAGCGCCGACATCCTTTTCAAGGTGCGCGCGCCGAACATGGCGGAAGTCGGCCTGATGCGCGAAGGACAGGTGCTCATCAGCTTCATTTGGCCGGCGCAGAACGCCGAGCTGATGCAGAGCCTGGCGGCGCGCAAGGTCACCGTACTCGCGATCGATTCGCTGCCGCGCACGCTGAGCCGCGCGCAGAAGATGGACGCCTTGACATCCATGGCCGGCGTCAGCGGCTACCGCGCGGTCATCGAGGCGGCCAATGCCTTCGGCCGCTTCTTCGCCGGCCAGGTGACCGCCGCCGGCAAGGTTCCGCCGGCGAAGGTCTTTGTCGCCGGCGCCGGCGTCGCCGGGCTTGCCGCGATCGGCACGGCCGTGGGCTTGGGCGCCATCGTGCGCGCCAACGACACCCGCGCCGAAGTCGCGGACCAAGTGAAATCGCTGGGCGGCGAGTTCGTCAAGGTCGATTATGAAGAAGAAGGCTCGGGCGGCGGCGGCTACGCCAAGGTGATGAGCGAGGGTTTTCAGAAAGCCCAGCGCGAGATGTACGCCAAGCAGGCGAGGGAAGTAGACATCATCATCACCACCGCGCTGATCCCCGGCAAGCCTGCGCCCAAGCTCATCACCGCCGAGATGGTGAAGTCGATGAAGCCGGGCAGCGTGATCGTAGATATGGCGGGAGAGCAAGGCGGGAACTGCGAGCTGACCGAGCCGGGCCAAGCGGTGGTGAAGCATGGCGTCACCATCGTCGGCTACACCGATCTCGCGAGCCGGCTGGCGAAGCAGTCCTCTACTCTCTACGGCACCAACCTCTTCCGGCTGGCTGAGGAGCTCTGCAAGAAGAAGGACGGCGTGGTCGAAGTCAACATGGAAGACGAGGCCATCCGCGGCCTGACGGTGATCAAGGATGGCAAGATTACGTGGCCGCCGCCGCCGCCGAAAGTTGCGCCCGCGCCGGCGAAGGCGGCCGCCAAGCCGGCTGCGCCGCCGGCGCCGAAAGGCCATGGCGCGGCAAGCGCGCCGGCATCCGCCAAGTCGACGGCAATCGTGTTCCTGGCCGGTGCGATCTTCTTCTGGGTCATCGGCGCCTACGCGCCGGCAGCGTTCATCGGCCACTTCACGGTGTTCGTGCTCGCCTGCTTCGTCGGCTACATGGTGATCTGGAACGTGACCCCGGCGCTGCACACGCCGCTCATGAGCGTCACCAACGCCATCAGCTCGATCATCGCCATTGGCGCGCTCGTGCAGGTGGCACCGCCCATAGGGGACGGCATTGCCAGACCGGCGGGATGGATCATCGGACTCGCCCTGCTCAGCATCGCGCTCGTCGCCATCAACATGTTCGGCGGCTTCGCCGTCACGCAGCGCATGCTGCAGATGTTCCGGAAGTAGGCCCATGCCCGCGACCCTTTCCACCGTCGCCTATGTCGGCGCCACCATCCTCTTCATCCTGAGCCTGGGCGGCCTGTCCAACCCGGAGACATCGCGCCGCGGAAACCTGTACGGGATGATAGGCATGACGATCGCTGTGCTCGCCACGGTGCTCGGCCCGCAGGTGACCAAGGGAGGCTACGGGTGGATCGTGGCTGCGCTTGCCGTCGGCGCCGTGATCGGCGTCTTCGCCGCCCGCACTGTGAAGATGACGCAGATGCCGGAGCTGGTGGCGCTGATGCACAGCCTCGTCGGCCTTGCTGCCGTGCTCATCGGATACGCGAACTACATCGATCCCGCGGCCACCGGACATCTGCGGGGCGCAGAGAAGACCATTCATGAACTGGAGATTTACATCGGCGTCCTGATCGGCGCGATCACCTTCTCCGGTTCGCTCATCGCCTTCGGCAAGCTGTCGGCGAAGATCAGCGGCAAGCCCATGCTGCTGCCGGGCCGGCACTGGATCAACCTCCTCGGCCTGCTGGTCGTCATCTACTGCGGATACTGGTTCATACACACCACAACGATCGACGAGGGCATGAAGCCCCTCGCGATCATGACGCTGATCGCGCTCCTTTTCGGCATCCACATGGTGATGGCGATCGGCGGCGCCGACATGCCGGTCGTCGTCTCGATGCTGAACAGCTATTCCGGGTGGGCGGCGGCCGCCACCGGATTCATGCTGTCGAACGACCTCTTGATCGTCACCGGCGCGCTGGTCGGCTCGAGCGGCGCGATCCTGTCGTACATCATGTGCCGCGCGATGAACCGCAACTTCGTCAGCGTGATCGCCGGCGGATTCGGTACCGAGGGCGGCAAGCCGGCGCCGGCAGGCGGCGCCCAACCGGCCGGCGAGGTGACGCCGATCAGCGCGGGGGAGACGGCCGAGCTCCTGCGCAACGCGACGAACGTCATCATCGTCCCCGGCTACGGCATGGCGGTCGCGCAAGCGCAGCACACCGTATTCGAGATCACGAAGTTCCTGCGCGAGAAGGGCGTGAACGTGCGCTTCGGAATCCATCCCGTGGCGGGGCGCATGCCGGGGCACATGAACGTGCTCCTGGCGGAGGCGAAGGTCCCTTACGACATCGTGCTCGAGATGGACGAGATCAACGCCGACTTTCCCGACACCGACGTCGCGATGGTGATCGGCGCCAACGACATCGTGAACCCCGCGGCGCAAGAGGATCCTTCCAGCCCGATCGCCGGCATGCCGGTGCTGGAAGTGTGGAAGGCGAAGACCTCCGTGGTGATGAAGCGCAGCATGGCTTCGGGTTACGCGGGCGTGGACAATCCCCTCTTCTACAAAGACAACAACCGCATGCTGTTCGGCGATGCGAAGAAGATGCTGGACGAGGTGCTCACCGCCTTGAAAGCGTGATCAAAATCGGCATCTCGCCGCGCCTTTTCCACCCCGAGCCGGGCGCGAAGGGCGTGCACACCAAGCTGCTCGATTACCTCGAGCATTCGGTTGCCGAATGGATCCATTCGCGCGATGCGCTCGCCTTTCTGCTCGCTGCTGGCGAGCGCGCGAACGACTATGCGCGGGAGCTCGACGGCCTCGTGCTGCAGGGCGGGGCGGACATCAGCCCGCTCGCCTACGGCGAGGAGCCGCTCAAGCCGGAATGGGCCGGCGATCCCCTGCGCGACCGTTTCGAGATCGCGCTGGTGAAGGCTTTTACGGACGCCCGGAAGCCGGTCCTCGGCATCTGTCGCGGCGCGCAGCTGATCAACGTGGCGCTCGGCGGCAGCCTGCATCAGGACATCCCCAACCATCGCAGCGACGGCTACGACAATCATTGCCACCGCGTGCGTCTCGAGGCCGGGTCCGCGCTCGCACGGCTCTACGGCGAGACCGGGCCGCGGCAAGTCGTCTCGATCCATCACCAGGCGATCAAGCGCCTGGGGCGCGATCTCATCGCCGAGGCGCACGCCGAGGAGGACGGGGTGATCGAGGCCATCCGCTCTCGCGGCCCGAGCTACGTCGCCGCCGTGCAATGGCACCCGGAGTTCCACGGCGGCCGCCATGGCTTCCTCGACGGCGGGCCGTTGCTCGACGAATTCCTCAAGGCAGCGCGGAAATGAAATCGGTCGTCCTGCGGCTGCTGGAGCGCGAGCGCGGCCTCTTCGCCGGCGCGATCGTCGTCGCCGCGGCCTGCATCGCGCTCGGCGTGCCGATGGACTTCGTGCTCTTCGGCCTCACGCTCGCGGGCGTGGCACTGTTCCACCACCACACGCTGCAGGTGGCGCTCATCGGCTTGGCCGTGATCGTGCTTTACAAGCTCGGCTTCACCGGGTTCAAGACCGGACCCGGCTTCGGCGGGCTCGCGCTTCACCTCGCGCACGAATGGGTGATCCTTACCAACCTGTTCGGCTTGCTCCTCGGCTTCGCGCTGCTTTCGAATCATTTCGAGGAGAGCCAGGTGCCCGCGGCATTGCCGCGTTATCTGCCCGACGATTGGAAGGGCGGCCTGGTGCTGCTCTTCATGATCTTCGTGCTCTCGTCCTTCCTCGACAACATCGCCGCTGCGCTGATCGGCGGCACCATCGCGCGCGGCGTGTTTCGTGGCCGCGTGCACATCGGCTATCTCGCCGCCATCGTCGCTGCGTCGAACGCCGGCGGTTCCGGCAGCGTGGTGGGCGACACCACGACGACGATGATGTGGATCGATGGAGTCGCTCCGATCGATGTGCTGGAGGCGTTCGTCGCCGCCAGCGTGGCGATGTTCATTTTCGGCATTCCGGCGTCGCTTCAGCAGCAGCGCTACTCCCCTATCACCAAGGACGCGACTGCCGGCGTGCGCGTGGACTGGGCGCGTCTCGCCATCGTCGCCATCATCCTGGTCACCGCGATCGTGGTGAACGTGTTGATCAACGTGAAGTACCCCGAGCAATCGGACCGCTTCCCCTTTATCGGCGCCGCGGTCTGGGTCGCTCTCGTCGTTACTGCCGCCTGGCGCCGCCCGCAGTGGTCGCTACTTCCAGGCGCCTTCAAGGGCAGCCTCTTTCTCCTCTCGCTGATCCTGTGCGCTTCGCTCATGCCGGTGGAGAAGCTGCCGGCCGCGTCGTGGCAGACGGCGCTCGGACTGGGCTTCGTGTCCGCGGTGTTCGACAACATTCCGCTCACCGCGCTCGCGCTCAAGCAGGGCGGCTACGACTGGGGCTATCTCGCTTACGCGGTGGGCTTTGGCGGCTCGATGATCTGGTTCGGCTCGTCCGCCGGCGTCGCCCTTTCGAACATGTTCCCGCAGGCGAAGTCGGTGGGACTCTGGCTCAAGCACGGCTGGCACGTGGCGCTCGCGTACGTGATCGGCTTCTTCGTCATGTTCGCTATCCTGGGCTGGCATCCGAACGCGCCGCACAAGGCAACACCGCCGGCGAAGGCTTATTCCGCCTCGTAAAGCGCCTTGCTGCGCTCTGAAAGCGCAGAGTAGAATCGTCGCGCCTCGCGTCCGAGCAGGGCTGAACCCCCGCCCACAAAATTCAAAGTCCAGAGAGAGGAGATATCCATGAGCAAGCAGCAACCGCAGTCCACCCCGTCGCGCCGCAAGTTCCTTGCGGGCGCAGCGGCGGCAGCGACCGGCGCGGCAACCCTCGGCTTCCCCGCCATCGTCAAGGCGCAAGGCCCGGTTTCGTTCCGCTGGCAGAGCACGTGGCCGTCGAAGGACATCTTCCACGAGTACGCGCTCGACTTCGCGAAGAAGGTGAACGACATGACGGGCGGCGACCTGCGCATCGAGGTGCTGCCGGCCGGCGCGGTGGTGCCGGCTTTCGGTCTGCTCGATGCGGTCACCAAGGGCACGCTCGACGGCGGCCACGGCGTGCTGGTGTACCACTACGGCAAGCAGAATGCGCTCGCGCTCTGGGGCTCCGGCCCCGCGTACGGCATGGACGCGAACCAGCTCCTCGCTTGGCATCGTTACGGCGGCGGCAAGGATCTGCTGCAGAAGCTGTACTCCTCGATCGGCGCCAACGTCGTTTCATTCCCGTATGGCCCGATGTGGACGCAGCCGCTCGGCTGGTTCAAGAAGCCGATCACCAAGGTCGAAGACTTCAAGGGAATGAAGTTCCGCACCGTCGGCATCTCGATCGACGTGTTCACCGGCCTCGGCGCGGCGGTTAACGCGCTGCCGGGTGGCGAGATCGTGCCGGCGATCGACCGCGGCTTGCTGGATGGCGCGGAGTTCAACAACCAGAGCTCCGACCGCATCCTCGGCTTCCCCGACGTATCGAAGACCTGCATGCTGCAGAGCTACCACCAGAATGCCGAGCAGTTCGAGATCATGTTCAACAAGGGCAAGTTCGATGCGCTGCCTGCCAAGGTGCGCGCGATCATCGAGCATGCGGTGGACGCGGCCTCGCAGGACCTGGTGTGGAAGTCGATCGACCGCTACTCGAAGGACTACATCGAGCTGCAGCAGAAGGACAAGGTGCGCTTCTACAAGACGCCCGACGCAATCCTGCGCCGCCAGCTCGAGACCTACGACACGGCGCTGGAAAAGCGCAAGGACAACGCGCTCTTCAACGAGATCGCCGATTCGCAGAAGAAGTTCGCGCAGCGTGTGGTGCGCTGGGACCTCGACACCAACGTGCGCCGCGAGATGGCCTACAACCACTACTTCGGCAAAGGCGCGAAGCCCGCAGCCAAGAAGGCCTGAGCGTCAAGCAGGCGAAGGAGACCGCAAACACCATCCGGCATAATCGCCGGGTGGTGTTTGTCTTTCAGGGGTAGGGGAAAATGCAGAAGCTTCTTCTTTTCATCGACAAGGTGAGCACCTTCGTCGGCCGCGCGTTCTCGTGGCTGATCGTCGTGCTGACGCTGTTCATCTCCTGGGAAGTATTCTCCCGCTACGCGTTCGATGCGCCGCACGCCTGGGCGTTCGACGTGATGATCATGATGTACGGCACGCTCTTTATGATGGCCGGCGCGTACACGCTGTCGCAGAACGGCCATGTGCGCGGCGACGTGCTGTACGGATTCTTCCGCCCGCGCACGCAGGCGACGATCGATTTGATCCTGTACCTCTTCTTCTTCATCCCCGGGGTGTTCGCGCTCACCTACGCCGGGTATTACTACGCGGCGGATTCGTGGCGCATCAACGAGCACTCGAACATCACTTCCGAAGGCCCGCCGATCTATCCGTTCAAGACCATCATTCCCCTCGCGGGCGCGTTCATCCTGCTGCAGGGGATCGTCGAGATCGCGCGCTGCATCATCTGCCTGAAGCAGGGGGACTGGCCCTCGCGTGAGGCAGACGTGGTCGAGGTGGACGTGGACAAGCTCAAGGAGATGGTCCACGTCAAGGACGAGGACATCGCGCAACTCGACCAGTACGTCGCCCCTCGCCGGGAGCCGCGATGAGGATACGCAAGGAGCTTTGGTTCGGCTTCTCGCTGATGGCGATCATCATCGTCGCCATCCTCGCTTTCACGCCCTGGTCGAATCTCTCGAACGGCCACCTCGGCCTGATCATGCTGGCCCTGATCGTGGTGGCGATCATGCTGGGCTATCCCACCGCCTTCACGCTCATGGGGCTCGGCGTGTTCTTCGCCTGGCTCGCGTACCGGTCCGCCAATCCGCATACCGCGACGCAGCAGGTGCTCGATCTGATGGTGCAGCGCTCGTACGGCGTGATGTCGAACGACGTGCTGATTGCGGTACCGCTTTTCGTTTTCATGGGCTACCTCGTTGAGCGTGCAGCGCTGATCGATCGACTCTTCAAGAGCTTGCACCTCGCGACGGCGCGCGTGCCGGGATCGCTGGCGGTCGCGACGATCATCACCTGCGCGATCTTCGCCACGGCGACCGGCATCGTTGGCGCGGTGGTGACGCTGATGGGCCTGCTCGCGTTCCCGGCGATGCTGAAGGCCGGCTACAACGTGAAAATTTCAGCCGGTGCGATCACCGCCGGCGGCTGCCTCGGCATCCTGATCCCGCCTTCAGTGCTGCTCATCGTCTACGGAGCGACGGCGGGCGTGTCGGTGGTGCAGCTCTATGCGGGCGCCTTTTTCCCGGGCTTCATGCTGGCCGGCCTGTACCTCGCCTACGTGATCGTGCTGGCGAAGTGGAAGCCCGAACTGATGCCGCCGCTGGCGGAAAACGAGCGGCGCATTCCGATTCCCGCGTTTGCGACGGGTCTCGCCGCCCAGGGCCGCAATGCGTTCACCGGCCTATGGGCGGGCGCCCTCGGCGATTCGCGCGGCGGCCAGAAACGCGCCGTCGTCGCGCAACTCTTCGTCACCCTTCTGCCGGCGCTCTTCTTTGCCGGAATCCTGGTCCTGACGTATCGGATGGCCACCGCGCCCGAGGTCGTGGAGAACACCGCGGGACTGCAGCAGTTCGGCGGCGGTGGCGCGGTTGCCGAAGGGGAGGCCGATACCGGCCTCGCCACGCCCCCCGAAGACTCAGGCACCGGGCTGGCGGAGCCGCAGGCGGAAGAATCAGCGGCGCCGGCAAAGTCGGCTGACGCCGAGCAGGCGGGCGCCGCGCGCGAGAAGCAGGCAGCAGACACCGCCGAGGCGAAAGCCAGGGCGGCGAGCGCAGCCGCGATCGACAGGCTGCCAGTACCGACGTGGTTTTGGATCAGCGTCCTCATTATCGTGGCGCTTCTCGCGGTGCTTTACTGGCTGTGGACGTGGGAACGGCTCGAGGTATTCAAGTACCTGCTGACGTCNTTCTTTCCGCTCGCCGTCCTCATCCTCCTGGTCCTCGGCTCGATCGTGTTCGGGTTTTCCACGCCGACGGAGGCCGCTGCGGTCGGGGCGCTCGGCGGTCTCATCCTCGCTGCGGCCTACCGTTTCATCGAGCACTGGCGAGCCGCGCCACCCTCTGGCAAAGGTGCGGCGGTGGCCAGGACGTTGCGCGAGGTCGGCGGCATCATCAAGGAGTCGTCGTTCCTCACGGCGAAGACCAGCGCCATGGTGTGCTGGCTCTTCGTCGGCTCGGCGATCTTCTCGGCAGCCTTCGCGTTGCTCGGCGGGCAGGAGATCGTCGAGAAGTGGGTGCTGTCTCTCAACATGACGCCGCTGCAGTTCATGATCCTCGCCCAGTTCATCATCTTCATCCTGGGCTGGCCGCTCGAGTGGACCGAGATCATCGTGATCTTCATGCCGATCTTCATTCCGCTGCTGCCGCACTTCGGCGTCGATCCGCTGTTCTTCGGGCTGCTGGTTGCGCTCAACCTGCAGACCGCCTTCCTCTCGCCGCCGGTGGCGATGGCGGCGTTCTACCTGAAGGGTGTGTCGCCCTCGCACGTGACGCTGAACCAGATTTTCGCCGGCATGATGCCGTTCATGGCGATCCAGGTCGTCGCGCTAGTGCTGCTGTACATGTTCCCCGGCATCGGCCTGTGGCTGCCCAGCGTGGTGTATGGCCGATGAGCATCCGGCAGCACTAAGCGCTGCCGAAGCCGCGCGCCGGATGGGTGCGGGGCTCCTGACGGCCGAGGAGCTCGTCCAGTCCTGCCTCGAGCGCATCCGGCAGACGGAACCGGCGGTGCAGGCTTGGCAGTTCCTCGACGAGGCCCACGCGCTAGAGCAGGCGCGGGCGGCGGATGAGCGCCGGCGCAGCGGCCAACCGGTCGGCGCGCTGAATGGCATCCCGGTCGGCATCAAGGACATCATCGACACGGCCGACATGCCGACGCAGAACGGCACCGTGCTGCACGAGGGCCGCATGCCGCGCAACGATGCTGCCGTGGTCAGGCGGTTGCGCGCGGTGGGGGCGGTCATCCTCGGCAAAACCGTGACCACCGAGTGCGCGTACTTCTCTCCCGGAAAAACGCGCAATCCGCACAATCCCGAGCACACGCCCGGCGGCTCGTCGAGCGGCTCCGCGGCGGCAGTCGCAGCGTCCATGGTGCCGCTCGCGCTCGGCAGCCAGACGGCCGGATCGACGATCCGTCCCGGCTCCTTCTGCGGCGTGTACGCACTCAAGCCGAGCCATGGCCTCATTCCCCGCACGGGCGTGTTGCAGCTCTCGCGCACGCTCGACCACATCGGTCTTTTCGCGCGCTCGGTGGAAGACGTTGCGCTGCTGGCGGAGGAGCTTGCCGGGTACGACGAAGCCGATCCGGATACGCAGCCGCGTGCGCGCATCCCATTCGTGCGCCTCGCGACCGAGGAGCCGCCCATAGCGCCGAAGCTGGCGTTTATCAAAACTCCTCACTGGGAGCGGGCCGACGCCGACCTGAAGGAAGGCTATGCCGAGCTGATCGAGGCGCTCGGCGAGCAGGTGGAGGAGCTGGATCTTTTTCCCTCCGCGCTGCAGGCGTGGGACTGGCAACGTGTGGTCATGGAAGCCGAGATGGCGGCGAACCTGGAGCCGCTCTACGTCGCGGGCAAAGAGAAGCTATCGGAGCGCCTGCGCGGGCTTCTCGAGCGAGGACGGGAAACCAAGGCCGTCGATCACCAGCGTGTGCTGAAACAGCTGCCTGCGGTGCAGGAGACGTTCGACGAGCTCTTCATGGAGCGCTACGACGCGTTCATTACTCCGCCTGCGCTCGGCACTGCGCCGAAAGGCCTCACCGCCACCGGAGATCCGCTGTTCTGCGTGCCGTGGACGCTCTTCGGCTTGCCGGCGATCAATGTCCCACTGCTTCGCGGTTCTAACGGCCTGCCGATCGGCGTGCAGCTCATCGGTCGCCGCAATTTCGACGCGCGGCTGCTGAGGACCGCGCGCTGGCTCGAAGCGAGAGTCGCCTAGGCCGCTTTGGCGGCGGGACCGCGCATCGCGTCCCGCATGGACTCCAGCTGGGCGTGCAGCTGCTCGGCTTCGCTGCGATCGGCGAAGCTCGCCACCCAGTGAGTGACGCGGCCGTCGCGATCGCGTAGCGCGCCCAAGGCGAGCTCGACCGGGCGTGGGCTGCCGTCCTTCGACCACGCGCGCACGGGTTTACTGAATGCCGATTCCGCCAGCATCCGGTGCACGAGCGCCTCGTCGCCGCGGAAAACCAGCGCGCCAAGGGCGCGACCGAGCGCATCGGCGGCGCGGACACCGAAGGCTTCCTCGAAGGCGGCATTGACATAGGTCACCGGGCGCGAAGGCGAGCCGGCGTCCAGGATCGCGATCGGGCAGGGGCACGCGCCTAGCGCGGCGCGCACCATGGCGGCCTCGGCTAGAAGCCGTGAGAGGGCCGGGCCGCCCTCGCGGCGTCCGGAATCGAAAAAGTCCATGGATTCTTTTGCCACGATTCCCCCGACCCAACAAGTGTCAGCTTCCAGCGACACTCATGCGGGCCTCCGGCAGCGGCTCGGCGTCCGGGGTCGCGCGCGCAACGGGGGCGGACAGCGAGTAGCAATAGCGGCGTAGGCGGTTGAGATCCGATGCCTCGATCGCGTCGCGTAGAAATCCCATGTTGCGCTCGATGGCCGCCTGATAGGGGCTCGGGCCGTCGAAGTGCGAATCGGCAAAACGGTCGGCACCCTCGAGCTTCTTCTGGATGCGCGTGCGCGCCACGTAGTCGTAGAAGATCGGCGTCTTGAAGATCAGGTCATCGGGCGAGCTGTAGCGCACGATTTCCCGGCCATCGGCGAGCTGCTCGCGCGCGATCTTGGCCCAGATGAACTCCTCGTAAAGAAAGTGCCGCACTTTCTCGAGGTACATCCGGTCCGACATCTGGCCGATGAGGTCGGCGGTCCCGACCATGCAGCCGATCATGCGGTCGCGCGGGTCGGCAACGGGGATGTCCGCAATGTCCATCTCGTAACCGGTGAAATGCACGAGGCGGGCGGCCGTCGGGGCTTCGGCCGAGAAGCCGATCTTCGGCAGGTAGGCGGCGATGAAGTCCGCGCTGCGGCTCACGTGCACCTTGGTGAACACCGCGCCGTTCGCCACATTCGCTTCTGAGCTGCGTTTGAGGTAACCCGCATCGTGCAGGAGCGCGATGAGGATGCCCATCGCGGCACGGCGCGCGCCAAGGCGCTCGGACGGAGCGCAATTGCGATCGTGACCGTCCACCAGGCGGGCCATGGCAAGCGTCATGTCGAGCGTGTGGCGGATGTCGTGGTAGAGCGTGTCGCACGCCAGGTGGCCGGGATAGCGACCCTCGAAAAGCGCCTGGAAATCGTCGAACGCGCGTTCGAGAGCGCTGAAGCTCGCGCCTGGATAGCGCGCGCCAAAGAGGCGCAGCACGGCGTCGCGCACGTCCTTCGGCTTCTCGACATTCACCCGGTTGGTGACGTCGTTCTGGTTCAGACGTTCCTGCATGGTGCTCGGGCGGCCTCCCCAGGCGCGCCGTTCCCCACCTCCCCGTCGAAATTATTCCGCTCGCGCGCATGGGAGGCAAGGATAAAAAACAAAATGGGAGACGGCCGGTAAGCCGGGTTCTGTGCGCCCCTAACGGGCAAGCCCGCCGGGGCCGGCAGCCATTCCTCTAGGCCTGCAGTTACCCACAGGCTCGAGCCACCTACCCGC
>C688J18823_10001768_pt1 | contig 13439 bp, 10 predicted proteins | sample HopSoiMetagenom1_FD_18823 | JGI IMG/M metagenome (IMG submission 18823)
AGTTGCCCTAGGCGGAGATGGAACCATAAATGAGGTCGTAAATGGCTTCTTTGAAGAAATAGTAGTTGAAAGTCAAATCTCTACTCATAAGCTAGATACTCACATGCTTGGTAAGCAAAACCATGGGGAAAGTACACGCGTATCACATATCTTGAAACCTATAGACTCTGATGCGATCATGGGTGTGGTTCCTGCGGGATCAAGAAATGTACTCGCCAAATCCTTGGATTTGCCTGATGGGATTGTTGAATGTTGTCAGAGATTCGTGAACGGTAAACCACAAAAGATAGATGTCATTTCTGCTTTGACAACACGAATATCTACAGGTAAGCCAGGAACAGATGCAAAGGACCATTCTGAGGGAGTAATAACTCGTCTTTTTCTTAACGCCGCTGAAATAGGTGTTGGTGCGGAAATCATAGACAGATCAAAAAAAATTAGGGATAAGGTTAAGAGCCGCATTGTATCTACAATTTCAAGCGTCATTGCTACGCTACCTACCTATGAGAGTAATCTATGCGAAGTCTCCATAGATGATGGAAGACAAAGTTTAATGTTGAAGATGACGATGGGTGTAATAGCTAACGGTAGCTATCTAGGTGGAGGCTTTAAAGCGGCCCCGAATGCAAGCGTCTCAGATGGTTTATTAGATGTAACTATTCTTAAAAACTCTAGTAGCTTCAAAATGTTGGATGGATTTGCAGATATGAGGGGTGATTCAGAACAGACCTTTGAGAATAATGACATCTATTGCACGCAGAGCAAGAAGGTCTCAATTAGATCTAAAGAGAGAGATATCACAGTTACTGTTGATGGAGAACCAATTGGTATTCTTCCTGGAACCTTTCAAATATATCCAAATGTTTTAACTCTGAAATTCTGAAACGAATCCATTTCTTTGTATGGGAAACACAAAATGATAACTATGTTATTAGCAACTAGTTCATGACTTCGGATCATTTCGATATCGCCAATGAACGATAGGTTAAGAATGGTGTTTGTCAGGCGGACTATCCGAATATACCATTAGAGTCACACCATTTTTAGCACAAATAATAATAGTCACAACTCATAAATTCTAGCCTCATAGAATATTAAAACATTTAAAAGGTGTAAGAAATGTATTTAATGCGGCTGCTTCATGCATAATTGTGGCCACCGACAATGATACGTGGTAATAAACTCGTAGTTATTATACTCATGGGAGTGCTTTTATCATCAGCAGTTGCTGGTGCTATTTCATTTTACAATAGATCCCCTAATACAAATAATGATAATAACAACATACCATTAATAAATGCACGACTTAATAGCGTAGTCAATTTTTGTTTGAAATCATTGCCAAAAGGCTATGCTGCTTGTGATAGTCAATTAAGTCCTGCAGTTAGTAAGATATGTGCGGAACATGCTGGCCAACCCATAGATGCATGCCGTGATGGAAAAGTGGACCAATATTATAGGATCAGAAGTACTGAAATCGCAAAGAATTCTACAATCCTAACCGGCGGAAGCAAAAACAAAACCAATACTACTACTTCATAATTACATATAAAAATTTGAAAATTAATTATGCGTTTCTATTTATGGTTTTTTTTACAGTAGTGTGTTAATATATGATCAACTATATCAATTACTTTTAGGCTAGAAAAAATCAATTTTCTATATCCACATAGCTAGCACATTTAGATACATGGTAAGTTTATGAGATTATCAATGGAATCGATTTGATATCGTATCTCTGGTATTGATTAGCTAGCTATTATTATAGGATGGGGGATTAAGTCATAAATATATATAAAGTAAAGTAAACAATATTATAATTATTTATTCAGTAACTTGAGTGTGAAAATACATTGTCAGGAATAAATAGTAAGCAATTGTTTTCCAAAATTCTCGTTGGAATAGATGGATCTGCAATTGCATTAAGAGCTGCAGATTCGGCAATATCAATTGCAAAGCAACTGAACATCTCTAATATTATTGCAGTTCATGTATTGCCACAAGATATTAGATATGATTATTTGACAGATAGAGTCGATCCCGACATCCCGAGCCCAGTCAAAGGTGCGATCGAATTAGCTAGTTTGGAAGCTCAGGAATGGTTTAATAAAATTAAAGAAAAACAGACAAGTGATGCTGATAAAAAAATTAATATGCAAACCGAAGTACTTGTCGGTACTAAATCTATAGCGGATGAAATCCTAACCTATGCAGCAAACAATGATGTTGATTTGATCGTGATTGGTACTAAAGGTCAATCTGCATTCAAGAAAGCGTTACTTGGAAGTGTCGCCTCATCTGTATTAACTCATGCCACTTGTCCAGTCATGTTAGTTAAGTAACTAAAGTAAGCTAAATTACCCGTAGACTCTTTTTTATAAATGAGGTTACAATAACTGAAACATCGTGACGCTCACATCATCTGTCTACGCTAATAGGTAGATGATAATAATAATATCGTGGACATTGTATGTCCATTTAATTATAAAATCACTATATTTTTGAGGATCTGTATAATATCTCATGATTGGGACTACATATTAGAATACAATTACTTGAGCCACAAATCTGTAAAATATTAAATGCTTATTTTAATCATCATAAAACAAGCATATAACATGAAAGCGCCTAATCCATGTTATTTTTATCATATTGTGCTGATTCAATCCATTCAACGTCAGTATTATAATTGACTTGAAAAATCATAATTATGTCAGTTCAAAAACCAGGAGTGTTTTACATCTTTTTTCGTACTGAATGGTGATTTAAATGATTACTGTGACAAAAAGTAGATAATTTCGTTGACAAGATTAATCGTATGCTAAATTTTGAAAATTAATAAAATTGCAGAATAAGGGGGTAAAGACACTATGTGGTTTCACGGTGGATTAATTCAGCCAGTACTACTCAGGGTTTGCATCAGATGGTGACATGTAAGCCCTTTTATCAACTTCCATTCATATCACACATTTTATAGTCATAATCGGATGAATTCGTTAAGATTGGTTTATAGATCCTTCACATTAATTATGACAGTAGTTATCTGTTTATTGTTGGTCGGTTCGCAGATTCTAATTAGTTTATCATACGCACAAGGTAGTACTATAGAGAACAAAGCGCCGACAAACCTGTTGGCTAAATCTAAACTGCCTGGCATAAAAATAATATTCCCGGCCCAAGGCCAAAGAATTCCTGAAGCTAAAAATCTTACCTTAACTGGAATATCGATGTACAATAGTCATACTAATTGTCAAGTTTCGATAATCGTGAATAATATAAAACCATATCAGCATGTCATTCCTACCGGCCATAACGGTACAAGTGATTATTCAACCTGGAAATTTCCTCTTAGCGCTAAATATACTACAGTAAAACCCGGAGCGAGCAACAAGGCTACAGCAAAGCTAATTTGTAATGATAAACCCTCGAATTTGACAAAATATTATAGTGTAAACTTCACTAGCGCATTGACTTTCCCCTTAACCTCGCATGCCCAACTACCTATCTTGAAAAGTGATTCTAATGTCTCTAGTAGTAACAAGAATCAGACACAGTTGTTATCTCTTAACCCCAAACAACAGTCTAATAAATTGATGAATGCTTCTACTGCATCAACTATTGACGAACATACTAAGACGGCCAAGGATCAACAAAAGCCTCATACTACAACCATGCCCAGGACAGGCACTCATGGTAATAAACTATCGAAGTCTGAATCTACGATGACACCAAAAGATTCGATGTTGAGTGGTACTGATAGCCCTTTTGTCTTGACTTTACCTTCGTCTGGTGGCAACTATTCACTCTCACACAATTCGCCTGAATTACAGTCGGACAGCCATTCAAAAAATAATATTGCTGATTTTCATCATCATCATAAGAATTAATTAGTATGCCACGTGCTATGTAACGTTCACTACAAGTTCCATTCCTACGATTTTTAGATTTGAATTTTTCCACATTTGACTTTATCAGATAGTTGTCGTCAAAATACTGAAACCATATTATGAAGTCGATTGTACAATCTACATGCTATAAAGTTTATAGATTCCAATCCAGTTATTCAGACTCAAGTCGACAATGGCTACTGAAACGAATTTAATTCTTCTTTGCCTATTGCATTGATATATCTGCATCTATTGGATTACCTTAGGTCATACCAAGCGAACTGAATCGACTTATCTAACTTAGCATGTCTTCTAACAAAACTATCAATTGATGTTTATGCCTTTGCGCTATTTGACAAATTAAACTGATCCAAAGTGTTCTGTCTAATATAGCAGTCTGGAGCGCGCTTTCCACCAGCATGACTGGGTAATTGTACTGACTACACAAGGATCTCTAGTTGACAAGGAATTATTTTGAATCCTGGGTCATCTGATAAACTACTGCTGTCATTACAAATTTTGTCTCGAATTTTTGACCAAATAGGAGTTTATTTTTTACATCTTATTTCATGTAACTCGATTTATTATATTCTTAATATGTTGAAACTACTTCGATTTCTATTCGGAGGAGAACCTCTCTTTGGCAATTCTTCCTATAAAGGCATGTTTAGGAATCTAGAGTCGAACAAAGTGGAAATCATCCCCAACGTAAAAGTGGAACATACGGAAAGAAACCACCGAGAGAAAGTCATGACTAAATATGAAGATCAGATAAGAAATTATAGTAAGGTAGATCTAAGAGTTGGAGATCGTGGGAATTTAGGATATACAAATACCAAAAAAATCAATGAAATAGTCGGAGGGAACAATATGTCCAACCCTACTAATAGGACTCAGTACCAAAAACAAATAAATTCATCTCGATTAGACTCTGCTTAAATGACAGTGAGCTCATCTCCAAAGGTTCTGTGGCGCCGTCGTACAAATTTCAGTAAATTTTCATAGCTATGCGAAAGCTATGATAGTAATATGGAATCAGGCTCACCAACTGTCCTGAAGAAGATGATAACTTTTGTTATATTCATTCTATATACTAAATGGATTCTTCATTCGAATTCAATCCATTACTTTTATTTAGCATTCGGGTTTTAAGTAGCGTTATTGTTCAATAAATCTAATTCTGGACTTGTGATATAACACAAAGTTTTTAACAAGCATAAATCAGATAATATTATCTATGCTATGCATCTTAGTACCATAATACTTTTCTAGCACTTCTCAATTAACTAAAGTTATGGTTGGAGATAAACTGACCCTACCATTTGAAGTGGCCTACTCTGAAAAGCCAGGCAAGAAATCAAAAAGTATGAAGAGACTCGGAGTCATCTTGAAGCCAGAACATGTTGCAGATATTATTGCCTCGCTAAAAGAAATGGGTCTCGAAGCTACGATTTACGATGTAAAGGGTGCGACAAAGGAAAAAGAGAGAATTGCATCTGGTAGAGGAAGTGGTACATTTGAGCTTGCTTACACTACGAGGAAGATTGTGGCTACGGTGGTAAATTCTGATAACGTCAATGATGTAATAGAGAGAATGAAAAAAGCAATCGCTGGCGAGAAGGCAGTTGTCATGATTTCCCCAGTAGATGATCTAGTGCTGATCTAGTGCTGCTCTAAGACATTAGGAGGGTTGTCGCTCTTGTCATTTAGCGTCGACTAATCATAATATCAATTAATCATCAAACCCATCTTTTATACTAGGTAAATGCAGTTATAAAAGAAGGCAACGTAACATCTCAGATTCAGATAATTTAATGTCTGAACAATTCATACCACAGGCAGCTTTATTTGATTCGTGAAAGTTATGCACACTCCACCGACTTATTATCAACGACGATTATCATTGAGTACCGTGCTCAACTACATTCTAACCTCGCCATGTTCTATGCGCAATTTTTCTCTCGAATTATGCGTAGAAGTACTATTGTTGTATTAATACGTAGCACCATGGCATAAAGTCGACAATCAAAGGCTTGTTTTGAGTGTATACATGAGGAGTTTTTCGGAAACATGCGTTTTTGACAGCGCTAATGGTCCTCTTTAGTAGTATGTTATTTTGAAAAATAGCATAGCGATGTGCACAAGTACACGAGATTAATTCCCAAGTCAGGCATTTCATCAGAAACTATGTGTATTATTAAAGATTAAAACTGGGCTCAAACTCGTTACTAATTAATCATAAAAAGCTGATATTCAGCAAGCATTAGAGTAGATAAGAATAGCGATATTTTGTCAAATGCAGTTGAATCTGGCTACCCACAATTTCGATGTTTGTAGCTTAATATGCACATATTGTTATATTTTGTTATCTCATCATCAATTGGTTGATGGATCGCTTTTTAGGCTCCATAATAAGCTAAGAATTTTGAGCTTGGTTCTCTTATCTACGACAAAAAGCAATAGTAAGCTGATTTGATACAAAATCATAATTGATTTAGACTAAGGTTAGTATATCAAATGAACGATATGTTACGCAATTCATGTCTGAAAATTCGATCTATGTTTTGAAAGGCTTCACAGCCTCATATCTGGAATTGGAAGCTAGTTGCCAATTTAGCGCCCCCATGTACTATAGCAATACAAAGTGTGGTCTTTGGCTCAAGCATCCGATTGTAGATATCACTAATGATGTATGTTGTTGCTGTAGTAATTGGAGAGGCCAATAAGATGTGTACGACCAGAATTCTGATCCTTGACAATGCAAATAACACTAGTGGATGTGATATGTATCTAACACTAAAGACAGTACTTCAAAATAACGGATTCAAAGTTGATTCCTTTAGCGATCCGTCTGCAGCATTAAAGAAAGTCGCAGATGGACTATATGATTTAGTATTGGTCGATTTATCAATGTCTTATGTGAATGATTTTGATCTGTATCAGAAGATAATGAAAATAAATAACAAGCTTAAGATATATCTCCTATGTTCGGGCATAATACATCATGAACTGATTAGGCACGAGTTATCTCCAGAATCAGAAAAGACATATTGTAGCATTCTGAGAAAACCATTTGAAAACGAAGACTTGATAGGATTGCTGAGTATTATACTGAATTAAGTTATTGCCGAAACTCATTCGCAACTAACAATCTACGTATTATGTCCGATTAAATCAGTTTCAATCTAGCACGGTCAACTAGTTTATAGATTGGTCAATATCGCGATTTATTAACTCATTAGGGCGGGCTACTATAGAATAGGCAGTGTTAAAAGTATCATGCAGGAAAGTATGAATGAATTGTGAATATGTTGATAAATGCGAGGTTGCTGCTTGTTTTTGATATAGTTCATAGCGTTATCTATAGTTGTAAAATTACATACCACTTGGCTCTTGATAGTCTTACTGTTTATCATAATCATACTTGTTATGAACGTTTGTTGGAGATAAGAAACCTATTTAATTAATAAATGCTTTTTGATTCTAAATGAGCGAGACATCAGCTAATGCATATTTCAAGTGTGAAGAGTGCGATACATCATTTATCTTCCAGCACGGACTCGAGCAGCATGAAAGGTATGCTAGTTATAGAAGGAAGGGTTGCTGCTGGCAATAATATATACATCTGATATCACCAAATTTTAGTATGTAGAAATGCCCTGTGATACTTTTTTACCTTTCGAAGCTTTGTCTGTTTAATATACTATTTAAAATCCACGAATAATAATATGCTGGCATAGAAAAGACTCGTATGGCTAAAATTGCTTTAATCGTAGGTTCAGTCAGACATCATAGACAAGGTATCAAAGTAGCTCGATGGGTTGAAGAGAAACTTAAAGGCCGTAATCATACTGTATTTTTTATTGATCCTATCGAGATCAATTTGCCTCTGCTTGATAGAATGTATAAAGAAATGACAAATCCTTCAGAAAAGCTAATTGATCTTCATGAAAAAATCAAATCTGCGGAAGGATATATGCCTGTTACTCCAGAATATAATCACAGCACTTCTGCTGCAATGAAAAATACACTGGATTACTTTTTGGAAGAATATTATTTCAAGCCTTCTGCAATAGTATCTTACTCTCCTGGGGGTTTTGGCGGAATTAATGCTGCTCAGCAAATGAGGCTAATATTTGCTGAGCTAGGAGCACCATCTATACCTTCATCATTTCCAATATCAAGAGTACATGAGGTTTTCGATGAAAATGGAAAGTTAGTTGATGAAAGATATGAAAAGAGAGTCAAACGATTCCTAGATGAATTTGAGTGGTTTATAGAAGCACTAAAAAACCAAAGAGAAACAAAAGGTACGCCGTATTAGAGGATTAGATTATGAAAGTTCTTGTACCAGTGGGTATCTGAACCGTAGTTTGGCACCAAATATAGAGTGTTATCTTCGTGCACAAACCAGACTGGTCGAGTGACATCTCTGCCTAATTTTCTACCTTTAACGAAGTGTTATATCATATGCTCTATCCAGTCTTTGATGAGCATCAGATTTGGACATAATATCCTATTCCGTACATGTCGGATATAGGTTCCACGTGTTGGAGGATATGCCTGAATGTAAGCCTTACAAAGAATCTAAGGAAGTTGAAGACCACCTAACCCTTTTAGAAGCACTATAAAGTGCTCTGAGTTTGATTACAGATGAAGAATGGAGAGATAATTGCCGGTACTTGCCCCGATCCGTAAGTAAGCTGCATCAGGTGCAAAGTGCCGGTGAACATCTCACATGAGCATTAAACTGGTGAAGAAATCAAAATGTCTGACGAAATTCTCTTGGCGCTATATAACTTAGGATATATTATACTATAGTAACTTGTCAGTTATTGACTTATGGGAACGAACAGTATATTTTTAGCCTACTAAAAATCAAATTCTGATACACAAAAAAAGTATTGGATAACTCCAGAAAGATTAGGTCATAGTTTTTATTTTTTATTCTATGGTTCATTCGCCAAATCTACTAAAAAACATAAATAGGGCGCTCGATCATCCGGGGCATAGTTTGAATTTAGGTGATAATAGACTACAAATCTGGAGCCCTGACGTTCGATATTGTGCTATTTAGATATGAGCATGATTAATTGAACCAAGGCCCCAAAAATTAAATAGCACATATTTTCTTTATTGTTTAACATGCTATTCCAATTTCTGTTACTCATGTGGTAAACTTATGACTGATTAGGAGGCTTCACTTCATGAAGGAAACAAATGTTTTCGGTCGTTACTATCAAATCTATAATGCCCTACTAGCCTTGGGACTAATTATTGTCATCATTGCTATATCTTGGTTTACTGGCCTTCCGCACGTACTGGCTGATACAAAAGATAACACTATTACAATGATAATGAACTCACGTTATGATGTAACATACTACCCGCTTAATGTAGGTAAAACTATATTCTGGTCCAATAAAGACAATGTGGATCACAAAATAAAAATAACTGAAAGTACGACAGGAAAACTAGTATCTGAGTCTGATACTATAAAGCCTTATTCCAATTTCTCACATACCTTTGAGAAAGCCGGTGTGTATCACTTTTCTGATCCACTAAATTCACAAATGGGCGGTACTGTATCTGTGTCCAAAGACATTACTACAAATACCGTATTCAACAACATGAACAACAATGTGGGTATTCAATTAACTCGAGAACCAACCAAGCCAACTCTAGGAAAAGATACGAATTTCCTAATTAATTTCATCAATGAAAAGACAAAGAAAGATCAAGAACATGTAGACTATGACTTTGTAATTTATAGCGCCAATGGAGGTGAAAATAAGCAAGTATACAAAAAAGCACTCCACTCCGTTGATGGATTAGAACAAGCGACATACCGGTTTTTACAACCTGGTAAATATGTCATAAAGGTTACAATTTATTATATCTTGTTTAATCCTGTGAATCCTGATGTTGCCACCTTTAATATTACTACTTAGTAGCGTATATTATATTTTAAGAAAGTTGCCATCATCAATCATTTCTATGATCTTCTCTTTTCAACTCATTACATCCCCTAATGCTCGGTAATAGACGTCTTGATATCACATGGTGAATACACCATGACACAAGTCAATCGCCGGCCAGCTGTTGGTACATGTGCTACCTCGCCATCTCGTATATTTAATTTAGAATCAAGTAGTACATTTTGAGATTCAAGATATGAATAACTGTTACCCAAAGCCATACGCTAATTTCTCTTGAAAATATCTGGTACCACTCTTACCATAATCCCGCTCTTATTAAAAATCATGTAGCACAAGTACTTGCTGTTGGCCATAATCTCATTTTCATCATACTTCTCCTTTAGAATTTTAAACTCTTTCGGTCGAGGAAATCTGTTCGCCCATGACCATTGTCGTTTGCCTCTTTAATGCTTCTCTTAGTCCCCTATTTTCCTCTTTAATATCTCATAGGGGTCTGCGTTACCAATAAAAGTTTCACACTTTTGTATTTCAAATCCCTCCTGAACTTGCTGCATCTATCGCTATACTTTCTCTATTATTATCACAAAAATTACTTATACCCTATTTCATGGTCGATAAGTAACACACTTCCCTCTCTATTATCGACTGTGTCTATTATGTTGCTATCTTTAACTTTAATATTCTCCACTTTTTTCGAATTCGAACTGAATTCGCTTTTGGATCTGTATTTTCTATGTAGGCAATCCTCAATCCACCTTGCGGTAATTTTGCGATCTCTCTTATAAGGTGGTATTCTATACACTGTTACTATAGAGGAATAACTGACTTTCAAAATGTCATATCTGCTTTGCAATAGTAACAAAAGAAACGTATGATTTACTTTGAAAGCAGTACTTTCTAAATGAGATAGATTGCTGTTGTACTTTTACATATCTNTTGTTCCAGGTCTAGTAAGATGTCCACCAACAAATATGCCAAAACTATATCTATTTAGTGCTATACCTGGGCTTGGAAACCTGATACAACATTAGCTATTGCCAAATATGGAAATGGACCCATCTCGGAAATCATATCTACTAACATTAGCACTTTTTGAAGCTGAGCATAGATAAATATGTTTAAGTAAATAATTACTCCAATAATAGCCCAATTTGCAAACTTTGATTCCAATCTGCAGAGCGTAATTTTTTGAAAGGTTACTATAGGAATAGGTGGAAGGAAGGAAGCATTTGTGGTTGCTGATCTAGCTATATAGTTCCGCGGCCATGTCTTCTCGGGTCATGAAAGTGGCATTCTGTGGAAAACATGTTTGCAGGGCAAATATGATGAGTAAGCATGACTGTAAATTACACAGTTGGCTGGCTTGTTAGTAATTTCTGATATAGCCCTTTAAGATAATTCGTTCCAATGATTTGTGGTAGGCATATACTGCAATTACACCTTTATCCTTTACTAAAATCTGATATCATACCTACTATCAGTGATCCAATATGACTGATCACTGATTTCTTGGATAATGGTCCCTTGGCCACAAGAGATATCTGGATTGTGAAGTTTCTGCTGATGCTATCCGATTATTTATCGCAGCTACAATGGACTTTAAAGATGTATGGATTCATCGTGTCCGTAAGCCATGTTTTAGATCTTTGGAATAGAATGAGCAGTCCAGAACTAGTATAGGATAAAAGTAAAGACGAGAGTATTATATCAGATATGATACACATTACACTGTCATTTGTAAATCAAAATCTATGTCCTTATATGTTAGGTGAAGTTATATAAGCATATAATTATCAAACAAGAGTCCAGGATTCTACGCCTATCATGATAAAAATAGGATTTAGTGAAGGATACGAGATTTGAGTTTTCAGATAATAGTCTGGCATTCTTTATTATTGATAAGATACTTTGCGTAAATCTTATATCGGTAAATTCATTACCGTACGTATACAATATGCCAAAACCAGGATTTAAATCGATTACAGTAAGTGAAAATGTCTACAAAAAATTCTATGAGTCATATGAAAAGAATAAGAAAAAACTCGAATTGAAAGGCATTACTAGCTTTTCTGGATATATGACTAGTTTGATGGAAGAAACCGTGATAAGATATGAGACGTTTGCTAAACATGGACCATACATGGAAAAAATCTCAATCGATCAAGATCGGATATTGATAAAAGACAATAAAAGAAATAGAATTGCTGAAATACTCTTGAAAGATGGGGAGTTACAGTGTTTATTAGATGAGAAAACTGATTGTATTCATATAGGATTTGTTTACTCAGTACCCGAAATATATCTCATGATGGATAGTAGACGTACGCAGTCTGCGCGAGTCCACTCAGTATTATAAAACAAAAATCAATAGACGCGCTGAACTAGCCAGACCTAATTTTAGTTGTGTCTTAATTGCAAAGTACGCTATCGCTTTCTATTATGGATTATCGATAGTACAATTTTTCTCAATGCTAATCGTGATGTATTGATCTCAATCAGAAATTGTTCATAAATAATGAGATAGACACGATTAGCTTAGAATAATACTGTTTCATAGAAAGGATTATAGCTATCAAGATTACAGAATATGTATTATGACCCTGCCAAATCCAAAGACAATAGATATAAACTAGACCCGATAATGCAGGGAGTAACAAATACTCGACGGATGATAGTTCCATAACCAAGGCACTCTTACGTATGCCATTTATATACGGCTCTACCCTCGCCATTTCCGCTTTCAGGTCGTGCGATAAATAGCGTCTAAGTCATTAGCGATATTGAGGAATCTAACTTGGACATTAAGGGAGGGCGCGTCTGCTCATCTTCCCCGTTACCAACCACATACAAGACAAAATTAATCTGAGCTCAATAAACGCTAAAATTATCATTACTTATGATAGATTCACTGGCTCAGAAACAACTGCCGACAGTACAAATTCCGATATCTATAGATAGTAGCAATTAATGAATCTAAAGCAAAGTATTTAGTTCATAAACAGGTTTTGACATATCGGATAATACTTGATTCAAATCCAGTTTAGTTATATCGGAAAAACTATTCTAAGTGGATATGCAGCATACCACATTATAAATATTTTCAAAAATGACACATCATATGTATAGATTGACTGTTTGATATACATAGACGTATGTGAGAATACTTCATTTGTAACTAAGGCATGGGCGCGTGCTATGTCCTGCCTGCCATCCATCAGATCACGCCAGTTAAGGTTAATACGTGGTTGCTTATGATGGCGTATCCATTTATGCGCTTGTACCGGCACAACAATTGTTTCTATTAGTAATTCTATTGCTAACATGCCCAGGAATTTTGCAATTAATCAGCCGGGGCCTAATCAAGTATTCTGCCGTGGTTACCATGCCTTGTGACGAGAAAAGATGATCCTATCGAATTTAACAGCCTTTGCATACAACAGAGGCAATAATAGAACCAACATAAGTTCATAATTAGTCATGCTGGGGTTCGGTAAGAGGGGCTTTTACGAGCAAATGGGTGAGAAGTATAATCCATAATCAGGTACTTCAGGTTTAGGTGTGATTAACCTAGCAAGACGCTGGACGTATGATGTAGTGGTCAAGTGCGCGTATA
>C688J18823_10001770_pt1 | contig 13430 bp, 14 predicted proteins | sample HopSoiMetagenom1_FD_18823 | JGI IMG/M metagenome (IMG submission 18823)
CAATGCCCGCTATGCGCTGAACGCGGCGAATGCGCGCTGGGGCTCACTCTATGACGCGTTCTACGGCACCGACGCGATCCCGCACGATCCGAGCGAGAGCAGCAAGGGCTACAACAAGGCGCGCGGCGACAAGGTGATCGCCAAGGCAAAAGCCTTCCTCGATGCCGCCGTGCCGCTCGCGACCGGCAGCCACACCGACGTGACGTCGTACAGCGTGATCGCCGGCCAGCTCGCCGTGAAGCTTAAGAGCGGCAATGCGACCGCACTGAAGACGGCTTCGCAGTTCGCCGGATATCTGGGCGATGCCGCGTCACCAACTGCAATCCTGCTGGTCAATAACGGCATGCATGTCGAAGTGAAGATCGACCGCAGCCATGTGATCGGCAAGGACGATCCGGCCGGCGTCGCCGACATGGTCCTGGAATCGGCGGTTTCCACCATTCTCGACATGGAAGACTCGGTCGCCGCGGTCGACGCCGAAGACAAGGTGCTGGTCTATCGCAACACGCTCGGCCTGATGGACGGCACGCTCTCGGCGGATTTCGAGAAGGGCGGCAAGACGCTCAAGCGCGCGCTCAACCTCGACCGCGTCTACGAGACGCCCGATGGCAAGCAGCTGACGCTGCACGGCCGCAGCCTGCTGCTGATGCGCAACGTCGGCCATCACATGTTTACCGACGCCGTGCTCGACGAAAAGGGCGAGGAGATTCCGGAAGGCCTTCTCGACGCAGCGGTGGCCGGCCTGCTCGCGATCCACGATCTCAAGGGGTCTTCGAAGACGAAGAACAGCCGCACCGGCTCGGTCTACATCGTCAAGCCGAAGATGCACGGTCCCGATGAAGTGGCGCTGACCTGCGAATTGTTCGTTGAGGTCGAGAAGCTGCTCGGCCTGCCGGAAAACACCATGAAGGTCGGCATCATGGACGAGGAGCGCCGCACCACGGTCAACCTCAAGGCCTGCATCCAGAACGCCTCGAAGCGCATCTGCTTCATCAACACCGGCTTCCTCGACCGCACCGGCGACGAAATCCATACCTCGATGGAAGCGGGCCCGATGATCCGCAAGAACGACATGAAGGCGCAGCCCTGGATCAAGTCCTATGAAGACTGGAACGTCGACATGGGCCTGATCGACGGCCTGCCCGGCCACGCCCAGATCGGCAAGGGCATGTGGGCGGCGCCCGACAAGATGGCCGACATGCTGACCCAGAAGGTCGGCCACCCGCAGGCCGGTGCCACCACCGCGTGGGTACCGTCGCCGACCGCCGCCACGCTGCATGCGCTGCATTATCACCAGGTCAACGTGCAGGCCCGCCAGCAGGAACTCGCCAAGGGCGGCCAGCGTGCAAAACTCTCCGACATTCTCACCATCCCGGTGTCGCAATCGAACTGGGCGCCTGATGACGTGAAGCAGGAGATCGACAACAACTGCCAGGGTATTTTGGGCTATGTCGTGCGCTGGATCGACCAGGGCGTCGGCTGCTCCAAGGTTCCGGACATCCATGACGTCGGCTTGATGGAAGACCGCGCCACCTTGCGGATTTCCAGCCAGCATCTGGCGAACTGGCTGGCGCATGGCGTCGTCAGCAAGGACCAGGTGATGGAGTCGCTGAAGCGGATGGCGGTCGTGGTCGACAAACAAAATGCCGGCGACCCGCTCTACAAGCCGATGGCGCCTTCGTTCGACGGCGTTGCGTTCCAGGCCGCCTGCGACCTCGTCTTCAAGGGCCGCGAGCAGCCGAACGGCTACACCGAATACATCCTCACCGCGCGCCGTCGCGAGGCGAAGGCGGCTGGATAAATTACGTCACGATGCCGCATCGGTTGCCAGGAACGCCTGAGCTCTCCGTCCGTTGTTGAACATCCCAACACGGAAGGAGACAGCGATGGATTGGAACAGGGTCGAAGGCAACTGGAAGCAGTTCAAGGGTTCCGCCAAGGAGAAGTGGGGCAAGCTCACCGATGACGATCTCAACGTCATCGAGGGCCGCCGCGAGCAACTCGAAGGCAAGCTGCAGCAGCGCTATGGCTTTGCCAAGGACCAGATCCGCAAGGACGTCGACGACTGGTTCGGGACCTTGAAGTGAGGTCACGCTTCCTGGACATCAAAAGCCCCGGCGCTGGCCGGGGCTTTTTTGTGTGGATCTGGACGATAGAGCGTGACGACGTTTCTTCGAATCGTCACGCTCTATTTCTTTAATTTGAGCATGATCTTTTCGGAAAACCGGTGACCACTTTTCCGGATCATGCTCTAGAACACCGCCAGATATTTCAGCAGCGAAATGATGCCGATGATGATGACGACCACGCGGGCAATCTGCTTGGCGCGACCGTCCAGTGGCAGCATGTTGATCAGATAGAGCACCAGGATGATGACGAGAAAGGTAATCAGGATACCGATGAGTACCGACACGGAGGCCCCCTTTGTTTGCGACGCTTGATTGCCTCATCGCACGAGGTTTAGAACCGCGAGGGTCCCGCAAAGTTCCCAAGAACGGAACCAGACGAAGAAATTTTAAAAATTACAAGTAAAGTCAGATATTTAGATCTCCGTATTACTACTGTTAGTCTTCCTTTCCAAGTCTTTACCGTTTTCCTTCCAAATGCGCGCAGATTTGGGGGAAGCATCATGTTGAATCGTTTGACCGTATCCGCGCTGCTGAAGACCGTCATCCTTGTCACCTCCTTCTGCGTGGTGGTTGGATTTTCGCTCAACGCCTGGGACTCCTGGGGCCGCTTGCAGGCGGCGAGCCGCATTGCGGTGATCGCCGATGCCTCGGCGAACATCTTCAAGGCGATGCACAATCTGCGCACCGACCGCTCCACGACCAACCGGCTGCTGAATTCCGATGCGCCGATGGACCCCGATATCGAGAAGTATCTGCGCAACATCCGCGACACCGAAATGCCGGCAATGGGCAACGCGCTCGGCCTGCTCAGCGGCCTTGAATTCCCCCAGCAACAGACGCTGGTGCCGGAATTCGATCGCGTGCTCAAGACCATGACCACGCTGCAGAAGGAGTTCTGGGAAGCGGTGGCCAAGCCGAAGGCGTCGCGCCGCCCCGAATTGGCCAAGGAGTACATGGCTGCGGCGAACGCTATGCTGGACACGCTGGAAAAGCTTTCCGGAGTCCTTGCCGGCGCCGTCAATCACCAGGATGCGACCATCGACCAGTTGCTGGCGATCAAGCAGATCGCCTGGCTGCTGCGCAACACCGCGGGCGAGGCCTCGCTGATCGTCTCGACCGGGCTCAGCGCCGGGAAGGTCTCGCCGGAGACGCGACTTGCCTACACGAAATATACCGGCGGCATCGACGCCGCATGGACCGCGCTGGAGCTGACCGCGTCGGGAATGCAGTTGCCGCCGGCGATCTCGAGCGCGATCACCGCGAACAAGACCGCCTATTTCGAACCGTCCTATGTCGCCCTGCGCGATCGGCTGCTGAGCCAGATTGTGGCTGGCGAGAAAACGGAACTGAACGCCAACCAATGGACCCCGGTCACGGTCGGGCGTCTCGGTGCCGCCGTCACTGTCGCCGAAGGCGCGCTCGACGCGGCCAAGGATCGTGCCGCGCATCTGCGCTTCACCGCCCAGCGTTCGCTGACAATGCAGCTCACGCTGCTGCTCGGCGCGCTGGCGCTGGCGTTCGGCGCCATGACGATCGTCACCCGCCGCGTCATCAAGCCGCTGCATACCATGCGCGACGCCATGCTGAAGGTCGCGGCCGGTGACCTCCACGTCGATACCGGCTACGCCGTGCGCCAAGACGAAATCGGCGCGCTGGCAGGCGCCCTGGAGACCTTCAAGCAGCAGGCTGCCGACAAGGTCCGGATCGAGGCGCAGGAGCGCGAACGCAACGCCGGCGCCACGGCGCGGCAGCAGGCGATCGAGAGTTATGTCGGCGAGTTCGAGAGCACGGTGCGCCAGACGCTCGGCCAGCTCGGCGACGCTTCCGGCCAGATGCGGACCACCTCATCCGGTCTGTCGACGATCTCGCGCCGGACCAATGAGCGCGTCCAGGTCGCCGAGAAGGCTTCCGGCGAGGCCTCGATGAGCGTCGANACGGTGGCTGCGGCTTCCGAGCAGCTCAGCGCCTCGATCAACGACATCAGCCANCAGGCGGCGCATGCCGCAGGGATCGCCAGCCGNGCGGTCGGCCAGGCNCGNGACACCGACGGNACCGTGCAGGGGCTCGCCCAATCGGCGGGCCGGATCGGCGAAGTCGTCGGCCTGATCAACACCATTGCCGCGCAGACCAACCTNCTTGCGCTCAACGCCACCATCGAGGCCGCACGCGCCGGCGAGGCCGGCCGCGGTTTTGCGGTGGTCGCCTCNGAAGTCAAATCGCTGGCGAGCCAGACCGCGAAGGCGACCGAGGAAATCTCCGANCAGATCGCCGACATTCAGAAGGTNGCCGGNGAAGCCATCGACGCCATCAAGAACATCGGCGGCATCATCGGCGAGGTCAACGAGGTCGCNACCGCGATTGCCGCCGCCGTGCAGCAACAGGGCGCCGCGACGCAAGAGATCACGCGCTCGACGCAGTTCGCCGCGCAGGGCACCAAGAACGTGTCCGACAATATCACCGGCGTGAAGGCCGATGCGGACGCCGCCGCCGCCGCCGCCGAGGATGTGAAGCAGGCTTCCCAGACGCTGGAGACGCAGAGCCAGCAGCTGGGCAATCAGGTTACGCAATTCCTCGGCAAGATCCGCGCGGCGTAGCAGTATAACTAGAGCGACCTCCTCGCCGCTGATCCGTCACCCTGAGGAGGCCGCAACGCGGCCGTCTCGAAGGGCGACGGCCACAGACCGGGGGCCATGACGGCCGCCACCAATCCTCACTCCCTCGCCACCACCGGCACGCGGCCATACTTGGCGCGGACCTTGTCGGAGGCGGGCGAGAAATTCAGTTCGGCGCCGCGTCTGTCGGCGCTGCGGCCGGCGACCAGAAGGCCGTTTTCGCCGGCAACGATGTCGCCCTTGCGCAGCGTTGGATCATTCTCGATCTTGACCGGCGCGAGCCCGATCTGGTCCTTGCCGTTGCAGGTGCAGCCGCCGACGAGCTCGTTGCGATAGCGGAATGCGTTCGGCAGCTCCGAATAGGACTTGCCGTTTTCAGCGGTCGCGTTGTCGATACTGCTGCCGGAAAACACTTTGGTCTCGCTCGCCGGGCAGAAACTGTTGCAGCTCGCCGCACGGCTTGCATTGTCCGATCCGGTGACAGGGAAATAGCGCCCGTCGCAGGTCCGCACGCAAAACGCCTGGCCACCGCCGCCACCGTAGCGGGCGCGCCCCTCGCCGCGCGGCGCGTAGACCTGGCCGTCGCCATCGCCAAACGGCATCCGGATATAGGGCTGATGGCGCGGGCGGGCGAAGCCGCCGAACAGTTGGGAAAAGAAGTCCTGGGCCTGCGCGGCGGGCGCCAGCACCGAAGCGCACACCAGCGCGGCGGTCCCCCATGCTGCCAGTTGTCCCGATCGCATCAACCTTCTCCTCTCACGCGACATGACGCATCCATCAGTTGAGTTGCGGCGCCGTCAGGTTCAGCGCTTGGCGGCCCGAAGGCACGGCAACCGGACGGGCCGTGATGCCGGTCCTGCCATCGCCGCCTCGCGCCATGACCGGCGCGTTCTTCGGCAGCACCACGACTTTCGTTCCGACATCGACGCGGCTGAACAGATCGGCGACGTCCTCATTGGTCAGGCGGATGCAGCCCGACGAGACGAATTTTCCGATCGTCGAGGGATCGTTGGTGCCGTGAATGCGGTACTGGCTGGTGCCGAGATACATCGCCCGCGCACCGAGCGGATTGCCGGGACCGCCGGCCATGAAGCGCGGCAGATAAGGCTGGCGCGCGATCATCTCGGCTGGCGGATGCCAGTCCGGCCATTCCGCCTTGCGGCTGATGGTCTGCACGCCGGCCCAGGTAAAGCCATCGCGGCCGACGCCGACGCCGTAACGGATGGCCCGGCCCTGTCCAAGGACGTAATAGAGCGTGGTGTTGCCGGTATCGATGATGATGGTGCCCGGCGCCTGCGTCGTACCAAAGGCGACGACGGCGCGGCGAAGCCGCTCGGGCGTCGCGCCCTCGTCGGAGGCGATCACCTCGTCGGTGGGATAGCCGTTCGGCTGGGTCGATGTGTAGCCGAGCGTCTGCGCGTGCGCAGTGCTGGACAACGCGGGCGCCAGCAGGACCGCACTGACGAGAACGAGCGCGCCCGTTACGCGCGACGAAGGCCGGCGATCCAAGGTCTGTGTCATGGGACTGCCCCCGCTGGATGTGCATCATTGGATGCTCTGCTCCAACAAACGCCGCCACAGGCCGGCGGTTCCGCGCCGCCGATGCCGCACCGCTTCACATCAAGCGCGACACCGCTCACGCGCACGCTATGGAACCTGCGTGTCCATGCCACGTTATAATCGCAGTCCGGTTCGCGACGTCGCTGTTGCCGTGTCACCGCCGCCTCGGGCGAGGGAAAACCATTGTGAGCGTCATTCCCAACAAGCCTGTGCCCGCCAAGCCTTCGACTGCCAAGCCTTCGACTGCAAAGCCTTCGGCCGCCAAATCGCCGCCGACAAAACCTTTGCCCGGTGAACGCCAGCTTCCCAATGGGAACGAAGGCACGCCGGTCCCCGACAGCAAGAGCGAACTGCCGCCGGTCATCCGCCGCACCGAAGTGGTGGCCATCGCGCTCGTCGGCCTGCTTGTCATCTGCATCATTGCCGGCCTCTATCTCGCAAAAGCATTCTTCCTGCCGATCACGATGGCCTTCATCGTCGGCACCATGCTGTCGCCGGCTGCCACTTTCCTGGAGCGCGGCCGGATTCCGCGCGCGCTCGCCGCCGTGCTGATCGTGGCGGCCGCCGGCGCCGGGGGCACTTTCATGGTCGGCCTGATCGCCTCGCCCGCGATGGAATGGAGCGGCAAGCTTCCGGAGCTGGGGGCGCTGCTGAAAGAGAAAATGCATGTGTTCGACCGGCCGCTCGCGCTCTGGCAGCAGCTGCAAAGCATGCTCGGCGGCCCCGACACACTCTCGACATTGCATATGCCGAAGTTCGACTGGGTGCAGCCGACACTGGAATTCCTGTCGCCGACCTTTGCCGAATTCCTGCTGTTCGTGGCCACGCTGATCCTGTTCATCGCGACCTGGCGGGACCTGCGTCGAGCGCTGATCATGAACTTCGGCGAGCGAACGGCGCGGCTGCGGACGCTGCGGATGCTCAACGAGATCGAGGAGCATCTCGGCAACTACCTCTTGATGGTGACCACCATCAATATCGGCGTCGGCGTCGTCACCGGCCTGATCTGCGCGGTCACGGGCATGCCCAATCCGGCCGGCCTCGGCGCGCTGGCGGCGATCCTGAATTTCATCCCGATCATCGGCCCGGTGGCGATGTTCGCCGTCCTGGCCGTGGTCGGCCAGGTCTCGTTCCCGAGCATTGGCGCCGGACTGCTTGCACCGGCGCTGTTTGCGGCCATGACCTTCCTGGAAGGCCACTTCTTCACCCCGATGATCGTCGGCCGCCGGCTGGCGCTGAACGCGCTTGCCGTGTTCATCGCGCTCGCGTTCTGGACCTGGCTGTGGGGCCCAATGGGCGCGTTCCTGTCGTCGCCGCTCCTGATCGTCGCGCTGGTCGTGAAGGAGCATCTGATGCCATCCGATGCGCCGCAACTGCCGGAGGATTAGCCGACTCCGCATCGGGAACTTCCCCTTCGACGGGGCGTTTGTTGCGCAGATGAATTCGATACCCGGGAGCTTTCGATGTCGATGACCAACGGCGAAGCCGCAGCAAAAATGACGGACAAAGCAACCTATGAACGCCTGGAAAAGGATGTAACCGCCGTGAAAAATGATATCGCAGCCCTGACCGATCAGATCACCGACGCCATCAACAGTTTTGCCGGCACCGCCTCCAAGCAAGCGCGGCGCGGATACAAGCAGGCCCGTGCCAATGCAGAGCAGGCGGTCGACGATATGTCGGAGCGTGGCAGCGCCATGATGGATGCCGCCCAGGACGCGGCCTCTTCGCTCGAGGAGACGCTGGAAGACGCCATCACCCAGCGCCCACTGGCGACCGTTGGCGTAGCGCTCGGCCTCGGCTTTCTGATCGGCCTGACCTGGCGCAGGTAACACCGCGCCGGGCCGTTTTGGCGGCGACAGTCTTGGCGCCGACCAACTTCGACGGCGCACGGCGGCAGGCCACCTGCCGCGCCGCTGCTGCGTATGGCGGCTTGTTTCGTCGACGTCGTTTTCAGATCGAGACTTTCGGATCGAGGCTTTGCCATGTTTCAGCGACTGATCGATGATTTCAAGGACTCGACCGGCACCGCGCTGCGGCTGACNTCGCTNGCGGCAGCGGCGGCGATGGCGTTGCTGGTCACGACCGGCTTTCTGTGCGCGGCAGCTTTTGTGTTCGTGCTGAATAAATACGGTCCCGTGCAGGCCTGCCTCACCGGCGCNGCCATCTTCTTNGTCGTCACCNTGATCGCGGCNGGCNGCTANATGGTGCGCAAGAAGCAGATCGAGGCGCGCGCCGAACAGGCGGCGAGGATGGCGAAATCCACCGCGCAGACCGTGCTGGCCGACCCGATGCTGGTTGCGGCCGGCATCCAGGTGATCCGCGCCATCGGCGTCAAGAAGCTGATCCCGATCCTCGCCGTCGGCGGGCTCGCCTTGGGATTTCTCGCCAGCCGCGCCAACACGAGCGGCAGCGCCAGCGAAGCGCCGGCGGAATAGCAAGTCGACACCCCGCGAGCGCGGTGTATCGAGTACGCCGCGAAACATTTCTGGTCCCGTAGAATGGGTGGAGCGAAGCGATACCCATCAACGTCGGTGCAGAAGGTGATGGGTTTCGCTTCGCTCTACCCATCCTACGCAGATATGACTTCGCGTTCTCGCGGCGCATTGCACGCTGCGCTTTGTCCACCCTACGGATCTGCCGCGAATTTCCAACCCGTCGCATCCCTTACTCGAACGCTGAGATTTTGCGCGCGCGCCAGCCTGCCTGCGCACGATCGGGAAAGACAGGAACAAACGTCCGCCCACGCGTCGAAGCAACGGCTCACGCTGGCTGACAACCGGCCATAACGGAGAACGATGGGCACGGCAATTTTGCCGGCTGCTTTGCTGCGACATCAACGCATCGGCACGCGCTGACATCCAACCCGTTCCCGGCGCGAGCGCCTGCTCTGCCGAGCGGAAATCGCTGCGCGGCATCCGGCCGCCATACGGCTTCGCGCGTCACACGCCCAGTTCCTTGCGAACGGCTGCGGCCGAGTTTCCTACCTTCTCCACGGCCCGCTTCAGTTCATCCTTCGAAACGCCGAGAGCCTTCAGCCAGTACTTGACCTCGAAATCCTCGCTCATGTTGATCTTGCTGCGATCGGGCTGGTCTCGCTTCGTGAGGTTATCCATCTTTCGTCTCCCCTGGGCGTGAGGAAAACGTGGTCACGATCGGCCGGTTCCTNTGCAGCGCCTGTTCTCACGACATCAATATCGGCGCAAAACCTCGGCAGGGATCCGGGATGCCGGTCTTTGACCATGGCGCGGAGGCATGGGACCGTTCGGGAAAAAATGGTATAGCGAGGCGCTAGAGGAAAATGCGGTTTTCATGAACGACGATTTTTACAAGCAGCGCGCCCGGGGAAGTTCGAGATATCGCGGCCAAGGCCGACCCATTCATCAAGCAGCGGCTTTTGGACTTGGCCGACCGCTACGATGGCAAGCGCAAGACGAGCATTACATCCTTACCGTCGGNACCGGCTGTCGCNCAGAACCCGTCAGGCGAACACGACGGNAATTCCGGCTAGGCCCACTCGCGGTCGTGCGCTGCCATTTCGAGTCGCAGCAAAAANCTCCNGCNACGGGCCTGGGTTTCGTATCTGCAACCGGAACAGATTGAAAATCAGCCGGTTAGCCCTGAGCGTNCCGGTCNNANAAGGCCAAACAGAAATCCGTTCGCATCGAGGCTGCCATGGCCAATGCAAAATACGAACGCGCCCGCGCGCGGGCGCGGCTGGCGTTGATTGCGCCGACGGTTGACGACGTGACCGCCGCCTATTTCGACGGGCAGGTTGAGAAGGTTTTGCTGGAAGCCAAACAGCGCGGGGAAAAGTCGGACCGGGAATTGATATCGACGCTGCTCGATGCCGTTGCGAGGAAATATTTCTCGCTGGGCCTGCGCGAGGGCGATCCCGAGCGAAGCGCGGACGAACGTCCATCGCCTTCCATCCCGACCAAATCGTGAAGCTTGCATTGCTGCCAAGCCGACGACAGTCCGAACGACACTTGTTCTCAGCCGTTAATTTGACTCACCGAAACGTGAGTGCTTCGCGCATCTGCACGATGAGGTGCAAATTAATGCAGGCATGCGCGCTATTTGATCTGGCATTGGCGCTCACCAATACCTATTTCTGAATCAGGTAGGAAATTCGGCCCAAGGATAACTCCATAAAGGAGCCATCTAATGGCGAATGTTCTAACCACTGGGGCCTGGCTTTCTGCTCCGAACAACAAACCCTCATTTTTTGCACGATTGTTGCGCGCTTACGCCGAGTCAAATCAGCGACGGGCTGACCGCGTTGTCGAGGAGTATATTGCTACCCACGGGCTACAAAAGCTGTCGGACGATGCGGAGCGGCAAATCAGTCGCTTGCTGGTCAAGGCGGGCCGATAGCCATGGTCACACTCATCATCATCCACGTAGCAACCAAGCTCGCGCGTTTTGGTCACGAGGTTCGTGAGACGTGGCGCGAAACGCAGCGCCTTCGTCGCACCCTNGNCGGNCCAATGGACGAGTANCNACGCGAGGNNGGACAAGGCGACTTTGTCCGCCGTAGCTCAACGCGAANGCAGAAGCGTGCCCACCATCCCGAGTGATGCGCAAAATGGTGGGCACGGCGCAGATGCGCCCTTGCCCACCCTGCGGCGATCCGCAATTGCTCGCGCTCGCTTCAGTATCGTTGCACGATCTGATCGAGTTTTCTGCTGAGCAGCCAGGACAGGCCGAGGAACGCGACCAGCATCACGATGCCCAGGCCCGATGAGGCATTGTTGATGGACGCCTCCGAGAATTGACCGAAGGCATAGCCGGCCGAGACGACGGCGCCGGACCAAACGCCTGCCGCGACGAAGTTGAGCGCGAGGAAGGTCGACCAGGGCAGCCGCGATATCCCGTAGGCAAACCCGGCGAGCCCGCGGACGCCGTGCGGGAAACGATGAAAAAGAATCATCCAGACATAGTGACGGTCCGTCAGGCGGACGACGGTTTGCACGGGGCGTTCGAACCGTGGGAAACGATTCAGCAGACGGGCGCCGTAGCGCCGCCCAATCCAGAAGCGAATGACGTCGCCGGCAAAACTGCCGAACCAGCAGACCACGATGAGCGTGCCAAGATTGAGCGCGCCCGAATGCGCCGCGTAGCCCGCGAACAACGCCAGCAGCAGGCTATGCGAGGCCGCATAGGCAAACATGAAGCTGTAGGCCGCATCGCCGTGCTGGCGGATGAGGTCGAGGAACGAGGTCAGGTCCGTCGGAAACAGCAATGTCAGCCCACCCGCTCATGGAATGTTCACCCAGATGAGTGGGTTCGGGATCGACGCTAGCACTGCGCGGAAAGCCACGGAAGCCAACACGCAGACCCACGGCCGCCAGCTTTGCACGCCGAGCGTGTTTGCAAGTGAGGCGAACCGTACAACGCGTTGGGAAGCGTACCCACTGATCCAGCTTGATCGGTGCGGCTTGATCGATGTCCGCCATGCCCGATAGCGACCAAATTTCAGAGCGTAGCGAAATGACGCGAAGTGCCAATAGGCGACTTGCCTTCCGTAATTTTTGCAACGGAATAGTAGGAAACCCCCAACGCTCGACGTCTGAATAGACATTCAACAGTAGCGCTTGATAGCATTCCATGGGGTAACGGCGAGGATGGATATGGCTATCGTGGATGAAGCCGCGTCGCTCATAGCTGCGGCAAGGCAGAAACAGGTTCGGATTGCCCGCCTTCCAATCACCTGTCGCCCTCGAAGCGTTACAGAGGCACACGCCATTCAGGACGCCGTCGCGAATAAGCTCGGGGCCGCGATAGGAGGTTACAAAGCCACAGCTCCAGCGTCTGACCAAGCCCGCAACCAAAATGGGGCTTATGCGACGGCAACCGCGGACGAGTCGTGGTCGATTACGGAGGGGGTTCGCGCACTCATTTTCGACACAACTATCTACGCTTCACCTTGTACCATTCCTTCAAAGGAAATGCCTCAATGCGGCGTCGAAGGTGAAATTGCCTTTCGCTTCTTATGTGACCTGCCGCCACGAGCTGCACCTTATGCACGCGAAGAGATTGCGGCGGTCACCGACGCTTATCCGGCAATCGAGGTAGTGAGCAGTCGTTTCGCGTCGCCTGAAAAGATTACTTTTCCTGAGAGTTTAGCTGATTGCGTGAGCAACGGCGGTTTCGTTTTTGGCAGCAAGAGAGCTGATTGGCAGCGGCTTCACCTTGCAGAACTGAAAGTGACGCTCATCGTCAACGGAGAAGCGATAGTCGATCAGACAGGCGGCCATCCAACTGGGGACCCGTTTGGCATTGTAGTTGCGCTTGTCGAAATGATGCGGACGACCACAGGGGTGAGTGCAGGTCAATTTGTCACCTGCGGCTCCTTTACCGGTCTGCGCTACTTCAAACCGGGCGATGTCTGCGAGGTTAGATTTGAAGAGCTGGGCACAGCACAGCTTAGCTTCTCTCCCTAGTCAATTGCTTCTCGCCTGTGGAGTTTGGCCACTTTTGCGCGACTTAAGTTCATCCAATGTCCAAGTTGGGTCATACGCGACAGGAGCGAATCGACGACAGGTTCGGCGATGTCCGCCATGCGCCGATAGCGACCAATGAGCGGTCGGGACCTAAGGACCGGACGCATGACGAGCGCATAAGGCATTGCAACGACCGCCGATCACATTTGGATCGCGCGAAATCGCGGGAAGTTCATTCCGATCACCCGCGTCGATTGGACGCAGCCGGTGCTGTTCGGATGATCCGGCAATGACGGCAGATGAGTGGATGCGCAATGCATCTTGGCCGAGCGTTGCGCGATGAAAGCGTGGCCCAAGCCCCCTATCCAGGACGATGGCCCCAGCTCCGTTCGCAAGTACAGCCGCTCCAGCGCCGGCCGAAACCATGCAAGGACCGCCGCAGCAGCCGCAGTTTAATTGGGCCCCGATGAAAGGCGCGTATTGAGCCTCGGCAGTAGCGGTTGAACCACCTTCCGGAGCGGCGCTCTTCGATGCAAGCGACGCGCGCCGCTCCTTCCAGAGATCGTAGATCGTGGGTGGGCAAAGCGACTTGTCTCGACGAAGCTCAACGAGCGAAGGCGGAAGCGTGCCCACCATGTTCGAAGCGCGATCGGTGATCGATGGTGGGCACGTCGCTGGCGCGC
>C688J18823_10001771_pt1 | contig 13430 bp, 14 predicted proteins | sample HopSoiMetagenom1_FD_18823 | JGI IMG/M metagenome (IMG submission 18823)
AAGGCCGGCCCGTTGGGCCGCCCTTCCGATGCTTTGGGTGTCGCCGGGCTTAGTTGCCCAGCGCCACCGCGTTGATCAGGTTCGAGTCGCGGAGCTTCCGCAGCGCCTCGCGCTCGATCAGGCGAACGCGCTCGCCCGAGAGGCCGAGCACCTTGCCCGTCTCTCGCAGGCTCAGCGGCTGCCCGTTCTCGAGCCCGTAGCGCAGAGCCACGACGTGGCGCTCGCGGTCGTCGAGCACCTGGTCGACGGCGCCGCCGATCTCCTCTCGGAGCAGCTGGTCCTCGACCTCGTTGAACCCGGCGTCGGAGTCGATCTCCTCGATCAGGTCGCCGAGCTCGGTGTCCTCACCCACGGGCGACTGCAGGGACAACGGCTCCCGACGCCCCATCTCGGTGAGGTCGTCGATCTCGTCCACCGTCGTGTCGAGGGCCTTCGCGAGCTCCTCGCGGGTGGGCTCACGCCCGACGGACTGCGCGAACTGGAACCGGGTGCGGTTCAGCTTGCGAAGCCGGTCGTGGATATGCACCGGCAGACGGATGGAGCGCGAACGATCGGCGATCGCGCGCGTGATCCCCTGACGGATCCACCACGTCGCGTACGTCGAGAACTTGAACCCGCGCCGCCAGTCGAACAGCTCGACGGCGCGCATCAGGCCGATGTTGCCCTCCTGGATCAGGTCAAGGAGCGGGAGGCCCTGGCCCTGGTACTTGCGGGCAACGGACACGACCAGCCGAAGGTTCGCCATGATGAACCGCTGGCGGGCGGCCTCGGCCTTGCGCACCTCGGCGCGGGCCTTGGCGATGGACTTCTCCGAACGCAAACGGCCGGCGCGGAGGCGCTCTTCGCCCTCCTTGCCGCCCTCGATGGTCATGGCAAGCTCGACCTCTTCCTCTTTGGTGAGCAGCGGCTCGCGAGCCGCGGCCTCCAGGTAGAGGCGAAGGTCATCTGCGTCGTCGGTCCCTAGGGGACGAGCCGGATCCGGCACTTCGTATCAGCCTCCTCCTCGAAGCCGCTCCGCCGCAGCACGCAGCGTCGCCGGTCTTCGGGAACTCGGGGTGGTCCCTAGATTCGTCACGAACCGGGCGGAGGTTCGCGGGTCTCCGTGCGCAAACGCAACCGCGGTTCTGAAGTCATGGTAGGGGGAGAGGCTGAAAAAGTAAAGCTCAGAGGGTATGGAGGTCTTGTGAAGCGGTTCACGAACGTTGCCAAACAGCCGTCCCCCGGCCGGCGGATAGGCTCCGTTGCGATGGCCTTGGACCTTCCGCCGCTTGGCACCGTCGATCTGGCCGGGCCGGTTGCCTATCGCGACTGGGAAGGGCCGGATGACGTGAGCTTCGTCCTGCTGCATGGTCTTGGGGGTTCCCATCTCAGCTGGATCCAAGCAGCCCCGGGCCTGGCCGGGCTCGGACGCGTGCTCGCGCTCGACATGCCGGGGTTCGGCAGGTCCCCTCGAGCCGGCCGACCGACACGGCTGCTGGACCAGCGACGGGTCCTCAGCGCGTTCCTGGATGCGCTCGTCGACGGGCCGGTCGTGCTTGCGGGCAACTCGATGGGCGGCGTGGTGGCCCTGCTCGAGGCCGCGCTCGAGCGGGAACGGATCGCCGGCGTGGTGCTCACCTCCTCTGTATACCCGATGCTTCGGGGACCGCTCCCGAACCCGCTCGTTCTCGGCGCGTTCGCGGCTTACGACGTGCCGCGGCTCGGGGAAGTGGTGGTCAAGGCGCGCGGCGCCGCGCTCGACCCCGAGGCGTTCGTCCGCGTCGGGTTGCGGATCCTGACCGGAGATCCCTCGTCGATCCCCGACGATGTCGTCGCCGCCCACGCTGACCTGATCGCGGATCTCCGGCACGAGCCCGAGGCGGAAGCGGCGTTCCTGGAGGCAGCGCGATCGATCACGTCGTATGTGAAGAGCCGTGACGCGGGGCGCCGTGCGATGAGCAACGTCCGGGCGCCGGTGCTCGTGATCCACGGCCGGAGCGACCGGTTCGTTCCTGTCGGATACGCAGAAACGGCACTCGCGACGTATCCGGCCTGGCGCGGTCGCATCTTCGCGCGGGTTGGCCACGTCCCGCAGATGGAGGCGACGTCGCGATGGCTCGCCGAGGTCGCCGACTGGTACTCGTCGGTCCTGCGCTGACCCCGTGCTAGCGTCCGCCCGGATGGCGCGGCGTGCGATGGTCCTGATGTTCGCGGCCGTCCTTCCGCTCCTCGCGCCAGGTCTCGCGCACGCCGATGCCCCGACCGCCGGCGTCTCGATCATCGATGACGTCTTCGCGCCCGACATCGTTCGGATCCAGCCCGGACCGGGGGCGGAGCAACCGCCGGAGACCTTCGCGCAGACGATCCACGTGCCGGCCGACTTCCCGACGATCCAACAGGCGGTCGACCATGCGCAGCCGGGCGGGATGGTCCTCATCGCGCCGGGGGTCTATCGCGAGCAGGTGACGGTCACCACGCCGTTCCTCACGATCCGTGGCGAGGACCGCAACCGCACGATCGTCGACGGCGAGTTCGAGCGTGCCTATGGGATACAGGTGCTCGAGGCCGACGGCGTCGTGATCCAGAACCTCACCGCGCGCCATGCACTCTCGAACGGCTTCGAATGGAACGACGTCCACGGCTACCAGGGCTCGTACNTGACCGCCTACGACGACGGCGACCACGGGATCTTCGCGTANGACTCGGAGTACGGTCAGATCGANCACTCGTACGCAAGCGGCCACCCGAACTCGGGGATNTCGGTCGGTCGATGTGATCCGTGCCATGCGGTGATCACCGACGTGGGATCCGTCGACAACGCCGCTGGGTTCTCCGGGACCAACACCGGCNCCGACCTGGTGATCGTCAACAGCGAGTGGCACGACAACCTCGCGGGCATCGTGGCGNACACGATGGACAGCGANCTCGGCGCGCCGCAACACGGCACCGTGATCGCCGGGAACGACGTGCACGACAACGGGAACNCGGACGCGCCGACGAACGCGGTCACCTATCCGGCGTTCGGGATGGGCATCGCCGTGACCGGTGGACGCGGCAACCTCATCGCCGAGAACCTCGTGCAGGACTCGGCGACCTACGGGATCGTCGTGATGCCCGTCGTCGAGCGGAACCTGTGGGTGACGTCGGACAATGTCGTCCGCGGCAACATCGTCGACCGCAGCGGCCAGGCAGACCTCGCGCTCGGCGCGCCGGCCGCCGGCGGCGACTGCTTCGCCGGCAACGACGCCGAAACGAGCCAACCGCCGGCGATCGAGCGTCTGTATCCGTGCGCCGGGCTCCGTCCGTTCCCCGCGGGCGGCGGGTCTATGGCGCCCACGATGTCGGCGCTCACCAGGTACGTGGCGGTGCTCGGCGGCACCGCGCCGGGCGGTGACTGGCACACCCAGCTACCCCCGCCCCCGCAACCGCAGATGGAAGGCGATCCTACGAAGGCGCCGCCGGTGATCGCGGTCGGCGGCCAGAACGTCCCCCAGCCCTACACCATCCGCCCGCTGAGCGAGATCGCGCTGACGCAGGGCCCGACCGTGTCCAAGGAGATCGCGATCATAGGGATGCCGCTTGCAACGTCCTGGGGAGGGCTGCTCGTCGGGTTGTACGGCTACGTGCTGCCGTTCGTCCTGTACGCGACGTGGGTCGCCGTCGCCATGTGGGATCTCATCCGGCAGGAGTCGGCGCCACTGCCGCACCGCACGCGATGGATGCTCGTCGTGCTCGTCGTGCCGTTCTTTGGCCCGCTGCTGTACTTCGCGTTCGGCCGGTCCCCGATCCCGCGCCAGCTGCGGCTCGTGCTCACCGCGGGCGGGATCGTCGTGTACCTGTTGTTCCTCGGGCTCGGCGTGCTGATCAGCTAGTCCATCCGGATGCGCATCGGCTTGTTCTGAGATCGGGTCGGCGGCCGCCTCGTCCCGCAGCAGGAACAGCGCACACGGTCATCGCGACATCATGCGTTCGAGCTCGACGTACAGCGCGCTGTGGTCAAGCTCCCCATCACCATCCTCGAGCGCACGCTGCAGCTGCGCGGCAACGATCGCGAACGACGGGATCGGCGTCCCGGTGTCGGCCGCGGCGTCCTCGATGATCCGAGCGTCCTTGCGGTGCAACCGGATGCGGAAGCCGGGGTCGAACGCCCGATCGAGCATCCGCTGGCCGTGGACGTCCAGGATCTTCGAGCCCGCGAACCCGCCGAGGAGCGCCTCGCGGACCTTCGCCGGATCGACGCCGGAGCGCTCGGCAAGCAGGAGCGCCTCGGCCACCGCTTCGATCGTCGCCGCCACGACGAGTTGGTTGCACGCTTTGGTCACCTGGCCGGCGCCCGAGGGCCCAACGTGCACGATCGTCTTACCGAGGACGTCGAAGATCGGCTCGGCCCGTGCGACGGCGTCGGCGTCGCCGCCGATCATGATCGACAGCGTGCCATCGATCGCGCCACGCTCGCCACCGCTGACGGGCGCGTCGACCATGGCGACGTCGCGCTTCGCGAAGGTCTCGGCCATCTCGCGGGTCGGCGCGGGATCGATCGAGCTCATGTCGATGACGAGCGATCCGGCCGCGGCTCCCTCGAGGACGCCCGCCGCACCGGTCAGAACGTCTTGGACGTCGTTCGTGTCGGGCAGCATCGTGATCGTGATGTCGCTGGACGTAGCGACCGCCGCCGGACCGTCCGCGCGCGAGGCGCCGGCGGCAACCACCTCGTCGACGGGCCCCGGACTCCGGGAATGAACCGTCAACGGGTAGCCGGCGGCGAGAAGGTTCTTCGCCATCGGCTTGCCCATGATGCCGAGACCGATGAAGCCGATGCGCTCGTCGGGCACCGTCAGTCCTCCATCGCGGCATCGGCGATCTCGAGCGAGCGATCGATGATCTCGAACCCCTCGGCGAGCTGTTCCTCGGTGATGCATAGCGGCGGGTTGGTCATCACGTTCCACCAGCGGATGAACGTCGCGAGGCCGTTGTCGAGCAACGACCGATTGAGCGTCTGCATCGTCTCGTTCATCGAGTTGAACGGCGACAGCGGCTCCATCGTCTCGCGGTTCTTGACCAGCTCGATGACCCCGAACAGGCCGATGTTGCGCGTACGGCCGACGCTCGGGTGCTTCGCGGCGAGCTCTTCATGGTGACGGCGCATCGCCGGCTCAAGGCGCTTCGCATTGCCGATCAGGTCGTCCTGCTCCAGAACGTCGATCGCGGCGATCGCGGCGGCGACGCCGAGCGGGTGGGTGTTGTACGTGAGGCCGCCCCAGAACATGTGGTCCTCGAAGTAGTCGGCGACGTGCGGCGCGAGCCCGACCGCGCCGAGCGGCGCGTACGACGAGGTCAACCCCTTCGCGGTCGTGATCAGGTCCGGGACGACGCCCCAGTTGTCGACCGCGAACCAGGCGCCGGTGCGTCCCCATCCGCACATCACCTCGTCGGCGATCAGCTGGATCCCATAGCGGGTGCAAAGCTCGCGGACGCCCTGCAGATAGCCGTCGGGCGGGATCAAGATCCCGTTGGTCCCGGTGACGGGCTCGAGGATGAACGCCGCGATCGTCTCCGGTCCTTCGAGCTCGATCGTCTCTTCGAGCAGCTCCAGCGCCGTGCCGGCTTCCTCGAACCCGCGTTTGGTGCCGTGATACGGGTCGAGGACGTGGACGACGCCGGGCATCGGCGGCGCCTCGTTCGGCCAGCGCCGCGGGTCGCCGGTAAGCGCCATCGTCGCGTAGGTCGAGCCGTGGTAGCTGCGGTACCGCGCCAGGACCTTCTGGCGGCCCGTGACCGCCTTGGCCATCTTGACGGCGTTCTCGTTGGACTCTGCGCCGCCGAGCGTGAAGAAGGTCTTCTCGATGTCGCCGGGCCACAGACCCGCGAGCCGCCTGCCGAGCACGGCACGTCCCTCGAACGCGTGGAACGGCGAGAGGTACGGCAGCTTCTCGGCCTGCCGGGCGATCGCCTCCGTCACTCGCTTGTCGCCGTGCCCGATGTTGACGCCCATGAGCTGCGAGCTGAAGTCGAGCCAGCGACGGCCGTCGACGCCGTACATGTAGACGCCCTCGGCGCGGTCGATCGCGAGCGGGGCCGCCTTGGACTGGATGTGCCAGTCGTACAGCGTGTACCGGGTCGCGTCGGCGACGATCTGTTCCGCGGTCATGGTGGTCGTGTCGGTGCTCATGCCTGCCCCTCCCCTGCGCTGTCGCCACTCGCGGGCGGCGCGGCGGCGTTCGACCCGACGATGTAGCTGTGCTCCGCGGCCCATCGGAGCATCACCGTCTCGCCGGGATGCGGGTCGATCGCGCCGACCTCGTCGTTCAGTCGGTGCACCGTCAGACGCTCGCCGGTGCGCAGCAGCACGATCAGCTGCGTGATCGAGCCCAGATACACCACGTCGATCACGGTGCCGCCGACGTAGGAGGCGCGGTCCTCGGCGGCGCCGTTCGCGAGCTTGATCCACTCGGGCCGAACCGTGATCGTCGCGCGGCCGTCGTCGTGTCCCGAGCCGGTATCCGCCGCCAAGATCCGCTGCCCCTCGCCGAGCTCCATCGCAAGCAGCCCGGCGTCGGCTCGGTCGATCCGAAGATCGATCAGATTCGACGTGCCGATGAACCCCGCCACGAACGCGCTCGCCGGCCGCTGGTAGAGCTCGCGCGGGGTCGCCAGCTGCTCNACGACGCCGAGATTCATGACGGCGATGCGATCGCTCATCGTCATCGCCTCTTCCTGGTCGTGGGTGACGTAGACGAACGTCGTCTCGGTCCGCTGCTGGAGCTCCTTCAGCTCGAGCTGCATCTCCTTGCGGAGCTTCAGGTCGAGTGCGCCGAGGGGCTCGTCGAGCAGCAGGGCCGCGGGACGGTTGATCAACGCGCGCGCCAGCGCGACCCGCTGCTGCTGGCCGCCCGACAGCTGCGTCGGCCGGCGGTCCTCCAGGCCGTCGAGACGCACGGTGTGGACCACGTCGGTCATCCGTTCGGCGATCTCGGACTTGGAGAGCTTCTTGATCTTAGGGCCGAACGCGATGTTCTCGGCGACCGTCATGTGTGGGAACAGCCCGTATGCCTGGAACACCATGTTGACGTTGCGCTTGGCGGGCGGGACCGATGTGACATCCCGGCCCTGCAGCACGATGCGGCCTTCGTCGGGCGTCTCGAAGCCGGCGATCATCCGCAGGGTGGTCGTCTTCCCGCAGCCGCTGGGTCCGAGCATCGAGAAGAACTCGCCGCCCGGGATCTGGATCGACACGGCGTCGACCGCGGTGACGTCGTCGAAGCGTTTCGTGACGGCATCGACGAAGATCTCGCCCTCGTGGCTCGTCGCGGCGGGCTCGGTGTCCGTTTCCGGTGTCGCGCTCATGTCTGGATCCTGTTCAGTCGGGCCAGGCGGTACGCCAGCAACGAGAAGACGATCGAGAGGAACAGCATCACGAGGTTCAACGCCGATCCGGCGCCCCAGTTCCCCGCGCCCAGGATCAGGTCGCGGACGCGCTGCCCCATCATGTAGCTGCCCGTCCCGCCGACGATGTCGGCGGTGACGAAGTCGGTGAGCATCGGGATGTAGACGAGGATCATCGCGATGAAGATGCCCGGCGCAGCGAGCGGGATCAGCAGACGCTTGGACTGCACCCACCAGCCGGCACCGAGGTCGACGGCCGACTCGAACATCGATGCGTCGATCGCCTTCATCGCGGCGTAGATCGGGATCGTCGTGTACGTGATGTAGCTCGCGGCGAGCGTCACGATCACGGCGAACGGGCTGAACAGCAGCCATGTCACCGGAGGGCCTGGGATCGCCCAGTTCACGATCCCATTGCGGCCGAGGATCACCTGCCAGGCGTAGATCTTCACTACCGGCGCGAGCTCGTCGGCGAGCACCAGCGACAGCAGCAAGAACAATTCCCACCGGCCCGCGCGGAACACCATGTAGTACGCGAGGGGGATCGAGATCGCGAGCATGATGATCATCGCGGTCGTCGCCATCCACAGCGTGGTCCACGCGATCTTCCAGTTGAGCGGATCCGTGAGGACGTCGGTGTAATGCGCGAACGTCCGTCCGCTCGCCGTGTTCGGCGGGAACTTCAGGACGCTCATGAACGCCATGATCACCATCGGCCCGAGGAACAGGACGATCAGCAATGTGACCGGCGCGAACAGGATGCCGAACGCACCCCGGCCGCTCCCGCGCCGCCGTGAGGACTTGACCGGCGTGATCGCAACGTCGGCGGTTGCCATCTAGGTCTCGGCCGACGCGGCCACGGCCTCACCCCCCGCGATGATGCCGCGGGTTGCGTCGTCCCCGCTGCGGGACCGCAGGAACAGCAGTGCGATCGTGAGCAACACCACCTGGATGATCGAGATCACGGTCGAGATCGCGTTCACCACGGCGGTGTGATCAGGGTTGCGCACGCTCGAGTAGACCCAGACTGGGAACGTCTGCTGGAACCCGATCGTGAACGCGCTGATCTCGTAGTTGTTGAACGACCACGTGAACGCGAAGATCGCGCTCGCCGCAAGGGCCGGCGCGATGTGGGGCAGGATGATGTAGCGGAGCACCTGCATGCGCGAGCACCCGAGGTCGATCGCCGCTTCCTCTTGCACCCGCTGGAATCGGAACAGCTGCGCGCCGACGATGGCGGTGACGAGCGGGAACGTGCACACGATCTGGGTCGCGATCACGGTGTTGAGGGACAGGTCAACGTTGAACCGCACGTAGAACATCAGCGCTGCGATCCCGATGATCAGCCAGGGCAGGATCAGCGGCGCACCGACGAGGCCGCTCACCGCCGAGCGTCCCCGGAACCGGAATCGCGTGATCCCGAAGGCGGTGAGCGTGCCGAGCACCAGGCAGACCGGCGCCACGATGCACGCGACGACGATCGAGTTGACGAGCGCGGCGTGCAGCAGCTCGTCGTGGAACGCGTCCGTATACCAGTGGAACGTCACACCCTCGAGCGGGAACGCGAGCACGTTCGAGTCGTTGACGCTGAACAGCATCAAGATCACGAGCGGGCCGAACAGGATGAGGTACAGGACCGCGAGGAACGCACGCCATGACCACGTGACGGCCGTCGCCCGGAGCTTCACCCCCGCGGTCGGCGGAAGGGCGGTCACCGCAGGGACGGTCGCACGCTCCGCGACGTTCGTCGCCATCGGCCGATCCCGGTCCTAGCTCGCCTTGACTTCGGTCCAGGCGGCAACCCACGCATCGCGGTTCGCCGGCGGACTCGCGGGGATCGCGTTCTCGAGGTGGAACGGCGCGTCGAGCGACGCCTGCTGGATCAGCTCGGGCGTCGCCATCTTCAGCACCTTCTCGTTCGCGATCTGATAGTTCCAGTGCTGCGCTTCGTACAGCTCGGCCTCGGGGCTCGAGTAGTAGTTCAGCAGCGCGTAGGCCGCGTCGAGGTTCTCGGGGGCAACGTTCGGCGTGATCCCGTAGCCGCACGCCCAGAGGAACTGGCCCTCCTTCGCGGTGGCGAACTTCGCATTGACGCCCTCCTGCTGCAGGGCCTTGGCGGTGTCCGGGTAGCCGGAGCTGATCACGATCTCGTCCGACTTGAACAGGGACTTCACCTCGGCGTCGCCCTTCCAGAAGGTGCGGAACTGCGACTTGTGATCGATCAGGTACTGCTTCACTAGATCGATCTGGTCCTGATCCATGTTGATCGGGTCTTGGATGCCGTTGGCGAGCGCGCCGATCATGAACGCGGTGACGGCGATGTCCTCCATCCCGGCACGGCCCTGCCACTGCGGATCGAACAGGTCGGTCCACGAGTCCGGCGGCGTCGTGACGACGTCCGCGTTGTAGACGATGCCCGACGTGCCCGCGTCGACCGGGAGCATGTAGATCCCGCCGTTGTACTGCACGCCCGGGAGCTGCTGCATCGACGGGAACAGGTCGTCCCAGTTCTCGAGGCGGCTCTGATCCATCGGGGCGTAGATGCCCTTCTCGTCCATCTCGAGCGTGGCCTCGTCGACGCAGCTGTTGACGACGTCGGCGTCGAAGCCCGCCTGGATCTTCGCGATCGCCTCCTCGTTGGAGCCCATCGAGGAGGTCTCGAGCTTGATGTTCGGGTACTGCTGCTCGAAGGCCTCGAGGTAGCCGGGGTCGAAGCCATCGGAGTAGCTCAGGAGGCGGATCGTGCCGGTTATCGACGCCGGGTCGACCGACTGGCCGGCCGCCGCGCTCGGGGGGGTGGACGATCCGCCACCGCATGCCACTGCAACGAGGGCGATCGCGATCGCAGCCGCACCCGCACGGACCCACCGTCCCATCGCAGACCCCTCCTCGTGCAACGTTTCCGCGCCGCGCAGCCCAAGGGCCGCGACCGCGCGAACCTAGGTCAGCATGGGTAGATTGTCAACGGTTGACAAGAACACGCGGTGCGTCAGTCGCGTTCGGAGGTGGCGACGACGCCGGCGATGAGGTCGCCGGCCTCCTCCGCATGCTCGGCGAACAGCCGTGCGGCCTTGTCCTCGTCGCCCGCCGCGATCGCGTCGACGAGCGGCCGGTGCTGGCGGGACACCTCGTCGAGCGAACCCAACACGTCGCCGTCCAGGCGGAGCAACGCGCGGAGCGTCGGGACGTACCGGTCGAACACCTCCACGATGCGCGCGTTGCCGCAGAGCTCGCAGAGACCTTGGTGGAACGCGAGGTCGGCTCGCGAGACCGCCGCCGGATCGCCGGTCGCTACCGCGGCGTCGATGCCGTCCGCGAGCGCCGAGAGCTTGTTGAGAGCGCCGGGGTCGCGGTCCCGCGCGAGCGTCCGCGCGGCCCGTCCCTCGAGCGCGGCGCGGAGCCCGTAGATGTCGCGCACGTCGTCGGCCGACATGCTGACGACGAACGTGCCCCGCCGGGGCTCTTCCAACAGCAGCCCCTCCGAGCGGAGCAACTTGAACGCCTCTCGCACCGGGCCGCGGCTGATCGCGAGTTGCTCCGCGATCTTCGCCTCGACCAGGTGCTCGCCCTGGCTGAACCCCCCGGACAGGATCTGTTCCCGGATCCGGTCGGCGGCGTCCTCGGCGAGGGAGCGTGGTGCGCTCAACGGCGCGAGGGTCGTCCGGTCCTCCATCGCGCGCAGCATAGCGCGATGTCGACAGTCGACCGACGACAGGTGTCGCTCGCGAGTCCGGCGACTTACTCCTCTCCCCTAGCGCGCTTCATCGCCTTGTTGACCTCGTCGACATCCAACGTCATGGCGAAGAAACCGATCTCGGCTTCGTAGGTTGCCGGATCGGCCTGTGTCTTCACTTCGTCCTCGAACACGTGCAACACGGGGAGTCCCAACTGGATCCCCGCCAATGGGCCCACCCACGCCGGATCGCCGTCGCGGACCGTCTCGGCGGCTACCTCGACCGCTTCCGCGTCGGCCGCCCCGAGGATCACGACGATGCCCTCGGCACCGCGCTCCTCGACGATCCGCTTGATCAATGCCTGGTTGTCCGGGTCCATGGCGCCCGAGGCCGTTCAGACGAAGCACTCGGTGCGCGTCTCGATCACCTCAGCGCCCGCGCTGCGCGCCACGGCGGCGATCGCTTCGCCGGGAACGCTGTCGCGTTCGCCGAGCGCGATCACTCGCATGCCTTCGAGCTGCATCCGTCGTCTCACCTCCTTCGCGTTTCGTCGTGCGTGTGTCACGTCGCTTGCTTGAGATGCTCGGGCACCGGCGGGCCCACCGCCGGCGCGCCGTCGAGCAGCCGCTGTATCGCCGCCTCGATCTGCTCGGGTGTCGTGCCGTTGCTCGTGAGCCGTTCCACCTCCACACCGTCGCGCATCGTCAGGTAGGCCGGCAGGCCGGCGACGCGGAGGTCCCGACACACCTTGCGGTTGTCGGGTGCGTTCACCGAGATGAAGCGCACACGGTCGCCGTATCGCTCGGCGAGCGTCTCGACCGCCGGCATCAACGCGAGACACGGTTGGCACTGCGGTCCCCAGATGTCGACGAGCACCTCGCCGCTATTCGTGAGGTGTTCGAACGTGTCGATGGTCGCTTCGATCATCGGTGGATCTCCTCTTCTGTCAGGTCTCCAGGACGACGGACGCGCCGTCCCACGATCGGGTGAGCCGGCCGAGGAACAACGAGCCCTTCGCGATGAGCATCGTGCGGTGCAGGTCGCCGGCCGCCATCCGCGCGAGCGCGTGCGGCAGCCATGGAACGGCGCTCGCGATGTGCCCCTGCGTCGGCGCGAAGCCGGGCATGCCGTGCTCACGCGCGAACGTCGGGATCACGCTCTTGTCGAGCTCGCCGCGCACGACGCCGAGACCGGCGAGCATGCGGTAGTTGCGATCGGCCACGTCGCCGCCGCCCTGCGGCTCGGTGATCTCGGGGTTGTGGATCTCGGTCGCGTACGTGCCGACGTCGGTTATGGCGACACCGAGCGCGTCGAGCGGGTCGCCGACGAGCGCCGTCAGCTGGGCCTGTGGTGCGGCCCCGGCGCCGACCGGCATCCGGCCGATCGCGTCGGCGCGAACGACGGGACCGTTGGAGCCGTCGGCCGGCCCGAGCAGGATCGCGATCCCGGCGAGCACGTCCTCCAGGATCGGATAGCCGGCCGACAGCGCGCCTTCGAACTTCATACCGAGCTTCGCGAGCGACCCGCCCGCGACGACCGCCACGCGTTGCTCGATCCCGGCCTCGATGAGCGCGGCCGCCACGACGAGGGCGTGCACCGGCGCCGCGCAGAACGACTTCACGTCGATCGCGCTTGCGGCGGTCAACCCGCACGACTCCGCGATCGCCTTGGCGACGTTGCCGCCCCCGCGCTGATACCGGTCGCCGGTCGCCTCCTCGCCGCACCCGATCGCATGCGTGATGGACGACGGATCCACACCGGTTCGCCGGAGCAGGTCGCGAAGCGCGCGGACCCCGCTCGCCTTGATCGCCAGGTTCTCGAGCAGGACGTCGGCCGCCAGCGAGGGGTCGTCCTCGTGATCGGCNCGGATCCAGCCCACCGCGCGGCCACCGTCGTGCAGCGGAAGCGCGCCGGCGGGCGGCGCGCCGTCCTCGTGGACGAGGTCGAACTGGTCCGCCTCCCGCAGCGCCCGGTAGAAGTCGGTCTGCGAGCCGACGTCGCCGGACGTACCGTCGCTCGACGCATCGACGACCGGTTGTTTCCACCACGGCCGCTCGCGTTCCCACAGGTCCTCCGGGGGAACGTTGCCGATCACCACCTGGTTCGGTGGATACGCGACGGCGTCGTCGAAGGTTCGCAGCGACGTCGCGATCTCCGGCCACCGGGCGCCCTCGCGGCGCGGCTTCGATCCGTAGCGCACGAGATCGGGGACGTGGTCGAGCACCAGCGACGTCGCGACGACCGCGGCACGCGGGCTCATCCGTCGATCTCCCAGACGGTGCGAGGCGCGACGTCGGACGCGAGCATGTCGACGGCGCGATCGAGGATGCGCACCCGCAACGCCAGTTCGTCGCCGGCCGCAAGCGAGGGATCGCCCGTCGGGTGCGTGATGGC
>C688J18823_10001772_pt1 | contig 13428 bp, 10 predicted proteins | sample HopSoiMetagenom1_FD_18823 | JGI IMG/M metagenome (IMG submission 18823)
GTGCCCCAACGCGGCACTGGCATGCGGATGACCCCTACCAGCCCCTGGCGCGCCACTCGTCCAGGTGGGGCCGCTCGGCGCCCAGCGTGGAGTCGTTGCCGTGGCCTGGGTAGAACCACGTTGCATCAGGAAGTGCGCCGAAGACCTTGGCCTCGAGGTCGTTGATGAGGGACGTGAATTCCTCCGGGTTTGTTGTCCGGCCCGGACCCCCCGGGAACAGCGAGTCGCCTGTGAACAGGTGCGGGTGGCCGCCCTCGGAGGCAGAGTCGTCGTAGAGCAGCGCGATCGAGCCCGGTGTGTGGCCGGCCAGCGCGATGACCGACAGCGTGCAAGAGCCGACCGGGACGGTGTCGCCGTCGCCGACCTCGACCGTGACGGGTACGCCGGTCTGCTCGGTGATCGGAGCGGCGTCGGGGACGCCGGCCACGGTCGCGGCGCCCGTCGCACCGACGACGTCGGACAGGGCGCGGTGGTGGTCCCAGTGCTGGTGGGTGGTGACCACGTGCGTGACGGGGATCGAGCCGATCAGCCCGAGGAGCGTGTCGGAGGCGGCCGCGGCGTCGATGAGGACCGCCTCTCCGGTGTCCTTGCACGTGAGCAGGTAGCAGTTGTTGGACATCTGCTCGTCGACCGCCACCTTGGTGATGACCAGCGAGTCGAGCTCGCGCGTGTCCGCAGGGCCGCCCGGCTTCACTTCTCCCGTGTAGGTCACCACGGCTCCATCCTCGGCACCCGGCCGTCGTCGCTGGTCAGTCCGTCGCCGGTCCCCCGGCCCGTCACCCACCATGCCAGAGCGCTGCCGGGGCCGGACACCGTCGGACCGCCGGCACCGAACGACCAGGTCCGGTCGAGGTCGGTGGCGTGGCCGACGAACGGCGTGCCGTCGTAGGCCGCCGACCGGAAGTCGAGAAGCAGGGCGACGAACTCGGCCGGCCAGTCGGCCGCCGTGTAGTCCAGACCGAGGTCGGCGTGGTGGATCTCGACCTCGCGGATCCGCATCTGGGCGACCACACCCGCCGGGAACTGACGGCCGCCGGGCGTCCGGTCGATCGTGGTGTCCGCCAGGTTGTCGGCCAGCTCCTCGACCCGCTCGCCGATCACGGTCGTGGAGCCCAGGAACCGGTCGCGCAACGTCGCGGGCGACTCCTTCGACAGCTCGGCGATGTCCGCATCGCGGGCCTCGCTGGAGCGGTACATCGGCACCCGACGCCCCTCGTGCACGCCTTCGAGCGCATCGGACAGCCCCTCGGCGTTGAGCGTCAGGTGCGCGACGACGTGGGACCGGCTCCAGCCCGGGAGCAGGCTGGGCTTGATCCACTGGTCGTCCGAAATGGCGTCGACGGAACGGACCAGCCGCCGGGTACCGGAGTCGAGCAGCTCCACGAGCCGGGGGTCGGGCATGGCAGCACGGTAACGCTCCACGCAGTCGTGGCAACCCGACTGTCGGTGGCCCGTGAGAAGGTGCGAACAGCGCAAGATCTGCGGCGCGGCGGCTTGCCTGCAGCCGGTAGGGTTGCGAACGTTTGTTCGAACGGCCGATGTTGACAGAGCACGGGATCGAGGACTCGCAGGTGCAGGAGAAGCTCATCATCCGGGGCGCCCGGGAGCACAACCTCAAGGACATCTCGCTCGACCTGCCGCGCGACTCCCTCATCGTCTTCACCGGCCTGTCCGGCTCCGGCAAGTCCAGCCTGGCCTTCGACACGATCTTCGCCGAGGGCCAGCGCCGCTACGTCGAGTCGCTGTCGGCGTACGCCCGGCAGTTCCTCGGCCAGATGGACAAGCCCGACGTCGACTTCATCGAGGGGCTCAGCCCGGCGGTGTCGATCGACCAGAAGTCGACCTCCAAGAACCCTCGCTCGACCGTCGGCACGATCACCGAGGTCTACGACTACCTCCGGCTGCTCTACGCCCGCGCCGGCCGGGCCCACTGCCCGATCTGCCACAGCCCGATCGAGCGGCAGACTCCGCAGCAGATCGTCGACCGGATGATGGCCCTCGAGGAGGGCACCCGGTTCCAGGTCCTGGCGCCGGTGATCCGGGGCCGCAAGGGGGAGTACGTCGAGCTGTTCCGCCAGCTCCAGACCCAGGGCTTCTCACGGGTCCGGGTCAACGGCGAGACGCACGGCCTCGACGACCCACCCAGGCTCGACAAGCAGAAGAAGCACACCATCGAGGTGGTCGTCGACCGGCTCGCGGTCAAGGCCTCCAGCAAGCGGCGGCTCACCGACTCGGTCGAGACGGCCCTCAACCTCGCGGGCGGGCTGGTCGTCTTCGACCTGGTCGACCTGCCGGCGAAGGACCCGGGCCGCGAGCTGAAGTTCAGCGAGAAGATGGCCTGCCCCAACGACCACCCGATCGACACCGACGAGCTCGAGCCGCGGTCGTTCTCGTTCAACAGCCCGTTCGGCGCGTGCCCGGAGTGCACCGGGCTGGGCACCCGGATGGAGGTCGACCCCGAGCTCGTCGTGCCCGACGCCGAGGCGACCCTCGGCGAGGGGGCCATCCAGCCCTGGAGCCAGGCCCACGTCGCCGACTACTTCCTGCGGCTGATGGGTGCGCTGGGCGAGGAGCTCGGCTTCGACCTCAACACCCCCTGGGAGGACCTCCCGGCCAAGGCCCAGAAGTCGCTCCTCGACGGCCACCCGACCAAGGTCCACGTCGTCACCCGCAACCGCTACGGCCGCGAGCGCGCCTACTGGGCGGAGTTCGAGGGCGTTCGCACCTACATCGAGCGCCGGCACCGCGAGGCCGAGTCGGACACCAGCCGGGAGCGGTTCGAGGGGTTCATGCGCGAGGTGCCGTGCCCGGTTTGCCAGGGGAGCCGGCTCAAGCCGGTCTCGATGGCGGTGACGTTGGGCGAGCTTGGCAACGGCGGCATGAACATCGCCGAGGTGTGCGCGCTGCCGATCAACGAGACCGCGCAGTTCCTGCGCGAGGTCGACCTGAGCGCTCGCGAGCGCCAGATCGGCGAGCGGGTGCTCAAGGAGATCCAGGAGCGGCTCAACTTCCTGCTCGACGTCGGCCTCGACTACCTCTCCCTGGACCGGCCCTCGGGCTCGCTGTCCGGTGGCGAGGCCCAGCGCATCCGGCTGGCCACCCAGATCGGCGCCGGCCTCGTCGGCGTCCTCTACGTCCTCGACGAGCCGTCCATCGGGCTGCACCAGCGAGACAACCAGCGGCTGATCGAGACCCTGGTCCGGCTCAAGGAGCTCGGCAACACCCTGATCGTCGTCGAGCACGACGAGGACACCATCGAGACCGCCGACTGGGTCGTCGACATCGGCCCGGGTGCGGGTGAGCACGGCGGTCAGGTGGTGCACAGCGGCACCGTCGAGGAGCTCCTGAACCACCCCGACTCGATCACCGGTCAATACCTCTCCGGCCGCCGGGAGATCCCGGTGCCACCGATCCGCCGTCCGCGCACCAAGGGTCGGGAGCTCACCGTGGTCGGCGCCCGGGAGCACAACCTGCGCACCATCGACGTGACGTTCCCGCTGGGGCTGTTCGTCGCGGTCACCGGCGTGTCCGGGTCCGGCAAGTCCACGCTGGTCAACGACATCCTCTACACGTCGCTGGCCAAGCAGATCTACCACGCCCGCGCGATCCCCGGGCGACACCAGCGGATCACCGGGCTCGACCACGTCGACAAGGTCATCCATGTGGACCAGTCGCCGATCGGCCGCACCCCGCGGAGCAACCCCGCGACCTACACCGGCGTCTTCGACCACATCCGCAAGCTGTTCGCCTCGACGCCCGAGGCGAAGATGCGCGGCTACCAGCAGGGCCGGTTCTCGTTCAACGTCAAGGGCGGCCGCTGCGAGGCGTGTGCCGGCGACGGCACGATCAAGATCGAGATGAACTTCCTCCCGGACGTCTACGTCCCGTGTGAGGTCTGCCACGGCGCTCGTTACAACCGGGAGACGCTCGAGGTCCACTACAAGGGCAAGACCATCGCCGAGGTCCTCGACATGGCGATCGAGGAGGCCGTCGACTTCTTCGCCGCGGTGCCGGCGATCGCGCGGCACATGAAGACCCTGGTCGAGGTGGGGCTGGGCTACGTCCGGCTCGGGCAGCCCGCCACGACGCTCTCGGGTGGCGAGGCGCAGAGAGTCAAGCTCTCCTCCGAGCTGCAGAAGCGCTCCACCGGCCGCACCGTCTACGTGCTCGACGAGCCGACCACCGGCCTGCACTTCGAGGACATCCGCAAGCTCCTACTGGTGCTCGGCCGGCTGGTCGACCAGGGCAACAGCGTGCTGGTCATCGAGCACAACCTCGACGTCATCAAGACCGCCGACTGGATCGTCGACATGGGTCCCGAGGGTGGTTCACGCGGTGGGCTGGTGATCGCCGAAGGCACACCCGAGCAGGTCGCCGACAACCCCGACAGCTTCACCGGCGCCTTCCTCAAGCCGCTGCTGCACGGCCGCGAGGCCAAGCAGCCGGCCCGGAAGCGGTCCGCGAGCAAGGCTCCGGCCAAGAAGGCGCCCGCGAAGAAGGCGGCCGCGCGCAAGTCGGCCTGACTGGACAGGGTGAACCAGAACGCCCGGGTCGCCGTTCATGAGATGTGTCTCACCGACCTCACACCTGGTTCTCAGTTGTGAGGGCTGGACCGTAGGTAGCGTCAAGCTCAAACGATCGTTCGTCTCGACCATTGCGAGGAATCCGCCGTCATGCCCACCGACAAGATCTCCCGCCGTGCTCTCGGCGGCCTCGCGGCCGCCGGTGCGGGGGTCCCGCTGCTGGCCGCCTGCAGCAGCAACGACCCGGAGTCTGCCAGTGACCCCAACACCACCTCGTCGGCCACAACGGGGTCCACGCCGGGCGCGAGCTCGAGCTCCGGCGGCGGTGCCGGGGGACGGAACGTCCTGACCGAAACCTCCGACATCAAGGTCGGCGGCGGCGAGGTCTTCCCGGACCAGCAGGTGGTCGTCACCCAGCCGAAGTCCGGCGAGTTCAAGTGCTTCACCGCGGTCTGCAGCCACCAGGGCTGCATCGTGGCCAACGTCTCCGACGGCACCATCAACTGCGACTGCCACGGCAGCCAGTACTCCATCGACGACGGCTCCGTCGTGACCGGCCCTGCGACCTTCCCGCTGGCGGAGGAGAAGATCACGGTCTCCGGCAACGAGATCACGCTGAACGGCTGAGCCCCTTCACGCACTGCTCGCGCCACCGGCGGTCGCGCGGCGAGTGTCGCCGGTCCAGCCGGGCGTCCAGCACCTGGCGCGCCTCGTCCAGCCGGTCCGCCCGGAGCAGCGCGGCGATCCTGGTCTCCTCGAGGATCTCCCGCTGCGCGGCCGAGCCGCCCAAGCGGGTGCTCGGGCCGGCCAGGCCGGCCAGGGCGTCCGCGGCCTCGGAGCAACGGCCGACAGCCAGCTGGCCGAGGGCGCGCGCCAGGGGCGCGACGACCTCGCGCTGGGTCGGGTGCCCGTGACTGTCGGCCCAGCGGGCCAGTGACTCCAGCCCCGTGCGGTCGTCGAGCGCCAGCAGCGTCACCGCGGAGTGCATCGCGAGGAACGGCGTGGCCGGCCGCTCCAGCACGTCCCGGCCGGCCAGTGCAGCGACCTGCTCGAGGCCGGGCACGTCGGACGCGTCCGGGGTCAACGCCCAGCGGAACAGCAGAGATCCCGTGTCGACCAGGGCCCGGCAGCCGAGGCCGTGCTCGCCGCGGAGCTGGCCGTCGTACCTCCGGCGTACGGCGTCGAGGTCGCCCAGCGAGAGCTCGTGCAGGGCCGCGTGCCAGGCGAAGTGGCTGATGCTGTCGATCGACGCGCCATCGCCGGTGACCCAGCCGTCCATCCAGGCCAGCCCGGCCACGTGGTCGCCGGTCTCGTAGTGCGCGTGGGCCCGCGCGTGGGCGGAGTGGCCCGCGCCGGGCTCGACGGCCAGCGACTCGCACGAGAGCGACATCGCCTCGTCGAAGCGGCCCTGCTCCTGCCGCACGAAGGCCAGCAGCCCGGTGAACCACCAGTCGTCGCCGTAGGCCGGTAGCGCGCGCTCCACCATCGACCAGGCTTCCTCGGGGACCTCGGTGACCCCGGCGAAGGCGATGGTCGGCACCGCGGTCGAGAGCAGCAGTGCATCCCGCGGATAGGCGGCGAGGTGGGCGACCAGCGGCCGCGAGTCCCCGGCCACGTGGCGAACGACCGCGTGCACGTGGCTGCGCTCGCGCTCGGTGGCCCGGCCGGCGTGCAGCGACGCGTCGCGCAGCCTGGCCTGCACGTCCACCTCTGCGCACAGCTCGAAGCCGAGGAGCCCGAGCGCGGCATGGCCCAGCGCGAAGGTCGGGTCGTGGGCCACGGACGCGGCGAGCGACGGGAGGGCGCCGGACCGGAGCCGGAGCACGTCCAGCAGCCCCCGGGAGTAGGCCGCCGCAGCCGCCGGGCTGGTGGTGAGCGCATACCCGTAGGGATCTCGACACGCCATGTAAGTAGAGTAGATCACTGCACTTACACCCTCCAAGCCCTGGTGGTAGGTGTGTCGGACGTCCCAGAGGTACCCACTCGCTGTCCCCACCCGATCGTAGGGTTGAGGGGTGCCCGTGCCGTCGTTCCGTCCCGCGACCGGGTCGATCCCCACCCAACCCGGGGTCTACCGGTTCCGCGACGGCCGTGGCCGGGTGATCTACGTCGGGAAGGCCAAGAACCTCCGCTCCCGGCTCACCTCCTACTTCCAGGACCCCGGAAACCTCCACGCCCGCACCGCGACCATGGTCTCGACGGCGGCCGGCGTGGACTGGACGGTGGTCAACACCGAGGTCGAGGCGCTCCAGCTGGAGTACTCCTGGATCAAGGAGTTCGACCCGCGCTTCAACGTGAAGTACCGCGACGACAAGTCCTACCCCTGGCTGGCCGTGACGGTCGGCGAGGAGTTCCCGCGGGTGACGGTCGGCCGCGGCGCCAAGCGCCGGGGGACGCGCTACTTCGGCCCCTACAGCCACGCCTGGGCGATCCGTGAGACGGTCGACATCCTGCTGCGGGTCTTCCCGATGCGCAGCTGCTCCAACGGCGTCTTCAAGCGCTCCGGCCAGATCGGGCGGCCGTGCCTGCTCGGCTACATCGACAAGTGCTCCGCGCCCTGCGTGGGCAACATCTCCGCCGAGGACCACCGCCAGATCGTCGATGACTTCTGCGAGTTCATGGCCGGCCAGACCCGCCCGTTCATCAGGCGGATCGAGCGGGAGATGTACGCCGCGTCCGAGAGCCAGGACTACGAGAAGGCGGCCCGGCTCCGCGACGACCTCGGCGCCATGAACCGCGCCCTGGAGAAGCAGGCCGTGGTGCTGGGCGACGGCTCCGACGTGGACGTCATCGCGCTGGCCGAGGACCCGCTCGAGGTCGCGGTGCAGATCTTCTACGTGCGCGGCGGCCGGATCCGGGGTCAGCGGGGGTGGGTGGCCGACCGCGTCGACGAGGGCGGCACGCCCGAGCTGGTCGAGGACTTCCTGCTCCAGCTCTACGCGGGGGACTCCGACTCGATCCCGCGGGAGATCCTGGTGCCGGAGCTGCCGCCGGACATCGACACGTTCGAGCAGCTGCTCGGCGACCTCCGGGGGAGCCGGGTGCAGATCCGGGTGCCCCAGCGCGGGGACAAGAAGACGCTCCAGGAGACGGTGGCTCGCAACGCGCTGGAGGCGCTGGCCATGCACAAGACCAAGCGGGCCAGCGACCTCACCACCCGCAACCGGGCCCTGGAGGAGATCCAGGTGGCCCTCGAGCTCGACGACGTACCCCTCCGCATCGAGTGCTACGACATCTCCAACCTCCAGGGCACCGAGGTCGTGGGCTCCATGGTGGTCTTCGAGGACGGCCTGGCCCGCAAGAGCGAGTACCGCCGGTTCGTGATCAGGGGTGTCGACGGGCAGAACGACGTCGCCTCGATGCATGAGGTGATCACCCGCCGGTTCCGGAGGCTGCTGGACGAGCAGGCCCGCTCGGAGTACCGCGCCAGCGACCCCGACAACCCGGACGCCGGACCGATGCTGGTCGACCCCGAGACCGGGCGGCCGCGCAAGTTCGCCTACGCACCCGGGCTGGTGGTGGTCGACGGCGGTCCGCCCCAGGTCGCGGCCGCGCAGCGCGCCCTCGACGAGCTGGGCATCGACGACATCCCGGTCGTGGGCCTGGCCAAGCGGCTGGAGGAGGTGTGGGTGCCCAACCAGGAGGACCCGGTCATCCTGCGCCGCTCGTCGGAGGGCCTCTACCTGCTCCAGCGGATCCGTGACGAGGCCCACCGCTTCGCGATCACCCATCATCGGTCGCGCCGGTCCAAGTCGATGGTCGAGAGCCTCCTGGACGACGTACCCGGCCTCGGTGAGGTGCGCCGAAAGACCCTGCTCAAGCACTTCGGATCGCTCAAGAAGCTCCGCGAGGCCGAGGCCGCCGACATCGCGAAGGTGCCCGGCATCGGGCCGACGACGGCGGCCGCGATCAAGGAGGCGGTGGCCGCGGCCAAGAGCGCTCGTCAGACTGTCTCCGTGAACACAGCCACGGGCGAGATCGAAGAGTGACCACCGAGGACGCCACGGCCAAGCCCGGTGAGCTGGTCGTGGTCACCGGCATGACCGGGGCCGGCCGCAGCACGGCGGCCAAGGAGCTCGAGGACCTCGGCTACTACGTCATCGACAACCTGCCGCCCGGTCTCATCAAGGCCGTCATCCGGCTGGTCGACGAGAGCCGGGGCCCCGACCATCCCGTGGCAGTGGTGACCGACGTGCGGTCCGGCGCGTTCTTCGACTCCCTGGCCGAGAACCTCGCCCAGGGTGCCAGCGGCCGGCACGCGACGCTCGTCTTCCTCGAGGCCAGCGACGAGGTGCTCGTGCGCCGGCAGGAGGCTGCCCGGCGCCCGCACCCGTTGCAGGGGGACGGCCGGCTGCTGGACGGGCTCCAGCGCGAGCGTGAGGTGCTGGCCGGGCTGCGCGGCGACGCGGACCTGGTCATCGACACCACGAACTTCAACGTGCACCAGCTCACCGACCGGATCGCGGCCGAGTTCGGCACCCCGCTGACCGTGACCCTCAAGGTGAGCGTGGTCAGCTTCGGCTTCAAGTACGGCATCCCGGTCGACACCGACTTCCTGGCCGACATGCGCTTCCTCCCGAACCCGCACTGGATCCCCGAGCTGCGCCCACGGACCGGCCTCGACCGGGAGGTCGCCGACTACGTGCTCGCCCAGCAGGGCGCCGAGGAGTTCGTGCAGCGCTGGGTCGACCTGATCGCCGGGGTCGCCGACGGCTACCTCCGGCAGGGCAAGCGGTTCGCCCAGGTGGCGATCGGCTGCACGGGCGGCAAGCACCGCAGCGTGACCGTGACCGAGGAGGTGGTCCGGCGCCTGCAGGTCCGAGGCATCGAGGCCCGGGCCTACCATCGCGACCTGGGGCGCGAGTGACCGAGCGAGCCGTCGACCGAGCGGTTGCGGTGGTCGCCTTCGGAGGCGGCCACGGGCTGCACGCCTCGCTGTCGGCGCTGCGGCTGCTCGTGGACGAGCTGGTGGTCGACGAGCTCACCGCCGTCGTCACCGTGGCCGACAACGGCGGGTCGTCGGGCCGGCTGCGCAACGAGTTCGGCGTGCTGCCCCCCGGCGACCTGCGGATGGCGCTGGCCGCGCTGTGCGGCCGCAACGAGTGGGGCGTCACCTGGTCCCGGGTCCTCCAGCACCGCTTCGCCGGCGACGGCGAGATGCGCGACCACGTCATCGGCAACCTGCTCATCGTCGGCCTCTGGGAGCTGCTCGGCGACCACGTCGACGCGCTCGACTACGTCGGCCGGCTGCTGGGTGCCACCGGCCGGGTGCTGCCGATGGCGCTGGTCCCGATGGACATCGCCGCCGACGTGCGCGGGCTGGTCCCCGGACACCCGGACGCCCTGACCAGCGTGCGCGGGCAGGTCGAGGTGGCCAGCTCCGACGGGGTCATCGAGTCGGTTGCCCTGGTGCCTCCCGACCCGCCCGCTGCGCCCGAGGCTCTGAAGGCGATCGAGGCCGCGGACTGGGTGGTGCTCGGCCCCGGGTCGTGGTTCACCTCGGTCATCCCGCACCTGATGGTGCCCGCGCTCCGGCAGGCCCTGATGAGCACCGACGCCCGGGTGGTCGTCGTCCTCAACCTCGCCGCCGAGGCCGGGGAGACGTCCGGGTTCGGGCCCGCCGACCACCTCCGGGTGCTGGCCGAGCACGCCCCGGACCTGAGGGTCCACACGGTGCTGGCCGACCGGCACACGGCCGCCGACGAGCTGGCCGAGCTCGAGGAGGTCGTGGCGGCGTACGGCGCCAGGCTCGTGGTCGACGACGTTGCCGAGGCACCCAGCACCCCGCGCCACGACCCGGTCAAGCTGGCCGCGGCCTACTCCCGGATCATCGGCCAAAACCCCTGAAAGACAACCCGTTTAGGGTTGTTGACGTGCGTGCGAGGATCGCCCCATGGCGATGACGGCACAGGTGAAGTCCGAGCTGGCCAGCATCCACATCAACAAGACCTGCTGCCGCAAGGCCGAGGTCGCCTCGCTGCTCCGGTTCGCGGGCGGCCTGCACATCGTCAACGGCAGGATCGTGGTCGAGGCCGAGCTCGACACCGGTGCCGCCGCCCGCCGGCTGCGCACCGACGTTTCGGAGGTGTTCGGCCACGAGTCCGACGTCGTGATGGTCCAGGGCAACGGCATCCGCAAGGGCAGCCGCTACATCGTCCGGATCAGCAAGCAGGGTGAGGCGCTGGCCCGCCAGACCGGGCTCCTCGACCAGCGCGGGCGTCCGGTGCGCGGGCTGCCGCCGGCGGTCGTGTCCGGCGGCGGGTGTGACGCGGTGGCCGCGTGGCGCGGCGCCTTCCTGGCCCACGGCTCGCTGACCGAGCCCGGCCGCTCCTCGTCGCTCGAGGTCACCTGTCCGGGACCGGAGGCGGCCCTGGCTCTGGTCGGAGTGGCCCGTCGGCTCGGGATCCAGGCCAAGGCCCGTGAGGTGCGTGGTGTGGACCGCGTGGTGATGCGCGACGGCGACGCCATCGGTCAGCTGCTGACCCGGCTCGGCGCCCACGAGTCGCTGATGGCCTGGGAGGAGCGCCGGATGCGGCGCGAGGTGCGAGCGACCGCCAACCGGCTGGCGAACTTCGACGACGCCAACCTGCGCCGTTCGGCGCGGGCCGCGGTGGCGGCAGGCGCCCGGGTCGAGCGCGCGCTCGAGATCCTGGGCGACGAGATCCCCGACCACCTCAAGATGGCGGGCGCACTGCGGCTCGAGCACAAGCAGGCCTCGCTGGAGGAGCTCGGACAGCTCCACGACCCCGTGCTGACCAAGGACGCGATCGCGGGCCGGATCCGCCGGCTGCTGGCCATGGCCGACAAGCGGGCCGAGGAGCTCGGCATCCCGGACACCGAGGCCTCGCTGACGCCGGAGATGCTGGCCGAGGAGTAGTGCCGCGTTAGTTACCTGCACGTACGCCGGACGCTGGTCTGGCGCACGACGGCAGGCTGGGTAGGGTCGACCTTGGATCGTTCCATCGACTCTCAGGAGCTACCGCAGTGACCGTTCGCGTCGGCATCAACGGCTTCGGCCGGATCGGCCGCAACTTCTTCCGCGCCGTCCGCACCCTCCAGCAGAACGAGGGGCTCGACCTCGAGATCGTCGCGGTCAACGACCTGACCGATCCAGCGGCGCTCGCCCCGCTGCTCAAGTTCGACTCCATCCTCGGCCGGCTCGACGTCGACGTGCGGGCCGGCGACGGCCAGCTGGCGGTCGGCGACGACGTCGTCAAGGTGTTCGCCGAGCGCGACCCGGCCAGCCTGAAGTGGGCCGACGAGGGGGTCGACGTCGTGGTCGAGTCCACCGGCTTCTTCACCGACGCCACCAAGGCGCGGGCACACGTCGACAACGGCGGGGCCAAGAAGGTGATCATCTCCGCGCCGGCGTCCAACGAGGACATCACGCTGGTCATGGGTGTCAACCACGACAAGTACGACGCCGAGGCGCACACCGTCATCTCCAACGCGTCGTGCACCACCAACTGCCTGGCGCCGATGGCCAAGGCCCTGAACGACGAGTTCGGCATCGTGAAGGGGCTGATGACCACGGTGCACGCCTACACCGCGGACCAGAACCTCCAGGACAACATCCACAAGGACCTGCGCCGCGCCCGCGCTGCGGCGATCAACGTCGTGCCGACCTCGACGGGGGCGGCCAAGGCGATCGGCCTGGTGCTGCCCGAGCTGAAGGGCAAGCTGGACGGCTACGCGCTGCGGGTGCCCGTCCCGACCGGCTCGGCGACCGACCTCACCTTCGAGGCCGGCCGCGAGACCTCCGTCGAGGAGGTCAACGCCGCGATGGAGAAGGTCGCGGACGGCCGCTACCTCAAGTACTCCACCGACCCTCTGGTCTCGAGCGACATCGTCACCGACCCGGCGTCCTGCATCTTCGACGCGCCGCTGACCAAGGTGATCGGCAACCAGGTCAAGGTCGTCGGCTGGTACGACAACGAGTGGGGCTACTCCAACCGGCTGGCCGACCTGATCAAGTTCGTCGGCGAGACGCTCTAGCCGGGCATGGCGGAGTACGACGGCCTGGGCGAGGTGGGCGGCAAGAGAGTCCTCGTCCGGTCGGACCTCAACGTGCCCCTGGACGCTCAGCCTGACGGTGGGCAGCGCATCACCGACGACGGCCGGATCCGGGCCAGCGTGCCGACCATCCGGGCGCTCGCCGACGCGGGTGCCCGGGTGGTGGTGACCGCGCACCTCGGCCGGCCCAAGGGCGAGCCCGAGGACCGCTACTCGCTGCGCCCGGTGGCCGCCCGGCTCGGTGAGCTGCTCGCCCAGGACGTCGCCTTCGCCACGGACACGGTCGGAGAGTCCGCCCGCGAGACCGTGGCCGGGCTCGAGGACGGCCAGGTCGCCGTGCTCGAGAACGTCCGGTTCAACGCCGGCGAGACCAGCAAGGACGAGGCCGAGCGAGGCGAGTTCGCAGACCAGCTGGCCGACCTGGCCGACGCGTTCGTCTCCGACGGGTTCGGGGTGGTGCACCGCAAGCAGGCATCGGTCTACGACGTCGCGCAGCGGCTCCCGCACGGCATGGGCGGGCTGGTCGCCTCGGAGCTGGACGTGATGAAGCGGCTGACCGAGGAGCCCGAGCGGCCCTACGTGGTGGTGCTGGGCGGCTCCAAGGTCTCCGACAAGCTCGGGGTGATCGACAACCTCCTGGGACAGGCCGACACGCTCCTGATCGGCGGCGGGATGGTGTTCACCTTCCTCAAGGCGCAGGGCCACGAGGTGGGCAAGAGCCTGCTGGAGGCCGATCAGGTCGACACCTGCCGGGACTACCTGCGCCGGGCGGAGGAGTCCGGCGTCCGGATCGTGCTGCCCAGCGACATCGTGGTCGACAGCGAGTTCCCCTCCGGCGACCGCGACCCCGAGCCGCGAGTGGTGCCGGCCGACGAGATCCCGGACGACACCC
>C688J18823_10001773_pt1 | contig 13426 bp, 9 predicted proteins | sample HopSoiMetagenom1_FD_18823 | JGI IMG/M metagenome (IMG submission 18823)
TAGCAAGCCTACCAGGTAAATACTTTATGATTCGAATATTTATAGAAATGGTTTACACAAATCTATCAACACAGCAATCCCGCTGGGTCAGTGATATATGTGCTTAACCATTTCTATAAATATGTGATCCCTGAGGGATCATTCCTAATTATTAAGTGTGTACTTAACTAAATTTTTAATATACGTTTCTTCATTATTAAAAATTAATTCGTAACATAATCATGGTGAATAGCTGCCTCGATATCTTCTTTTGTAATTGCTCCGTTCTTTTGCCAAACAATTTTATCCCCTTTATAAAGTATAAGTGTTGGAATGGACTGAATATTCAACTCTTTCCCTAATTGTTTATTATCAAACAATTCAATTTTTACCACTTTTATTTTACCCGGGTTTTCGGTATAAACATTTTCAACTACAGGAATAAGTTTGGCACATCCACCGCAAAATTTAGAGCCAACTTCAACCAGTACCAATTTATCAGACACTAATTCTTTTTTGTAGTCACTGATTGATATGCCTGCTGAAGTCGTTGTTTCGACAGGTCTTCCTGCACCAACCCATTTTGCAATACCTCCAGGTAAGTTGTAGGATTCAAACTTTTGATCTTTCAACGTTTTTGCAAAGATGACTCCTCTGCCATTGTTAATAGAATAAACAAAAACAGGTCTGGTTTTATCCAGTTTACTGATCAGCGTTTTTACGTCAGCTTCTTTGGTAATGTCCAATTGAACAGCTCCCTTCAGATGATTTAGTTTAAATTCTTCTGCTGTTCTCACATCAATGATCTGTGGCTTGGGAGATGCTTTTAGTTTTGCTTCAAATACTTCAAATGTAATTTGATCAGAAGGAGTTGTAGCTGCTGTTTTGTTTTGTGCAGCAAGTGTGAGATTTAAAACGCCTGCAATGGCAAGTGTTAAAATGGATTTAAGTGTTTTCATTTTTTAATTTTTTTAAGTGAAAATTAGTTGACTATATATTACATTAATTCATGGACTTAAGTTTCAAAACGATCCCTATCCAGCATCTTCGCTCTTATTCCCTTACCATCCTGGGTTTTGTGTTATCTTACTATTCACACTTATTTCTGAAAGCGGAATAGGATATAGGCGTTGGTAATCTTTAGCATTTGTTTTTCCAACGGTCTCTAGGCTTTTTACAAAAATAGAATTACCAAAAGCATCCTTCTCCCGAATTAAATCAAACCAGCGTTGATATTCAAACACAAGTTCAAGTCGACGCTGCAGATAAACCTCATCCCTGAACTGATCTTTTGATAAACCTGCAGCATCTGGTAAACCAGCTCTGCTTCTCACCTTATTTAAAGAGTTATAAGCAGAAGTCGTTGGACCATTTGCTTCATTTTCCGCTTCAGCATGAATAAGTAATAATTCCGAGTATCGGATGATGGCGACATTTGCTGCGGATTCACCTGTTACGGTTGTTGAATTTGGATCCCAGGTTTTATTGAAAAATGGTGTCGAATCATTTTGGAAAGCGGCATTCGCAATTGGTAGCGCATACGTCAGCCCATCTTTCGGTCCGATGTATCGGGTTACAAAAGAAACTTTTTTTCGTTTATCCGTTGGCTCATATAATTTGTAGATGCTGAAATAATTGTCAGCCCCTTTTTTATAAAAACGAACCATATCCGTATATAAACCTGTTAAACCCGCTTTTGAAGGAAGTGTATAAATTGATCTTGGGTTTTGATAATTTCCCTGGCTTTGTGAATTGGATTTAAACTGTGCAGAAAAAATATGTTCTGAATTATTTTTAAAAGCAGGTAAAAATACATTTGAATAATTGCTTTGCAAGGCATAACCAAATGTTCCTGTTCCGCCATCTGCTGGTGATAGCGCTTCAAGTGCTTTTTGTGCAGCTATTTTATAATAAGTTGTTTGATTCAATGGAAGTGAAGCACGTATTAAATAAGTTTTGGCCAATAAGGAGATGGCTGCACCTCTGGTGGCTCTTCCAATATCGGGAGCTGTATAAGTAGCAGGTAATACATCAACTGCTTCGTTCAAATCTTTTTCAATTTGTGCGTAGATCAAACTAGAGGGCGATTTTTCAACAGCATAATCCGACGCTGTTACTAAGGTTGAATTATAATCCAACACCAATGGTACATCTCCCCATAGCCTTACTACATTAAAATAATAAAGTGCTCGCAAAAATTTTGCTTCACCCAATAGACGTGCTTTCAATTTCACATCAAACTCAATATCCGGAATTCTGGCTAATGCAACATTTGCTTTTTTGATGGCTGCGTAATGCTGTTGCCACAATTCGTATACGCGTAAATTGGAAGAAGAATGTCCCAGCACGGATAAGGAACGAACGTCAGGATTGGTTGCTCCAGGACCTGGATCAATATCATCTGTAGCCATATCCATTCCTGTATTGAACAATGTATTGTATGGCGTTTGAACAGTGCTTCCTCCTGCATTTAGAAGATAATAAATGCTGTTCACCGCATAAATAGCGTCATTTTGTGTTTTAAAAAAATTTTCTTCGGTAATAATAGATTCTGGCTCTTCTTTCAAAAATTTTTTGCAAGAGGTAACGGAGAATAAAAGTGTTGCAACCGTAATGCTATAGATGATCTTTTTCATAATCTTTTTTTTATTCAATTAATAATTAAAATGTAATAGACAAACCACCTAAAATGGTTTTGCTGTTTGGATATACACCTTGGTCAATCCCTTTGTTAATAAGCGATTGACCGGTGAAACTAACTTCAGGATCAAAACCTGTATAGTTTGTCCAGGTGATTAAATTTTGACCAGACACATACAAGCGAAGCAATTTAATTTTTGCTTTGCTTGTAAACTTAACAGGAAATGTATAACCCAGAGACAAATTTTTTAAACGAACATATGATGCATCTTCAATAAAACGGTCGGAGATAGTAATAGCAGGATCCTGATAGGGCGCTTTCAGATCTTCATTGGTTCCATGCCACTCATTCAGGAAATCTTTAGTTGCATTTTGATAACCCGTTCCAAGCTCCAAACTGCCTCTGTTAGAATTGTATAATTTACCACCAATAGATGCCTGGAAGAAAACAGTTAAGTCAAGTCCAAGATATTTCAAGGTGTTCGTTAAACCAATAACAAGTGGAGGCGTATTTTTAATTAGTACACGATCGTAATCCTGTGTGATTTTGCCATCACCGTTAATGTCTTTGTATTTTTGTCCACCCACACTTTTTTGTGCCTGTGGAGTTAACGCAACATCACCGGATTGTATCAACCCATCTGTTTGATATACTAAGAAGGAACCAACCGGTGCACCTACCTGTAATACGGAAGGTTGTGAGATATTAGGTATAACTTGCGTAATTCCATTTCCTAAATCCAATACTTTATTATTGTTTTTGGAAAGAATAAAAGTCGTGTTCCATTTAAGTTTTTTTTCGCTTATATTCTCCGTAAATAAAGCTAATTCATATCCTTGATTTTCTACTACACCAATATTTTGATAAACAGTAGAAGATTGACTTGCATTTGTAAGAGGATCATAGTATGACAAACCAGAAGTTCCGGATACCGGGGCATTCAGCAATAAATCACTTGTTCTTTTATAATAATAATCAGCAATAAAAGTAACTCGGTTCTTAATTAAACCTATATCAATTCCAATATCAGCCTGTGCTGTTTTTTCCCAGCCGAGGTTTGGATTAGATACCGTTGTAACACCAAAACTGGATACAGTTGTATTGGAAAAATTATAACGGAATGAACTAAGTTGTGCCAATGAAGAGTAGGGAGGGATGGATTGATTTCCGGTCTGCCCAATGCTTGCTCTTACTTTTAAATTTGTTAACGACTTTACTCCTTTTAAAAATTTTTCTTCATTAACATTCCAACCAATAGCTACAGACGGGAAATATCCCCATTTATTTTCCGGACCGAAACGTGAAGAACCATCGGCGCGTACTGTTAGCGTTAATAAATATTTTTCTTTTAAGCTATAATTCACTCTTCCCAGCCAGGAAGCCAATGCCCATTTACTGGAGAAAGATCCAACAGGACGTGTGGTAACACCAACACCAATATTATTGTATACAAATAAATCATTTGGAAAACCGGCTGATGCGGTTAAGGAACCTTTTGTTACGGATTCTTGTGCGGTAAATCCTCCAAGTATACTTAGCCGGTGAATCTTATTAATTTCAGTTGAATAATTCAACGTGTTTTCATTTAACCAACTTGTTGTAAAAGAGCTACCCACTGAGGCAGATCCGCCCAGCGCCAATCCTTCTGAAGTGGATAAGGGTAAATAACGGTTTTGCTTATTGTCAATTACATCCACACCCACAAGCACTTTTGCTGTCAGAGATGTTGTGATTTTATAATCTCCGGAGGCGGTTCCCAACAAGCGGTTGGTGCGTGTTTCATTGGTTTGATTCTCTAAAGAATTGATAGGATTTGCCAAACTTGATTCAAATGGACTGCTGATTACAAATGTTCCATCATCTTTATATACCGGTAATGAAGGTGGAGTAAGTAGCAAGTTACCAACAATACTGGCAGGCGCCACTTGCGCTTTTGAATTGCTGGCATTGATGCTTGTATTTAACTTTAATTTTTTACTGTAGTCATGATCAACATTTATTCTGCCTGAATACCTTATAAAATCAGTGTTTTTAAGTGAGCCTTCTTGTTTGAAATAATTTCCACCAATAGCAAAACGTGTTTTATCGGAACCGGACAGGATGGAAAGATTATGACTCTGAACCAATCCGTTTTGGAAAGCGGCTTTTTGCCAATCCGTTCCTTCTCCTAGCGTATCAAGTGTGTAGCCACCTAATTGTGCATTTTTGATAATGTTGGCATTGTTATTAACCAGCGTTCCTAATTTACCGGAATTTCTGGCCGCACTCTTTCTTAGCTCCCACCATTCCCCCGCATTTAAAACAGGGATGGTCCGTATAACTGATGAAGAACCAAGATAGGCATCATAGGTAATGGATGACTGATCCCTCGTTCCTTTTTTGGTGGTAATAATAACAACTCCATTTGCTCCACGGCTGCCATAGATAGCAGTTGCAGAAGCATCTTTCAAAACATCAATGGATTCAATATCAGAAGTGGAGAGGGACGACAAGGGATTTATTTTCGGCCCATCTGTTACACCTGCATCAACAACACCATAATCATTGTTTATCGGAAACCCATCAATTACATACAAAGGATCACTTCCTGCTGTAATGGAATTGTTCCCGCGAATCTGAACGCTGACGCCTCCTCCGGGCTGACCGGAAGTCTGGGTTACCACAGCTCCTGCAACGGATCCTTGTAATAAACGCTCAACAGAGGCAACTGGCTGTGATTTTAATTCAGCGGGAATAGAAGAAATGGAGCCTGTCACATCTTTTCTTTTTTGTTCTCCATAACCAACAACTACAATCTCTCCCAATATGTTGGAAGAAGCAAGTGTGATTTGCAGTGGCTCACCTTCTTCAAAAATTTCAATTTCTTTTTGTTCATATCCCACGCCATTTACAACAATGGTAAAAGGAAGAGCCTGTGTTGTTTTTAATTCAAAATTTCCTTCTATATCCGTAGTTACACCAATAGTGGTTCCCTTAATATGAATGATAATTCCTACAGCAGTTTCTGTCGTAGCCGCATCAAACACTTTTCCTTTAATCGTGGTTTCTGTTTGTGCCAGCATATTAAATGAAACACATGTAAATAGTAATAATGTAAATAGTTTCGTTCGCTTTTTGAGTAATAAAAATGACATACGTTTTCTTGATTTTTGTTAATAGATAATTACAGGGATGATGACGTTGTGTGTTAAAATTAACTGCAACAGCATCTAATAAAGACTATTGGAGGTCTGTAAGAGAACGGATAATATGTAGTTGTTTGCATTTTAATATGTGTTTTTAATAAATAATGCGCAAATATATATAATATCTATCATTTTAGTAGATTATTTGAAAAAATAATTTTTAGCGAGAAGTAAATAGTTGAATGAAAGCTTTTTAAACTGAAATAAATAATCCTATATTCGTGACGTACCATCGTTTAGAGAAATGAACATCCAACAACAGGTTACTGCAAAAGTTGACGAGATCTATAAGTTGGTCATTCAATTTATAGAGAAGGAGCAGTTGGAAGAATATCCGATTAGCATTTTTGAAGGTAAACCAGGAGCAGCTTTGTTCCTGTATCAATACGCCCACTATAAACCGGAAAAAAAGGAGGAGTGTTATGCATTGATTAATACATTAATTGACGATGCGTTTGAATACATTGCAGCAACAGCTGATATACGTATGAGCTATTGTGATGGAATAATAGGGATATTATGGTTGACCCAATTTTTCCGAAATCAAGGAGTGATTGAAATGGATGCTGATGAAATAGAAGAGAATATTGTCAACGAGTTGAGTGCTTATAGTTTATCACAAACAATTGATCAACTGAATTGTGATTTTTTGCATGGAGGCTTTGGATTTTGGGCATTTTTAATAGAATTCAATGATCTGCCTTTTAAAGAAAAACTGCTTCGTGCCCAACTGGATGCGCTGCATCGGATAACAATTGAAACGGAGCACGGTTGTAACTGGAAAATAGATTTGGATATTTTTCAAAAGGATGCGAGCAATAAAATACAGATCGACAGCGCCCGAAGTACTCACCTGGGCATGGCTCATGGTATTTCTATCATTGTTGTGTTGTTGGCAAAAACAAAAATGCAGGGATATTTTGAAAAAGAGATAGAGGAGTTGATTCACAAAGGTATGTCTCATATTAAATCACTGAAATTTGCAAAACCATCCGCATCGCTTTATCCAATGATAGTGGTGAATGGCGATGCGGGGAAAGATGGTCGACTGGCTTGGTGCAATGGAGATCTATGTGTTGCTCTGGCATTTTGGTTTGCATGGAAAGCAACGCATCAGGTAGACTATAAAAAAGAGGCTCTGCAAATTATAGACGTTGCAAAATCAATTGATAAAAAAAATGCTGGTGCTGTAGATGCCGGTTTGTGTCACGGTACGGCGGGTATTGCACAACTATTCAGACGTTTTTTTTGGGAGACGGGAGAAGAAAGTTATTTGGCAGCAAGTGATCAATGGATACAAGCTACCCTGGAAATGGCCACTTATAAAGATGGTTACGCAGGTTATAAGACCTATAGTGCTGAAGCTTATGGAGGACCTCGTTTAGAATATGGTTTTCTATCTGGAATATGCGGAATTGGATCTGCTCTTTTATCCTCCTGTTCAACTACGCCAACAGCATGGGATCGTGTGTTACAAATTTGTTAAACAAAAAGTTTCTATTTATGACTCCGGGCAGGGGTCAACTCTTTATAGCAACAACAATACAAGAAAATAATTTCGACCCCGGGTAGGGGTCGTACCTTCCTAAGATACGACTCCTGTCCAGGTCGAAATGGCTAAAAAAACTAATACATTTGCTAAACAGGTTGAGTACCACCACCACAATAAAATGGATAGCTTGGGCAATGATAAATGGTACCACGCGTTTTTGATAAATACGGAGTAGAGTCACCACCTGCAACAGTAGCCATTTTTTCGTTGTTTAATACAGTTACCGTTTCTCGGTTAAGCTGTAATTTTTTCTTTAATTTTTTCATGGTTTTAGAAATTAAGTGGAAAACTGCTTGTTGATCCGTCAGCAGCTCAACGCGATCATTCCGGAATAATCAGGATAAATGTATAGTGGGACAGAATCGTTTATGTATACAATTACACGATCATGGAAGAAAATTAGTTGAGCGGTAAGAAGTTTAAGTTGAGTGGTAAAAAGAGAAAAGTGTGAATAATTTATTTTTGAAACTGTTTAAATAATGTGTGGAATTTTATGCCGCAAACCCGACAGGTTTTTAAAACCTGTTGGGTTTGATTTTCATCGATGAGGATCTTATTTTCCTATATAAGCTATCCGCTATTTAATCGAGACGCTATAATTTACTAGCCCCGATTGTAGCGGAAAGCCTGCCCGTGTAAAAGCAACAATCGATGTGATAAGAAAAGTGGGCAGCTTGAAGCGAAAAGCGGGAATAGGGCTAACGAATAGTGATAAGTATGCGCTTCTAAAATAAAAACCCAATAATTTACAACCTACTTCCCATTCGATTTTCTATAATTTCCTTTATCAGGAACTTCTGTGAAAATATTCATGATCACATTATTCCGTATGTAAAAGATGACAGGAGGGTTTGGGAATCCTGGTTCAGGTATGGTAAATTTTCTTGGGAAAGTGGTCCAGTCGTAATCAATGATCTTGATGTCTTCACCTGCAATAGTTGTCATGAATGCTGATTTTGCACTTGTTTCTTCAGCTTCAGAACCCAGTACAATAAAATTATCAATGGAGTTAGTGCTTCTCAAGCGCAATGCTTGTTGAACTGCTTTCTGACAGTGTGAGCAGCCGTATGCAATTAGTAAAATGAATTGATCACCGTTTACATCTTCCTGTATATACTCACTTAAAGGTGTATCTGCTATTTTTTTTCCAATGAGTGTACTTTTAAACGGACCTTGTGCTTTTAACGAGAAAAAGGAGCAACCTAAAATGCAAATGAATAGAAGGATTTTGCAGCGTACCATAAGCGGTTTATGAAATTAATTAAAAATTATTTTTTTCGAAATGGTTTGATCAGCGTAAACCAGTTGAATCATATACATGCCCGATGCCAAACTACCTCTGGAAATATGAGCAGCTCCATTTTCGGAAATGGTTTCCATTATTTGTTGTCCCATATTATTATAGACGCGAATTGTGTAATTTGAAAATTGATTGGTTTGAATGTCCACATAATTATTAGCAGGGTTAGGATAAAGCATGATCTCCAGTTGAGAAGTAACCTGATCGATATTGGTTTGTTTATCTAAACTAAATTGCGAGAAAAACCTCCAAATCTCTTTACTGGCATTAAAATCCTGATTGGTGATTTGCCCTGTATTTATAGGTGACCCCGGCCAAGTGTGTCCTCCACCAATAACTCTATATAGTTCAACTGTACTTCCTTTTTTTCCATTGTTAAAAACAAGATGTTCAACAGTACTGTTGTCCTTCGTATTGATATTTGGTAAGGTGGTTAGAACCGGCGCAGCGCAATTATTTAATTTTGCCCAAAAATTTACAAGCGTGTCAATATCTGTAGAAGCTAGAATACCAGCGTTTCCATGATAAGAAACCGTATTGTCTGCGGTACCATGTATCTCCATAACAGGTGTAGGGCGATTTACCTTACAGGCTTTTAAATGGGAGGCAATCATACTACCCGTTACGGAAGCAATTGCTGCGATACGACTGTTTAAAAAACAAGCAAGGTCATAACTCATAAAACCACCATTGCTCATCCCTGTGCTATACACTCTATTTTTATTGATACTGTATTTGCTACTTACTTTATCAAGTAAAGCGGAAATAAAACCAACGTCATCAATACCAGTACCTGGGTTTGCAAAATTATTCCAGGATAAACCGTATGCAGTTGATGTTCCATTTGGCGATACAATAATAAAATTGGCAGTATCAGCAATGCTTCGAAAATCGCCATATACTTCTTGCTCCATACCATTGGAGCCGAGTCCATGTAAATCGAATACAAGTGGAACTGCTTTGGTTGATTTATAAATCGTAGGGATATAAATACGGTAATGGCGTTTCATTCCGCCAAAATCCATACTGTCAATAACCGTAGTTTGAGAAAAGGATTTGCCATAAAAAAATGCAAAGCAAAGCCATAAGAAATAATACTTAATTTTGTAGGATGCTTTCATGCGTTATCAGGTTAGGGAATATCTAATTTAAGATAAATTAGTTAATTAAACAAGTGTCTAAAAAACACCCCGCTTTGCATCGTCTAACCTATATGTTTTTTAGGAGTTTAAGCTAAAATTGAGCGGTTCAGGCTCTTAAATTTTTCACTGTTGTGTAAAATTATTTACGTTTCACTACATCAACTACGTGAAATCACTACAATTCATTGAGGTTCTAAAATATACTTTTGTGGCGCAAGATTATACAAGTTTGTATTCGGAAAAAGATCTCTCTCTATACAAATTATCATGGATAAACGAGACTTGCATTGTTTTTTGGAAAACAGTTAGCCAAATGCTTAAAGAGAGCCCTGAGGCTAATTGTAGAACCCCGCTTCGGCGGGGTTTGCTTTTTTACAACCTTTGTGAACTTAGCTACATCACATTATAAATGCGTGCCAGTTCAGTTAGGTCAATCAAACTTTTAATAGATAATTTTTCAAAAATTCTGGTTTTGTATGTCCCTACTGTGGAAGGATGCAAATTCATAATTTGTGAAATACCTAAAATGCTGTTTCCTTTCAATAAATGATTAGCGACTGCAAGTTCCCTTTCTGAAAGCGTTTCAAAAGGGTTGGAATTTTTATTTCCGTTTGCAAGGTCACTCCCTAGTGTTTCTGCCAGTTTGGTGCTGACAAATAATTTACCTTTCAGTACTTGCTTAATAGCAGAAACAATTTCTTCATCTGTAGAACGCTTGCTTAGAAAGCCCTTCGCACCTAGTTTAAAATAATGTCTTGCAAACAAATCTTCTTCATTCATAGAAAAAATAAGAACTTTTGTTTCAGGATTAATCGTTAAAATAGATGATAGTAAAAGGCCACAATCCGTATCGGGAATGTTAATGTCAAGAATTAACAAATGATAATTGTTTTCTTTAAACTTTTTAATAGCAATTTTTCCGTCAGAAGCCTCATCAGCCATAGCATCCAGATGTTCTTTTAAAAGTAATTTTATACCAGTTCTCACAATGGAATGGTCATCGATAATTAAGATATTATACATAATAAAATAAAGATAGTAAACCTTTTAGTCTTATCAAATATCTGTAGTGTAAATATTACAGTTTAATTACAATTTAATTGCAAAATTTGTTACCAGTCATTTAACATTTGAGGAGTGTTTAAATGTCTGAATCAAAATTTAGTTTACTGTGTTTTAGAGAGAGGTAAACTGATGAAAAAAAGGGTCCTGTTAGAGGGACCCTTTTTGCTTGACGACCAACAACTCTCATGTTTAGATAAATTTTAAACCTGCGGCTAAGCATATACCGTAAACTTTTGTATCTTAATTCACCAAATCAGGTCAATGAACGATACGTTGAATAAAATAAAGAAAAAAATCAGTTGGAGTTTTTTTAAAAATTCTACGTTGTACTTCCTGCTCCTCAGCACTTCCTTATCCGCTCAAAAGCGGAATCTTGACAGCCTGTTAACTGTAGTCAATACTCAAAAAGATGATACAAACAAAGTAAAGACATTGCATGAAATTGGTTTTTCGTATTACAGAATTTTTAGGGATAAAAATAAAATTTTGGAATATGCCAGTAAAGAATTAATTCTAGCACAACGAATTAATTATAAAAAAGGCATTGGAACAGCATATATAAATTATGGTATTTTTTATCAGGAGTATTTTAAATTTGATTTAGCCATTTATTACAATAAAAAGGCGCTCGCCATTATGAGCGAATTGCATAATAAGTTAGGAATGAGTAGTTGCTATGTCAATTTGAGTTTGATATACATGAGAAAAGGTGATTATAAGGAAGCGCTTTCCTATTTTTCAAAAGCAATTAAATTAAAAGAACAGATAAAAGATACAAAAGGGATAGCCTCCGCATACAACAATATTTCCATTGTATTTATAAATCAGGGGAAATACGAGGATGCCCTGCGGTATAGCCAGATAGCCTTAAAAATAAGTGATTCATTAAATGATGAAGAAGGCGTAGTAAGAGCCTATAATAATATCGGGATTAATTTTTTAAGCCGGAAAAAATTTGATGAAGCCCTGGATTATTTCTTAAAATCGATCAGTGAAAATAGAACAAGTTCAGTGATCGATATGGGATTTGCTTATAATAATATTGGTAATGTCTATTTTGAAACAAAACAGTACGATTTAGCATTAACGTATTACTTGAAAACGTTAAAGATTCGGGAAGAAAATGCTGAAAGTAATGGCCTGAGTTTAATATATATCAATTTGGGAAATACGTATTTGGCTTTGAAGCAATATAAAAAAGCACTGTTTTATGAGCATAGAGCATATAAGCTGGCGAAAGAGCACGAAGATAAAATGGGAATGCAGAATGCGAATCAAAGTCTTGGTAGTTGTTATGAAGAAATGAATCAATATGATGAGGCGGAGAAGTATTATAAAATGGCATTGAAGGAAGCAAAGGAATCAAACTATAATGAAGAGCTTAAATTGAATTATGAAAGTTTTGCAATCTTTTATCGTAAAACAGGACAATTTGAAAAGGCATTGGAATACATGACACTTTTTAAGGAATTAAGCGACTCTTTATTAAACAAAGAAAATTTAAAACAGATAAACGAATTAAACGCTCATTATGAAACAGAGCGCAAAGAGCGTGAAATAGAGCTGTTAATAAAGGACAGAGAGTTGAATGAAAAAATTATAAAACAACAAAAACAGGTCCGCTGGGCACTTTTATTTGGCTTGTTCCTGCTTTCTGTTTCTGTTGTGAGTATCCATTTACGCTATCGTTTTAAACAAAGGGCAAACAGTATTTTAGAGGCACAAAAAAAGGAAATCGAAAAAAATGTAATCGAACTTACGGAGGCGAAAGATGAATTGAATCGGGTGCTCGAACAAAAAGAAAAATTGGCTTCTATACTTGCACATGATTTAAGAACACCGCTGCGTTTTATGTCCACTATTTCTGAACACATGTACAGGAACAGAGCTGCTTTAACCAGTGGCGAATGGGAAGAGCTAAGCCTTGAGCTGAGTAATTCTGCAAAAAGCACCTTTTCCTTTGCAGATGAATTATTAACCTGGCTAAGTCTTCAAAAAGATAATTATGAACTTTCTTACGCTGAAGTAAACATAGAGCAACTGTTGACGGAACTCTGCTCTTTCTTTTCTGACATTTCCAGAATGAAAGGAATTGTTTTACAACTTACTGCAGAGGAACATTTAGTTGTTGAAACCGATAGCCGGTTACTAAAAATTATTTTGAGAAATATAATTGATAATGCCATTAAGAATACGAATGAGGGAACTATCTCACTTTCCTATTTCAAAGTCAATGAAACTCAATTTGAAATACGTGTACAAGATACCGGTAGTGGAATGACTGCGGAACAGATTGAAAAATTAATGCAAACGAATTTATTTGGTTTTCCATTTGAAATCAGAGATAAGTTGGGTTTTCAAATCGTAAAAGATTTTAGCAATTTAATCGGTGGTAGTGTTCGACTGGAAAGTGAAATAGGTAAGGGGACAACTGTTATTTTATTAATGCCTGTAAATAAATAATTGATTACCTTCTCGCTATAAACGCTCCTCTTTATCATACATTTTTTTTCCTTGCAAAAGACGGTTAATGGTTTTGGCCATTCTGTCAACTTTGGTCTC
>C688J18823_10001774_pt1 | contig 13425 bp, 12 predicted proteins | sample HopSoiMetagenom1_FD_18823 | JGI IMG/M metagenome (IMG submission 18823)
GGTGTGCCGCGCGGCGCGCCTGCGAGGCGAGGTCAATGTGCTGCTGACCGGGGACCGCAAGATGCGCGACCTCAACCGCCGCTTTCGCCGCAAAGATAAGACCACTGACGTACTTTCTTTTCCTTCCACCGACGGTGGCGACATCGCAATCTCGGTTCCTATGGCGAAGGCGAGCGCGCGCGGGCTGGGTCACGAGCTGACTGACGAGCTCAAGATCCTCATCCTGCATGGTGCGCTGCACCTTAAAGGACATGATCACGAGACTGATAATGGGGTGATGGCGCGTGTTGAGCAGCGCCTCCGAAAAAAGCTGAAGCTTCCTTTGGCGCTCACGGAGAGAACACGATGACTCCGGGCATCGCCATCGCGATCGCATTACTCGTCGCTCTGCTTACGCTCGTCTCCTACGTGGAGCGGCTGTACACCGAGATGGGCAAATTCCTCTCGCGCGAGTTCCAGGAAAATCTAGAGGCCTTCGAGCAGAAGGTTGAACCGCACGTCGGAATGAGCCGAACGCGGTTCTCGCTCTCGATTGCGGTGCTCGAACAGCTGATGACGGCAGCAATCGCGTTGCTCATTGGCTACCAGATCTTTCATAACGGGAGTTGGGACGCAGCGGAGATCGCCGAAGCCGCCGTCCTGATCATCTTCATCGTGATCGTTTTCAATCGGCTGGTGCCGTTCGTGCTGTTCACGCGTACGAAGGGACTTTGGCTGGTGCCGCTGACGCATCTATTGCGTTTGCTCGGATATGCGGTTTTTCCCGTCACGCTCATCCTGAGCTTCTGTTTGTCCGTGGCGGCGCTCGCTGAGCAGCACGCGCCGGAAGAGCCGGAGAAGCCGTCGGAAGCAGTCGAAGCGTTGATCGATGCCGGGCGCGAAGAGGGAATCCTGGAAGAGAGCGACCGCGAACTGATCCAATCAGTAGTGGAGTTCGGCGATACGACGGTGCGCGAAGTCATGACGGCGCGTCCGGAAGTCTTCGCCGTTTCCATCGACACCAGCATCGACGAATTCAAGAAGCTGTTGCGAGCAAAGCCGTTCTCGCGCGTGCCGGTCTTCGAGAACGACATTGATCACATCAAGGGTCTTGCGCTTGCGCACGACGTGCTGCAGATCCCCGATGCGGAAGCGTCGCAACGGCGAGTGCGCGACCTGATGCGCGCCGTGCACTTCGTGCCGGAGACGCAGCTAGTCCGCACGCTGCTGCGCGAGATGCAGAAAGACAAGATCCACATGGCGATCGTGATCGATGAGTACGGCAGCGTGGCCGGCGTGGTGACGATCGAAGACCTGCTGGAAGAGATCGTCGGCGAGATCCGCGACGAGCACGAGACCGACTCCGACGTTACGCGCGAGAACGAGAATTCCTACATCGTGCGTGGCACGGTGGATATTTACCGGTTGAACGAGCTTTTTCAATTCGATCCGCCGGAGGGGCATGAAGCGACCTCCGTTGCGGGCCTGGTCAGCGAGCTGATGGGGCGCATTCCGGAAAAGGGCGCCATTGTCGAAGAAGGCGGCTTGCGATTCGAAGTATTGCAGTCCACCAAACGGCGCATCGAGAAGGTGCGCGTGCAGCGGCTGGCGCGCGCCGAAGAACCGCGCTCCGATAAGCAGCCGGCATGAAGTTCCGCGCGGGATTTGTCAGCATCATCGGCCGGCCGAACGCCGGAAAATCCACCCTACTGAATGCGCTCGTTGGCGAGAAGATCGCCATCGTTTCGCGTAAACCGCAGACCACGCGCAATCGCATACAAGGCATCGTGAACGTAAAGGCCGCGAAGGGAACGCCCGCCGGGCAAATCGTCTTCGTGGATACACCAGGCGTCCACAAGCCGGATTCGAACCTGAACCGCAAGATGATGCACGAGGTACAGGAGGCGCTCGAAGGCCGCGACCTCGTGCTGTTTCTGCTCGACGTCACGCACAAGCTCGATGCCAACGATCGCTTCGCACTGCAGATGCTGGAGCGAGCGGGTGGCCCTGCGTTTTTGGTCCTCACCAAGATCGATCTGATCGAAAAGACGAAACTCCTTCCGCTCATCTCCGAGTACAGCCAACTGCATGCTTTCAAGGAAGTGATCCCGATTTCATCCCTGAAGAAAGATGGATTACAGCAGCTTCTTCAAAAAGTAGTGAACGCGTTACCGGAAGGCCAGCCATATTTTCCGCCGGATCAGATGACTGACCAGCCCGAGCGGTTCATCGCTGCCGAGCTGATACGCGAAAAGATCTTGCGCGAAACTGGCGAGGAGCTTCCGTACGCGACCACCGTGGTAGTCGAGCGATTCGAGGAAGGCGCGAAGCTGACGAGGATTTCAGCGACGATTTATTGCGAGCGCGAAGGGCAGAAGCGCATCCTCATCGGCAAAGGCGGCTCGATGCTGAAGAAGATCGGCACGGCAGCAAGGCTAGACATCGAGCGGCTGCTGGGAATGAAAGTATTTTTGGAGCTGTTCGTGAAGGTGGAGCCGGGATGGCGAGAGTCGCGCGGGTTTGTGGATCAGCTAGATTGGCGAAGGCAGCTCGAGGACCTGGGGGGCAGGAAGTAGGAGGCAGGAGGTAGGAATAACAAAACCAGGGGATAGGCGACGAAAGGTTAGCTGATGGCAGATACATTCAGAAACCTGATTGCATGGCAGAAGGCGAAGAAATTGGTGAAAGACGTTTACGTGCTGACACAGAAATTTCCAAAGGAAGAGATGTTCGGCTTAAGCAGTCAACTTAGGCGCGCTGTGGTGTCTATTCCGAGCAACATTGCGGAGGGCAAGGGAAGAGTAACTTCTAAGGATTTCTGCCACTTCCTAGTGCAAGCACGCGGATCATTATTCGAGGCGGAAACTCAACTCGAGCTATCGCGAGATTTGGGTTATCTTTCAGATTCTGAATTAGCGCAAGCGCAAGAAAGCTGCGACGAACTTGGCAAGATTCTGCACGGATTAATCAACTCGCTGAAGTAGCCAGTTTTTTCTACCTCCTACTTCCTGCCTCCTGCAAGCTATTCTTTAACGGCAATTCCCAGCGTCTTCATCTTTCTATACAAGTGCGACCGTTCCAGCCCCAGCACCTCCGCGGTGCGCGAGATGTTGCCGTGGTTCTCGTCTAACTTCTTCAAAATGTAATCGCGCTCGTAGGCGGCGCGCGCCTGATGCAGCGTGGTGAAATCACGGCTCCCGCCGTTGCGGGCGCGTCCTTCGCGGTAGACCAAGGGCGGAAGGTGCTTGCGGTCGAAGCGAGTGGCGGTCGGGTTCATGATCACGATGCGCTCGATGACGTTGCGCAGCTCGCGCACGTTTCCCGGCCAGGAGTAGCGCATCAGGGTTTCGATTGCGTCGTCAGTGATCTCTCGCGGGCGGCGACTGTAGGTGGCGGAAATCTCTTTCAGAAAGTGCCGCGCCAGCAGCGGGATATCTTCTTTCCGCTCACGAAGCGGCGGAACGTAGAAGGGAATCACGTTCAGGCGATAGAAAAGGTCTTCGCGGAAGTTTCCTTTCGAGATCTCATCTTCCAGGTCCTTATTCGTTGCGGCAATGACGCGCACATCAACCGTGAGGTGCTCGTCGCTGCCGACCGGAGTGAAGCGCTGCTCATCAAGCGTCCGCAGTACCTTGGACTGGGTTTTCAAGCTCATGTCTCCGACTTCGTCGAGGAAGAGCGTGCCGCCGTCGGCCTTCTGGAATTTTCCTTCTTTGTCGTTGAGTGCGCCGGGAAATGAGCCCTTGCGATGACCGAAGAGTTCGCTCTCGATCAAATCTTCGGGGATAGCGGCGCAATTGACTTCTACGAACATCGCGTCCTTGCGCAAACTTTCGGCATGGATGGCGAGTGCGGCGAGTTCTTTGCCGCTGCCGGATTCACCGAAGATGAGAACGCGTCCATTGGTGGGAGCCATGAGGGCGATTTGCTGCCGCAAAGCCTTCATCGGAATACTTTCGCCCACGATGGCGCTCTTGGGCTGGAGCTGTTTCTTCAGGTCGCGATTTTCTCCGCGAAGCTTCTTCGTCTCGACCGCGTGCTTCACGAGGATGAGCGTCTTCTCGAGCGAGAGCGGCTTCTCCACGAAGTCGAAGGCGCCGAGCTTCGTGGCGCGAACCGCCGTCTCGATGGTGCCGTGACCGGAGATCATGATGACCTCGGGCGCACTGTCGCTATCTTTTATATCTTTGATCTTCTCGAGTGTCTCGAGCCCGTCCATGCCGGGGAGCCAGATGTCGAGCAGAACGACGTCGGTGGGCCGTTTTTTGAGCGCTTCGATGCAGGCCTCGCCGGATTCCGCAAGCGCGACCTTGTAGCCCTCATCTTCGAGCACGCCTTTGAGCGACTGGCGAATCGCGGCTTCGTCGTCAACGATGAGGACATTATGCATGCGAAGGCTCGGTTTCGGCAGATTGCGCCTGCTGCTGCGAGGCGAGCGGCACTTCTACGATGAAGCGCGCACCGACGGGGAAATTCTCTTCCACGCGGATCGAGCCGTGATGATCTTCGATGATGCGGCTCACGATGGCGAGCCCGAGCCCCGTGCCCCGCTTCTTGGTCGAGAAATATGGCAGGAAAAGTTTTTCCTTAAGCTCGGTGGTGACGCCGTGGCCGGTGTCCGCGATCACCATCTCCACGGACTCGCGGCCCTCGAGCACGGAGGTCGCGATGTGTATCTCACGGACGAGCGATTCCTGCATCGCCTCGGCGGCGTTGTCGACCAAGTTTGCGACGGCGCGCTTCATGGCTTCGGGATCGGCCATCACGCTGGGCAAATCTTTCGCAAGTTCAGTCTGCACATTGATCCCATTGAGCCGGCCGTTGAACATCGCGAGCGCAGACTCGATGATGCTGTTCATGTCTGCCGGCTGCGGCTTCGAGGCAGGGAAGCGCGCCATGGTTGAGAACTCGTCCACCAGCGCGCGCACGGTTTCGACGGCGCCGCCGATGGTATCGGCGCAGCTCTTGATGACTTCGAGCGAAGCTTCATCTGGCTCGGTGCCACGCTCGAGGTGACGCCGAATGCGTTCGGCCGAGAGCGCTATCGGAGTGAGCGGATTCTTGATCTCGTGCGCAACGCGCCGCGCGACCTCGCGCCATGCGGTCTGCTTCTGTGCGGTTAGCAGATCGGAAAGATCTTCGAAGACCACCACGTAACCGAGTCCTTGCCGCTCGTGCTTCAGTGCAGCGACGGTGATGGCCACCGTGAGCTTGCGTCTTCCTACGACGATCTCAGTTTGGCTGGTAGTCGTGCCCATGCGGTCAGCTTTGCGGATAAGGTGATCGAGATCATCGATCACGTCGGGAGGGAAGAGTTCCTGCAGCGGGGTCCCGGCCGAGAAGCGCGGAAGCGGCTGCGTGGTTCCAGGACCGCTGTAATTCGGAGTAAACAGGCGCAGCAGCGCGTCATTGGCGCGGCTCACGCGGCGGTCAGCATCAAGCGACAGCACGCCCGTCGGGATGCTCTCGAGTATGGTCTCCATCTGCTGGCGTCGCTGGTCGAGGGCCATGTTGGCGTCGGCGATCGCGCGGCTGGAACTTTCGATCTGGCGGCGCGACGATTCGAGTTCAGCGGCCATCTGGTTGAACGAGCTCACGAGTTGTCCGAGCTCGTCGGCAGCGGGCACGTCGATGCGGTAATCGAGATGTCCGCGCGATATCTCTTCCGTCGCTTCCGCGAGCGCGGAAACGGGACGGGTCACAAGCTTTGAAAGATAGAGCGCGACCCAAGTGGTGGCGAAGAGCACGAGAAGGGTCAGCAGCAGAAGCACACCCACATAGGTGCGCCGCAGCGCTTTCTTTTGATTGCTCAGCTCCTGGTACTTGCGCTGACTGTCGTCGATGCGATGCAGCGTCGCCGAGAATTCAGACGGAAGCGGCAGCGCGACCAGGATCAGGCCGTTAGGCGCGACTCGCGCGGTGCCGATGGCGTACTCGGTTCCATCCAGCTTGAGTGACTCTGTGCTCGCAGCCGATTTTCGATTGCCCGTGAGCAGATCCAGAGGAAGCTTTGTCCGCAAAGATCCCCAAGCTTCGGGCGCATGCAGGCTCGCGACGGCGTGGTCGTCGACGATGGCGAGCACGAATCCGCCCTGCAGCGTGCGCTGCCGCTGGTGGAATTCCTGCATCACCGGAGAAAAGTTTTCGGTTTGGAACCCCTTCACGGTTTCCGGCTGCTCTGAGATGGCTTGTGCTTCGGCGCGCGCATTGTCAGAGGCATAACGGCCGAGCTGGGCAGCGATCTGCGCGGAGTCGTCGCGCAACTCCTCCACCGGCCGCGAAAACCACTTCTCGATGGAGCGGTTGAGCAGCAGGAATGCAAAGATACAGAAGAAGATCACCGGCACGGCCGAGAGCAGCAGCGAACCGAAGACCATCTTGGTGCGGAACTTGGAACCCAGCACGCCGCCGCGGCGCTCGGCGAAAAGCTTGAGCAGGTTGCGCGCCAGCACGAAGCAGAGCGCGACCGTCATCAGCAGGATCAGAGTAGAGAGTGCGACGAAGACGAGCGTCTGCTGCGAACTATCTGGACTCAGAATGGGGGTGAGATTGAAGGCGTTCTGCGAGAACACTACGAACGTCAGCAAAAACGCGACAACACCCAACGCGATAACGCCTACGCGCCGCCGCTGCCACGGACTCTTCTCTTGTGTAGGAGCCATACGCCGCCGAGTGTCATTATAATCCGCGGTTTTGGGCCAGCTTAAAGTTGCGCCCTGCGCCGCATATGCCTACACTTTTGACCACCAAAGCAGCAGAAAAGGTTTACAAAATTCCATGGCAAGTTTTGTGAAGATCGCTTCCAACTCTGACCTGCCGCCGAACGGCGAGGCGCGTGAGTTCACGGTGGGGGAGAAGACCATCTGTGTCGCGAATTGCAATGGCGAACTCAGCGCCATGGACAACGTCTGCGTGCATCGCGGCGGTCCGCTCGGGCAAGGCGTGGTCGAAGATGGAAAGGTCATCTGTCCATGGCACGGCTGGCAGTACGATCCGAAGACGGGCCAAGCGGCGCATAGCGCCGCAGCAAAGGTGGCGGTGCACGCGATCAAGGTTGAGGGTGAGGATGTGCTGGTGGAGATTTAAAAAGGCAAATGCAGATCTCTCGACTTCGCTTGGGATGACCTTCGTAAAAAAATCAAACGCCATCGCACGACCGATTGCGCTTCGGCGTGATTTGCGTCACTATGTTGCGCTGCAAACTGCAAACACTCTTTTCCGGAGGCCCCAATGAGGTTGCGTCTCGCATTCCTCCTCTTAACAACCGTCGCTATCGCTCTTCCCGCATCCGCTGACACCAAGATCAAGAGCAAGATGACGGCGATGGGACACAGCACGGAGAGCACTGTCTACATAAAGGGCGCGCGTAAGCGCGACGAGATGAGTTTTGGCCCGGTGCAGCACGTCACAATATTGCAGTGCGACCAGAAGCGCATAATCACCTTCTGCCCGAACGGGAAGACCTACAGCGTCTATCACCTGGACGAGGAAGAGACGCCTGCCGCTCCGGCAAAGACTGCCGGGAAACCAGCAGCGAAGCAGAATCCAGCGACAACCGATTCCGCAGAGACAGAGACGAAGACCGGCGGCGTGCAAACGTTGATCATCAACACGACCGACACCGGCGAGCGGCAGACGATGTTCGGTTTCCCCGCGCGGCACGTGAAGACCTCGATGAAATCGGAATCGAGCCCCCACGCGTGCAGTCAGAACAAGGCCGATATGGAGACGGACGGATGGTATGCGGATATTTCGCCGCAGCTGGTTTGCCTGTCGCACCCGAAGGCGTACGGAGGAATGGGCGGCGGTGAAGAGAAGCCGGGATGCCGCGACCGCGTGAGCTTCCGCCGCACCGGCAACGGCGGCAAGACTGGGTATCCGCTGAAGATGACGACCACGATCCACTCTGATCGTGGCGATTTCACTACTTCGACCGAAGTCGAGGAATTGTCGAAGGCCGAACTCGAGCCGGCGCTCTTCGATGCTCCCGCTGGGTATACCGAGGTGGCCAGCTGCTATGGGAAGGGTTCATACGGTAACGCCATCGCCGCAGCAGCGGCAGCCTCACCGCCAGCCTCGACGTCGAACAAGTCGAGTTCCGGGGGTTCCTGCGCGACCTATGACCCGACGAATCCTTTCGCGTGCGGGCGCTGGAAGGACGAGAACGGCAAGTACATGGGCGTGGGCACAGGCGGCAGCAGCAGCACTGCGCCAACGTCCAGCAGCGCAGTCGCGCAGCCCTCGCACGGAGGACGCGTCCGCGTGGGCGTGGTCGCGCTAGATGCGAAAGCGGGCGGCGCGACTTCGACTTCGTCCGTGCGGCAGAAATTAATCCAAGACATCATCGATCAGAGCGTTGACGCGGTGCCGCTCGATGCGCAGGGAGAACAGGCACTCTTCGATGAGGCGCGGCAGAAGAGTTGCGATTATGTGCTGTTCACAGATATCACCGACTTCAAAGCGCCCAAAGTTTCGAAGAAGGGAATGTTCGGCGCAGCGTTAGGTGTAGGCAGCGGCGGGACGACTGCAGGCGAAGCGACCGTCGGATTCAAGATGTTCTCCATCGGCAACAGCGAAGAGCCAAAGCTCGAGTCAACCCAGACTGGTAACGGCGGCAGCAGCGCCGACGATGTGCTAGGCGCGGCGGTGAAGCTGGAGTCTGGCGATGTGGTGGCAAAGGTGAAGGAGCTGGCGAGCAGGAAGTAGTTCGCTCTGGAACTATTCTAGAAGTGCTCCGTAAGCTGGCCAAAGTGCTCGACCACCAGCAGGCGGCAGCCGTGCGGAGGCGCGCAGACTTCCTCGTGTTCGAGTATCCACGTTTGGTCGTGGGGAACGAGGACGGCGTTTAATCCCGCAGCGAGCGCGGGATTGATGTCGGATTTGGGGCTGTTGCCAATCATCCAGGTATGCGGCTTGGGCAGCGCGTGCTTGGCGACGATCTCAAGATAAGTGGCCGCGTCTTTTTCGGCGACGATCTCCACTGCAGAGAAGTGCGACTTCAGTCCCGAGCCTTCGACTTTGCGGGTCTGCTCGGCAACATCGCCTTTGGTCATGATGATGAGGCGGTGATTCTCCGCAAGTCTGGCGAGCGTTTCCGGGACGCCGGCACGGATCTCAACTGGATGCTCGGCAATGGCGTGCGCGAAGCCGTGAATGGTCTCGTGCAGCGCGGGCGTAAGCGGTTCGACCGCGAGGCGCTCGAACGTTTGCACCAAAGCATGTGCAAAACTGTGCAACCCGTAGCCGAGGCGGCGGATGCAGTCCCGCTCGACATCGTTCAAAACCTCGCGAACCTGCTCGGTAGAGAACTCCTGATGATTCAGGAAGGAGATGAAATTCGCGATCGCGCGCTCGAAGTAGATGTTGTTCTCCCAAAGGGTGTCATCCGCGTCGATGAGCAGGTTCTGGGGCGGGAGCGGCATATCCAAATGATACGTCAGGTTGTGACAGTTGGAACCGGCAGGAATTCTGGGGTACAATCCGCAGACCCGAAATCATAAATTCTTCCCGCGAGTTGTCCCGCGGCGGAGTGTCTGTATCCCATGACTAAGAACGCGAAAGACGATGCCGCAAACCGCCGGCGCTTTGAGCGCGTGGAGATCGACTTTCAAACCGGCGTCTTTGTGACAGACAAAAAGCATAAGCGCATCGGATTGCTGCGCCAGCTCGGGCGCGGCGGGATGATGGTGGAACCGGAGCGCACCTTCAAGGTCGGCAAGAAGGAAGAGATCTTCATCGTGGACGTGAGCGAGAACCTCAAAGTCCATTTGCACGCAACGGTGCGCTATGCGGACGCGCGGCGCGTCGGCTTCGAGTTCGAAAATCTGGACGCGAATGCCGCAGTTGATATTGGCATCATCATCGGGAAATACTATTCGCGGGATTCTGTCGAGGCCTGATTCGCCGCCGGTTGTCAGCCGTCAACCTTTCCAATCATCAACAAAACTCAATCTACAGCGCACGGGCGACGACGCCCGTGCCTACACTCATTTTGTTAATCGGTTGTACTTCTTCAGGACCTCGCGCAATTTGTCGTGCGGGAGCGCGATTACGGTGTGGCCGTCGTAGCCGGTCATCGTCTCGGCGGCGATCATGGCGTTGATCACAGCTTCCTCGGTCGCTTGAACAGTCGCCGCGAATAGCGGGTTTAAATTTTCGTTGTTGAGCATTTTCACATTCACCAGGTCTGGGCCGAAGATGTTCGGATTCGCGGTAGAGAAGGCTACGAAGATGTCGCCCGAACCATTGCCTTCAATGCTGCCGTCGCGAGCAAGGCCGAGGGGGACTCGGCGTGCGAGCCGCTTCAATTGAAACGGAAGTAACGGCGCGTCAGTAGCGACCACCACGATGATCGAGCCGCTTTCCTTTTCGTAGGCGGCATGTTCGGGAATCTCCCGACCAACCGGCACGCCTGCGATACGGAGGTTGGGCCGAACTCCGTAATTGCACTGCACCAGCACGCCAACTGTGTAGCTGCCGTGTTTCGCGTCGAGCTTGCGTGATGCTGTGCCGATGCCACCCTTGAATTCGTTGCAGACCATCCCGGTGCCGCCACCGACGTTGCCTTCGGGCACGGGCCCGGTCTGTGCAACATCGAGCGCGTGAAAGGCGTCTTCGCGTGTGACGTGAAAGCCGTTGATGTCGTTGAGCCAGCCGTCAAACGTCTCCGCCACCACGGGAAGCGACCAGGGATACTCTCCCGTGAATCCGTGCTTAATTCGCCACTCGATCACGGCGTCGCGTACCACACCAACGCTGTGCGTGTTGGTGATCATCACGGGTCCTTCGAGGAATCCGCCCTCTTCGAGCCACGTGGTCCCCGTCATCTCGCCGTTGCCGTTCCCGGTGAACCATCCGCCGAAGACGGGGTCTTGCGATTTTTTCCCGCGCGGCAGGACGGCAGTGACTCCGGTGCGCACAGCCGCTTTGCCTTCGCCTGAGATCAACGTGGTGTGGCCGACTTCGACACCGGCAACATCGGTGATCGCGTTCAGCGGACCCGGTGTGCCCTCGAAAGGGACGCCGAGATCACGGGCGCGAGGTTTGGATTGGGCGAAAGCGGTGGTGAGGAGGAGGAAGAAGGTGAAAGCGAGTCTCATGGCCGAGGAAGGGTAGCACAGGGGCGCTAAGCAAATGCAGATCCCTCGACTCGGTCGCCGCGGCGACCTCGCTCGGGATGACCTCCGTAAATTACGCAAGTTCGAGAAATAACTTAAGCACGGGCGGGCCCGTGCCTACACGAAACCTAGGTCCCTCCACTCGCCCGCCGGGGCGGGCTCGTAGGGGTGACAATCAATTGGCTAATCCACGAACTCGATCTTGGACCTATGCGGGATGATGCCGGCGCGGTGCCCTTCGTCGAGCAGCAGCTTGATGGCGCGGCGGCCGTCGTCGCCGTAGTCGAGCGTGCGCTCATTCACGTACATGCCGACGAACTTGTCTGCGAGCCCGGGCTCGAGGTCGCGCGCGAACTGCATGGCGTACTCGAGCGCCTGCGGGCGATGGTCGAGCGCGTACTGGATGCTCTCACGCAGCGCTTTGCCCACTTGCGACATCGTCTTCTTGCCCAGGCTGCGGCGGATCGCGTTGCCGCCCAGCGGCAGCGGAAGCCCGTGCTGGTCAGCCCACCACTTTCCGAAATCGATGATTTTGTGCAGCCCGGCTTTCGCGAAGGTGAGCTGGCCTTCGTGGATGATCAACCCGGCTTCGTACTCGCCCTTCAGCACGCGCGGAATGATCTGGTCGAACGGAACCACTTCGGTCTCGACCTCGGGCGCGAAAAGCTTCAACGCCAGATAGGCAGTCGTGAGAGTGCCGGGGATCGCAATCTTCTTCGTCCTGACCTCGTCGAGCGAGAGCTGGCGCGGAGCCACGATCATTGGCCCGTAGCTCTCGCCGACGCTGCCGCCGCTCGTCAGCAGCGCGTAGTGCTCCTGAATATAAGGATAGGCGTGGAAAGAAATTGCCGTGACATCGTAAAACCCTTCGCCATCCATGGCCTTTTGGTTCAGCGTCTGGATATCGCAGAGCGTGTGCGAGAACTTCAAGCCGGGCACGCGAACTTTATTGGTCGCGAGCCCGTAAAACATGAATGCGTCGTCGGAGTCGGGGCTATGCGCGATGGAGATCTCGCGGGGCGTGATAGCGGAATGCGACTTGGCGCGGGCAGTCGTGCTGGTAGACATTAGGGGTCCAATGTTTGATTTTAGATTTTTGATTGATGATTGGAAATCGGGATCGAACCGTCGATCGACAATCTAAAATCAACAATCATCAATTGTAACTGGTTGGTCAGGATTTCACTTGCGGCTGCTTGCCAGTCTCATCTGGTTTCACAGCGCGCATGAACTGAGTACGCGAGGCGCTCGCCAGGCGTCGCACGCGCCAGTAGAGCGCGCCGGCCACGGCCAGGATGGCGACGATCGAGACCAGGAGTGCGTAATAAAGGGTGCGCATTGGTCAATGCGCGGACGAGGCGTCCGCGCCCACACGGTCAGCATAGCAGTGGTAAGTAGCTGCTGGTGTTTACTAGACGCCTACCGGCACAGGCTTCGTATGGCTCTCTGAGCCAGGCGAGAAGCGTTCGAAGCGGCCTTGCAGCAGCGACATCAGCCCGGTGTACCAGTAGCCGAGAACGAACAGCAGCAGAAAGGGAACGGTTACGTAGTTCTCGTTCTGCACCGCGTACCACACGGTGGCGGCGAAGTACGCGCCGATACCGAGCTCGATCCACGGAATGATGCCCAGACGCTTGCGATACTTCTTGGCCATGGCGGCGTTCTTTTTCGCGCCGGGTTCAATGCGGAATTTCGGCGTCCGCTTGAATGATGACTGAATGCCGAAGAGCGCTTCCATAACGGCTTTCGTGTTGGTGATGGTCAGCCCGATGCCCAGCGCCATCAAAAATGGAAGATAAAGGAACGTCCGCAGCCAAGTCTTGGGGAAGAGTTCTTTCTGCGAAACCAAATAAAAACTGGAAACGGAAAAAGTCGAAGCTAAGAAAAGTGGCAGGTCGATAGTGAGCATCTGGAACCAACCGCCGAAGCTGCGGATGATCATGGCCGGCAGCAGCAGCGTCGAGAGCACGATCATCAACGGATAGCTCAGGTTCGCGGTGAGGTGGTACCAGGCTTCCATCTTCACGCGGAAGGGCACGTCGCTGCGCATGACTTTAGGCAAGATCTTCTTGCCGACCTGAATCAGACCCTTTGCCCAGCGTGCCTGTTGCGTCTTGAAGGCAGTCATTTCTACGGGCACTTCGGCAGGGCACTCGACGTCTTGCAGATATTTAAACTTCCATCCTTTGAGCTGCGAGCGATAGCTCAGGTCAGTGTCTTCGGTGAGCGTGTCGTGCTCCCAGCCGCCTGCTTCGTCGATCGCTTGGCGACGCCACATGCCGGCGGTGCCGTTGAAGTTGAAGAAGACGTTGCTGCGCGAACGCCCGCC
>C688J18823_10001775_pt1 | contig 13422 bp, 10 predicted proteins | sample HopSoiMetagenom1_FD_18823 | JGI IMG/M metagenome (IMG submission 18823)
TCGACGGTGCCTCCCGCCCTCGCATCAAAGTCATCGGCGCCGGCGCGTTCGGCGGCTGGACGGCGCTTCATCTGCTCAACGCCGGCGCGCAGGTGACGCTCGTCGACGCGTGGGGCCCGGGCAACACGCGCGCGAGCTCCGGCGGCGAAACGCGCGTGATCCGCGCGATTTACGGGCCCGATCGCGTGTATGTCGAAATGGTGAAACGTGCGTACGAGCTGTGGGAGAAGCTCGATCCGTCGCTCTATACCGAGACCGGCGCGCTCTGGATGCATCGCGGCGACGACGCGTATGTGCGCTCGTCTTTGCCGATCCTCAATGAGCTCGGATTCATTGTCGATCACCTGACGATCGACGATGCGGCGCGCCGTTATCCGCAAATCAATTTCAATGGCGTGAAATCGGTCTGGCTCGAGCGCCGCGCCGGAGCATTACAGGCGCGCCGTGCCTGCGGCGTCGTGCGCGATGCATTCGTGCAGGCGGGCGGCACGTATCGCACGGAGGCCGTCAATCCCGCTTCACAATCGGATGCGGACATTTACGTTTATGCATGCGGACCGTGGCTCGGAAAATTGTTTCCTGACGTGATCGGCAACGGCGTTCATCCGACGCGGCAGGAGGTTTATTACTTCGGTCCGCCGCGCGGCTCCGATCGTTATCGACCGCCGCAGATGCCGATCTGGATCGATTTCGGAAAACGGATCGTCTACGGCATTCCCGACATTCACGGCCGCGGCTTCAAGCTTGCGGACGACACACGCGGAGAAACGATCGATCCGACCACCGCGAATCGCACGGCGACTGCAGAAGGTGTCGCCCGCGCACGCCAATTACTGTCCGAGCGTTTCCCCGAATTAGCGAAGGCGCCGCTGATTGCGTCCGAGGTTTGCCAGTATGAGAACAGTCCCGACGGCAACCTCATCCTCGACCGCCATCCGCACAAGAACAATGTCTGGCTCCTCGGCGGCGGCTCCGGGCACGGTTTCAAACTCTCGCCCGCATTCGGCGAAATGGCCGCAGGTGCGATCCTCAATGCCCGGGAAATCCCCCCGGCATTTCGAATCGATCGTCTGAAAAAGCCGGAAAAGACGGAAACGCAATTCGAGCGGAAGCAGTGAGCGCGGGTCGCAGACCCCGACCGCTTGGTGTAGGGCAAGCTCTCAGCTTGCCCCCCGGGACAAGCTGAGAGCTTGTCCTACACACACCCGCGTTGGGACATCGGAATCGGTGACACTGGCCTGATCGCCGCGAGCGCTACTCTCTCTTCGCGAATCGCGCCGAGCTGTCATTCGTCTTGTTGTCCGTCGTCGACGCATAAAGCGCCAGCTCGCCGCTGTTGACGATGATCGCGATCTGCTGGCTCGGTACGGGAGCCGGATCGCCGAACTGCGCGAGCGTCAGCTGATTGAACGTATTGGCCGGGAAATCCTTCGTCAACACGGTGCCGTCCGCATATTGAATGGTGATGTTTGCCGCATTCGAGAGGGTGCGCACGCCGATGTTCATGCGGAATGCACCGGTATCGAGCGGTGTGACGAGGATCGCTACGTCCCCGGCCCGGAGGAAATCGGCAGGACGAATCATCTCTTCTGTAAATCCCGATGTGCCATTCGCTCCGCTGTCGTTGTAGACGCGCGCGATGACCAGCGGCGGAAAGCCGTCATTGGAGATGACGTCGAGTGTGCCGAGCCCGGACTTCCCCATGTGCTCCACCACGTCGGTGTAGGCGGTCCCGTTCTGGCCCGTCACGGTGTATGGAATGATCTGATCGGCGGGCGAGAACGGAGTGCCCGCGGGATGAAACGCGATCGTGCCGGTGCACTGCCCTCCGTACGGACAGGCGATCTGCAACGACGTGCGGAAGAACGAGCCGTTCGCGCCCTGCACCGAGCCGGCCGCGGCGATCACGCCCTCGAGCACCTCCGCCGTATCGCTTCCGCGCGCCCCGAGCGCCTGGTCACGGAAGTAGAAGCCATTGAAGCTGCCGGAGCTCACGTCGCCGTTGAGCCGCATCGTCGTGGAGCCGCTGTTGAACCAGCTCTTGGCGGAGCCGCATGTGGCGAACGTCTGCAGCATCGTGACGGCGATCAGATCGCCCTTCTGCACGTCGAGCGGCGGCGTCAATTGCACGCGATTGCGTCCCGCCAGCGCCGTGAACGGTCCGCGCTCGCCGGCGAGCGTGAATGTGGTCAGGGTGTTCGTCGCCGCGGGACGGAGGATCTTCACTTTGAAGCCGCCCGTGCACGAACCGCCGCCCCATCCGACCGAGACGTAATTGATCGTGCCGTTCGCCGTCGCCGGGTGCGATAGATCGATCAGCGTGAACGGCGGCGTGGCGCTGTTGAGGATCGCCCCCGCGTTCACCGATTGCGAGCCGATTGTGACCGTCTGTGCCGTTGCGGCTGACGCGAACAGCGTGCAAAGAAACACCATGAGATAGTGCCTGCGCATTTTTCTCCCCCTTCCATTATGGGGGTGCGGCGGCGACGCCGGCACTGTAAACCGCGGCATGGCCGCGGTTTTATAGAGGCAGCGGCGGCATGGCCGCCGCACTCCGGGCGGCTACTCTCTCTTCGCGAATCGCGCCGAGCTGTCGTTCGTCTTGTTGTCCGTGGTCGACGCGTAAATCGCGACGTGTCCGCTGTTGACCGTGAACGAGATCTGTTCGTTCGGCAGCGGATCGGTATCGCCGAAATCGCTCAATGTGACCTGACTGAACGTATTCGCGGGAAAGTCTTTGACCAGCGAAATGCGGCCGTTGCCGAATTGCACGGAGACATTCGCCGGCGCCGACAAAGTCCGCACGCCGATGCTCATGCGGAACAGGCCGAGGTCGCTCGGCGTGAAGAGAATCGCGGTGTCGCCGGCGTGCAGAAAATCGGCGGGACGGATCATGTCCTCCGTGAATCCCGACGTGCCGTTTGCGCCGGCATCGTTGTAGATGCGCGCGGTGGCGAGCGGCGGGAAACCGTCGTCGGACGTGATGTCGAGCGTGCCGAGGCCGGACTGGCCCATCGTCTGAACGATGTCGGGGAACGAGACGGCGCCGTTGCCCGTCAGTGTGTACGGAATGGTCACGTCGTTCGCGGAGAACGGCGCATTGGCGGGGTGATACGTGAGCGTTCCGTTGCAGCGGCCGCCGAACGGACATCCCAATTGAATCGACGTGCGGAAGAACGAGCCGAGCGCGCCTTGCAGCGAGCCGGCGGCGGGGATCACGCCTTCGAGGACGGAGGCGGTGTCGGTGCCGCGTGCCGCGAGCGCGTTGTCGCGAAGATACGTGCCGTTGAAGTTTCCGACCGTGACGTCGCCGGTCAGCCGCATGACCACGGAGCCGCTGCTGATCGAGCTCTTCACCACTCCGCACGTGGCGAACGGTTGCAGCATCGTGATGGCGAGCAGGTCGCCTTTTTCGACATCGATCGGCGGCGTCAGTTGCACGCGATTGCGCTCGCCCGTCACGTTGAACGGACCGCGCTCGGCGACGAGTGTGAAGTTGCCGAGCGATGTCGTCGACGCCGGACGGAGCACCTTCACTTTGTATGCGCCGGAGCACGTACCGCCGCCCCAGCCGGTCGAAACGTACGCGATCGAGCCGTTCGTCGTCGCCGGATGCGAGAGGTCTACGAGTGTGTACGGCGCGGCGGCGCTGTTGAGCAGCGCGCCCGCCGTGACGGATTGCGAGCCGATCGTCACGGTCTGCGCGAACAACGGCAACGTGAAGAAGACGATGAGAAACGATCTGCGCATGCATCCTCCCGAATCGCTCACTCGCTGTGTCCCGCGCACTGCATCACGCCGAGGAACTTCGACCACGGGCCGACGTCGTCGCGGTACTGATGCGCCATGATTCGCGAGATCTGATGCAGATGCGTCAGGTCGTGCGCGGCCCAGGTCGCCAGCAGATTTCCGAGCGTCACCGTGCCGAGTGCAGGATGCGTTCCCTTCCGGTCGAGATCGGCGGGCTGGATGTTCAGCGCCTCGAGCTCGCGCAGGCTGTTCGCGCGCGCCGCCGCGAATTCATCGAGCAGCTGCGGCAGCGACTTCCCTTCGCTCTCCCGCATCATCGCCGTGCGATCGAATTTGTCGAACGGCCGGCTCTCGCCGTGCTCCAGGATGCGCTTCGTCCGCGCGATCCAGTCGGTCTGCTCGCCGTGAATCAGATGTCCGACGACATCGAAGACGGTCCATGTGCCTTCGCCTTCGTTGCGCTGCGTCCACGATTCGGGGAGATCGCGCAGGAGTGCGTCGAGTGCGTGCGGCGTGCGGGTGAGGAGCGATATCGTGTCGTTCATCATGAAGAGACTCGATTATCCCCGGCTTTCTCCCGAAGGCTATCGCGCCATGATCGCGCTCAATCGTTACACCGAGGGCTCCGGCCTCGAGCATTCGCTGCTGGAGCTGATCAAGATCCGCGCGTCGCAGATCAACGGCTGCGCGTACTGCATCGACATGCACAGCATCGACGCGCGCGCCGGCGGCGAAACGGAGCAGCGCATCTACCTGCTCGATGCCTGGCGGGAGTCGCCGTTCTACAGCGATCGCGAGCGCGCGGCGCTGGCGTGGACGGAGTCGCTGACGCTCGTCAGCGAGACGCACGTGCCCGACGACGTGTACGAAGAAGCGCGCAAGCACTTCAGCGAAGAGGAGCTGGTGAAGCTGACGTGGGCGGTGGTGGTGATCAACGGCTGGAATCGCGTCGCGATCGCCTTCCGCTCGGAGCCGGGGCAGTACCACGGTCGAGCAAAGTGAGCAGGTTCTGCGCGTCTTTGACGAGCAGCGCGAGCCGCTGACCTTTCGGCGATCTCTCCAGAAATCGCGCGAGACACTCGCGCGCCTTGCCCGCGCGTCCCGCGAGGTATTGCGCTTTGCCTTCCCAGTACGACGGCTCCGCCGCGTCGCGCCATTGCGCGTCGGCCTTACGCGCGGCTGCAATGGCGCGATCGAGATTCCCGTCGCCGGTCATCTCGCGATACTGAACGGTGGCTCGCGCGAGATCGAGCCACAGGCCGGCATCATCACGACGCGTCTCCAGCTCTTCGAGCACGGTGCCGATCTGCTCGCGTAATCCCTGCTCGCTTCGCTGCCGCTTGCTGCACGGCACACAGCGAATCGCCGTCGAGTTGAAATTGAACCGCAGCTCTTCGTACCAGTACCGCTGCTCTTTCGCATAGAAGACGAACGGCTGTCGGCACTCGACGCACGTGCGCTGCTCGTCGAGGTAGAAGTACTTCGGAACATCGTGCGCGCGGCAGTAGACCTGCACGACCGGATTCCCGCGGACCGCGTTTTCCACAATCGGCACTGCCCACAATCGAAGGTGATGCTATAGCTTGACAAAACCGCGGCACTAGCACACAGGGTATGGGCAAACTCCGAGTTTGATTCGCACTGCTCAAGGATCATCTATTCGACAGCGGTCCTGTTTGCAACTTGCTCCAAGAAGGTGTCGAAATCGCCCGAGCTGGTGCGAAAAACCTGCTCTATCCGCTGCATCGGAACACCAAGCCGGAATCGTCGTTGCCGCCCGGACCCGGAATAACGGACATCCTCGAGCACGCCCACCCGAACCAGAACCGGAAGGATATCATCGACGAATTCGTTCGCCTTAACGCCTAGGCGCAGGCGCAGTTGTGATTCATTGACTTGTGTATTTCTTAAGAACAGTCTCAGCGCGCGCTCCACCAGTACGGTACGGTCATCTAGTGCAGCAACTGCCGACGGAGTCTGCAGGACGGTGCTGACTACCTGAAAGCCGGCCGTCTGTAAATATTCCAGTTTGCCTGTCGGATCGAAGACCCGGACGTCAAGTTCCGGATTCGAGACGCTCCCGAACTCGCAGGTATCAATCCAACATTCCTCAACCTTCGTTGTTTCGTAGACCTCAATAGTTTCAAATCGACAGTTGCGAAAGGTACATTTGGTGAGTTGCGCGCGCTCGAACGAGGTGCTCTGAAAATAGCAGCGCTCGAAGATTAACTCACTCAGAAACCGGCCCCGAAACACATCGGGTGCAAACGTCAGTGACTGCAAAGACAAAGCTCTTCCCGGCATTCCGTCCATCAGGCGCACAACGATGGCCGCACAGTTTTCGCGGGTAAATGAGGTCGAGTGATCTCGTCTCGCCACGTCTAAGATGCCATTCGCGATCGTCTGCACGTCCTGAGCGCCTCGTCGGACATATTGCGCGACACTCTCCGCAGTTTCGGCAGGAAGGGCACCTCGCTGAATCGCCGACTGCAGGTCCTTCGTGCTGTTCAACAGGGCGTTTCCTATCGCCTCACCAAGGAAAAAGCGGCGGAAGTCCTCATGGTCGAATGCGAATGTCGATCTTGTCGAATCAGCCGTTGAAATGAGGGCATGTTGCCGCAGCCGCTCCTTAACTTGGCGAGCAATACTGGGAGATTTGGCGTGCGCTTCCGCAAAGACATCCGCAATTACGTCAAGTACGTCCTGCCGGAGTAGTTCCGAACCGCTCAGCCACATCTCTAGTGCAATCATGGCAAGCAGCTCGTGGTGCTCGTCGGTCGTGATTAGAGGCTCGGCGATCTTACCCGAGCGGTCTATCCATTTTTCGTTCGCCTCTCGTTCGATGATAGCGTTTATGAATTCGTGGAAATAATCTTGAGACGTCGTGCCGAGACGCGCAATCAACGCATCGGAACTAGGCACCGTCGTCGCGACGTCAAACAGCCGTCGCACAAGCACCGCGCGCGTCAGGATCGGGTGATCGTCACCTAGCCGATTAGCGGCATGTTCATAAATGTCGGTAACGTTCTGAATTCCGCGTAAGCGTCCGTACGATTCGAATTCATCCCGGTTCCATCGCAGCAGAGCGATACGAGCGAATGAAACCGAGTCCGTGCCAATCGCGTCAAATAGGCGTGCAGTTTGACCAAAGTCGCGATATTCGAAATAGGCCTTGCGAGCCGACACGAGTATGCCGCCGGAAGAGTTCAGGGTGTTCACGAGACTCCCCAGTGCGGAAAGCGCTTCACCAGAGGCGCCCTCTATGAATACTTCTTCGAAGCCATCGAACGCGGGTACGAGGACGCCCATTCTGACAAGCTCGATAAACGCGTCGTAGTAAAAGAATGGGAATCTCAACCGATTGACGAGAGCACCGATGACGACATCATCGAAACGCATGAAGGGTCGGCCGCCTAGATTGATCGGTATCAGCAGCCAGTCGGTTTTGCGATGTTTGTACGATAGTGCTTGAGCTCGCGCCGTTTCGTTGATGACGGTTGTTTTACCTTCCCCGGCATCTGATGTCAGATATAGAACCGTCGATGTGCCCGCCGGACGACGCCCGAGAATCTCCGTCATGGAGCTTACAGCGTCGCTGACTGTCGCTTGAGCGCCATCTGGGCGGACGTCTAATTGGTCAAGGAGCAGTGCCCGAGGCGTCACGTAATTGGGTGTTGCGGGAACATAGGCCAGAAGACGATCTGCTAATTGTGGTACGCGCGCCAGCCGGTCGATGATCCATGTGTGGACGGGAACCGGCAGAGAACCCGACTCCGTGATCTTGAGGCCAGTGGGCGTTTGCGTGAGAGTGGCTTCGATTAACTCTTCCCGTACCTGGACTAGAAGTTGTCCCTTCTCGAAATTCAGGTCTGCGGGCGCGTCGGCAAACGTTGTGATGACTCGCAAAAATTCGTTGATTTCCATTGGTGACCTCAGTAAAGCCGATATGAATAGCCGACGGCCCGTGGCATATACGTATTTGAAGGCCGGCGACCAGCTTTGGTTTGCAAGTGAATGATCACGGCACCTAATCGAACTGCCGTTCGAATTGCAGGCCACAGGTCGTCGTCGCAGGACGCAATCGCAGTCCACGTTCTGGACGTCGCGGCGAATTGGATGAGATCCGCGGTGATCAGGGTATCGACGAGCTTCTGCTGTGGTCGGGACAGAATATCTGATAGCTGAACATGGCACGAGTCCGTAGGGCAGGCGCCTGAGAGTACAGCGGCGCGTGTTGGGACGAGCGGACATGCGATCGGCGATGCGCAATTGGAGAACGGCGCTGGCGCGCATTCGAGGAGCCCGACATCTCCATACCTTCGATAGGTATTGGAAAATTCGAATGTAGGTTCGATTTCCAGTGATGAGACGATCTCTACGGAGGCGATTACAGTTACTGTCGCCGTAGCGCTACTGACGATTATTGCCTTCGGGAATGAGGCCGTCGCGTCGGCAATGATCGCTTGAGCCTGACGAGTACGCGCGTTTCGGTCGTACCACCCGCCATACAGACGTACGCGCAGGCGTGGTGTGGTCGCGAGGGCGTCCGGTCCAATATTGGTAACGAGCTTCGTCACAACGTGCTCGACGCCTCGATTTCTATCGAGAACGTCGACGTTATCGTAGTCGACGAGAACTATCACGGTCGGATCGCATCATAGCGCGGTCGAGAAGATCATGCGTCGGTTTCGAGCGATGGCGTACCTTACCTGGGAGGCCGATTACTCCCGCCGGCATCCTGAATGTTCCCATGGAACACATGGAGCCGACGCGAAGATGCCTGGCGGCGATCGCGCGGGTAGATGACGTAGGCAAGCGTGGATTCCGGCATCGGCGCTGCCGCGTACGGGATGGCGCTCCGCTGAAGGATAACGGCACGGATAGATAAGCCGCACCGGCAGAACGGCGAGGTGCTGGTGTGCTGCCTTCATCGCTGTTCAGTGAAGAAACTAATCACTAATAACTGGCAACAGTCGATCAACTTTTTGCTGATCGATGGGGGGACGCCTTTGCTGTCACTTGTACGTCTCTCGTCGATCAGCTTGCGCACCGGATTGACAGCGACAGTGCGAGTGATGTCTTTCGGCGCGCCTTAGTGCGTCATTTTTGACAGTAGTGCCCCATGAAGCGGTGGCCTCAGGAGTCGTACAGAACACCGACAACTTCACGTGCACGCACTATCAGAAAGCTTATACTTGGAGCCGCCGGAAGCATGCGCCACAATCGATGAGCCGAGACCTCCGCTCGACTCGCGTTCGCCGTCCGTGTGCTGCGCGGGGAATTGCCATGGCGGTCGCCGTAGAACACGTTGATGTTGCGAAGCCGAGGACGAATGTCGGAATTGAAATCGCCGTCGCGAGTCTGACCGGGTTCGAAAATTAAGGCGCCGAGCAGTACTCCGCCACCGTCGCCTTCGACACGATCGTGCCCATTGTCCCGGGCCGCATCACGTACTCCGAGGCGCCGTAGCGATCGGCGCCGGGCGTCCAGTTGTAGGTGTAGCCGAGGTGCGTCCAGGGGTAGCCGTTGGGGATCGAGTGCAGGTAGAAGTTCTCGATGGCGATCCATTGATAGTGTGCGGGCGTGGTCGTGCCGGGGAATGCGTTGCCGCAATCGGTCGGGATGGTGTTATCGGACTGCAGCGCGCACGGGAAGCGCGTGCTGATGTTGTCGTCGGGCGACGGGCGGAAGAGATCGGATGCGGCGACGGACATCACCAGAAAGCGCGGGATGTCGGCGTCGGGCGGCAGTCCGAGCAGCTCGCGGAGCTGCATGGAGACATCACCGTGGAAGCCGCGGCAGATCGTCTGCACTTCGGGCACGCCGGTCACCCAGAGGCCGTAAGCGCCGGCGGTGATCGTCGTGCCGGCATCGCCATTCTTCGAGCCGAGCGTTACGACGAGCACGCTGCCTTTGTCGTCCGCCACGATCGGCCGTAGCGCACGCACGTTCCAGCGCTGATAAACGCCGGAGTCGAACACCGCGCGCTCGTACGCGCTCCAGAGTGCCTGCGTCTCGCCGGCGAGCGGCTGGGTGGGTGTGGCTTCGGTCTGGCGCTGGAAGGGCTGTTGGGCGGACACGGCCGCACCGATCAATAAGGACGCAATGATCCCGATAAGTCGCGCTCGCATGATGGCGTTAAGGATATCAACGGATGCGGTTTCTCACGGAGTGGTGTACGACAAGCTCTTAGCTTGTCGCGGCAAGCTGAGAGCTTGCCCTACACCAAACCGGACATGCACCACAGTCTAACCAAGCGCGATGAGCGCGATGCTGCCCGCCACCACGATCGAGCCGGCGATGCGTGATTTTCCGAACGGCTCGCCGAGGAATGCGCGGCCGGCGATGGCGGCGAGGGGGATGCTGACTTCGCGCACCGCGGCGGCGTACGCCACGCCGGACAGTTTGTACGCGCCGACCACCAGTCCGTACGCGACGAGCATCAGCACGCCGATCGCCACGATCGCGAAGAAATTCGCGCGGAGCTCGCGGAGGCCGCCGCGCCGTGCGTGCAGCATCAGCATCAACACGGCGCCGAACGCGAAGACCGTCGCGGTGTACGCGAACGGATCGGCGATGCGTGCGGCGCGGCCGTCGATCAGCGTGTAGGTCGAGATCGACGCGCCGACTGCGAGCGAGATCAGCAGCGCGTGGCCGCTGAACGCACCGCCGTGCATCGTGCAGATCACGATGCCGATGGCGATCAGGGCGATGCCGATGATGCCGGCCGTCGAAAGGCGTTCACCGAAATAGAGACTGGAGATCATCGCGGTGAGGATCGGCGCGGTGCCGCGTCCGATCGGATAGACGACCGACAGATCGAATCGCTCGTAGGCGCGGGCGAGGAGGAGAAAGTACGCCGTCTCCGCTACCGCGCTCAGCGCCGCGAGCACGAGCGAAAACGGCGGCAGGTTTCCGCGCGCGATGGCCGGAGAGAACACGACGGCGCCGACGATCATCGAGCAGGTGAAGATCCAGTCTCGGCGGCCGGTCGTGCGCTTCGCGAGCAGGTTCCAGGCCGCATGACAGCAGGCCGCGATCAGCAGCAGTGCGATGGATAGAAATTGCACGAGAGATCATTGTGCGGTTTTGAAACCCTCGCGCTGCACATCCGTTGATAATGAATGCGATGCAACCCAGAAAATCGAGAGTGAAGTTATTTGTTTTTGTCGGTCTCCTCGCGGTGGCCAGCGTCGTTCTTCTCGTGGCGATGATCGTCAATAAAAAGCGCGAGAAGCCGATCGAGATCACCACCGACAAGGCCTTCCGCAAGTCGGTGACGCAGCTCGTCACGGCGACTGGCAAGATTCAGCCGGAGGTCGAAGTCAAGATCGCGCCGGAAGTCTCGGGCGAGATCATCGACATCCCGGTCAAGGAAGGGCAGCCGGTGCACAAAGGCGCGCTGCTGCTGAAGATCAAGCCTGACAGCTACCAGGCGCAGGTCGAGTCGCAGACCGCCGCGCTGAATGCGTCGCGCGCATCCGCCGTGCGCAACCAGGCGGAGCTCGCGAAAGCGGAGCAGGACTACAAACGCGCACAGAATCTCTTCGCCGCGAAGCTCCTCCCCGAATCCGACCGCAACACCGCGCAGACGAATTACGAGATCGCGAAGGCGGCGCTCGATTCGTCGATGTTCGAGATCAAGCGCGCGGAAGGCGCGCTGCGGCAGATCAATGACGCGCTCTCGAAGACGGTCATCTTCTCGCCCTCGGACGGTTCGATCAGCTCGCTGACCAGCCGCGTCGGCGAGCGCGTCGTCGGCACCGTGCAGTTCGCCGGCACCGAAGTGATGCGCATCGCGAACCTGGAGAACATGGAAGCGCGGGTCAACGTCAACGAGAACGACATCGTGCACGTGCACGTCGGCGACAACGCCAACATCAGCGTCGACGCCTATCCCGATCGCAAGATCCACGGCGTCGTGCGCGAGATCGGAACGACTGCGATCACGCTCAACTCGGGCTCGCAGGAGCAGGTCACGAATTTCGAAGTAAAGATCAGCATCCCCGATCACTCGGTGAAGCTGCGCCCGGGCATGAGCGCGACCGCGGACATCGAGACCGCGACCGTGCAGAACGCGATCGTCGTGCCGATTCAGAGCGTGACGGTGCGCACGATCGACAGCAGCGCGTCGCCCGAGGAGCGCGAGAAGCGGGAGTCGGCGGAGAAGACGAAGGAAGGCGACGCCGAGGCTGTGAACGAACAGCGCGAGAAGCAGAAAGCGCGCGAGCTGCGCGAGAAACTCGAGCGCGTGGTCTTCCTCAAGTCGGGCGACAAAGTGAAGCTGCAGCCGGTCGAGACCGGAATCGCAGACAACACGTACATCGAGATCAAGAAAGGTGTGCAGCCGGGCGACGAAGTGGTGTCGGGCTCGTACACGGCGATCTCGCGACGGCTGAAAGACGGATCGAAGGTCGTGTTGGAGAAGAAAGAGAAGAGCTGACGCATGTTCTACGAAGTCGCCGAGGCCTTCCGCATCGCGTTCACCGTCATCCGCGCGCACAAGATGCGAAGCGTGCTGACTTGCCTCGGCGTGATCATCGGCATCGTCGCGGTCACGCTGATGGGCTCCGCGATCTCCGGGATCGAGATCGGATTCGAGCGCTCGCTCTCCGTCATCGGCGACGACCTGCTCTACGTCGAGAAGTGGCCGTGGCATCACGTCGATGACTGGTGGAACTACCGCAACCGCCGGCGCATGGAGCCGCGTTACGCCGATGAGCTCAAGCGCGCGATCCGCGCGACGCCAAACTCGCAGCTCGTCACAGCGGTGCCGACGATCAATACGGTCCGCAGCATCAAATACTCGGACAGCGAAGTGCGCGGCGTGTTCACGCAGGGCACGACGGACGAATTCCTCGTCACATCGACGGCGAGCTTCAAGGATGGACGGTTCTTCACCGAGGCCGAGTCGCGCGGCGGACACAACGTCGTGGTGCTCGGGTATGACGTGGCGGAAGTGCTGTTCCCGAATCGATCGGCGATCGGCAACACGGTGATGATCGACAACATCCCGTTCCGCGTCGTCGGCGTGTATTCGAAGCAGGGCACGTTCCTCGGCCTCTTCAGCTTCGACACGTACGCAGTGGTGCCGCTGAATGCATTCTCGAAGGTCTTCAGCGCGCGGCTCGATACGTCGATTCGGGTGAAGGTCAAAGACAAGAACCACATGCAGGCCGCGCGTGACGAGCTCACCGGCGACATGCGCCGGCTCCGCGGACTCTCGCCCGAACAGAAGGACGATTTCTCGATCAACGAGCAGGAAGGACTGCGCAACTCGATCGGTCCGGTGAAGGCGGGCATCGCCGGCGCGGGGCTCTTCATCACCGGACTCGCGCTGTTCGTCGGCGCGATCGGGATCATGAACATCACGTACGTCAGCGTGCGCGAGCGGACGCGCGAGATCGGGACGCGAAAAGCGGTCGGCGCGAAACGGAAGACGATCCTGCTGCAGTTCCTCGTTGAGGCGGTGTCGTTGTGTCTCGTCGGCGGATTCGTGGGCGTGGTGGTGTCGTGGTCGTTGTCGATGGCGGTGGCGACTGCGTTCCCGTCGTTTCCGATGACGTTCTCGTTCACGCTGGTGATCGTCGGCATGATCGTGTCGACGATTACGGGGATTTTCTCGGGGCTCGCGCCCGCGATCACTGCATCGCGGCTCGATCCAATCGAGGC
>C688J18823_10001776_pt1 | contig 13416 bp, 9 predicted proteins | sample HopSoiMetagenom1_FD_18823 | JGI IMG/M metagenome (IMG submission 18823)
GGATCCTCTGGCTCGGCGAGCCGCTCGGCCGGCTCGTTGAGGAACCGGATCTCGGTCCGGGAGAAGCCGGCCTGGCGCGCCAGGAGCTCGAGTGTCTCCGGAACGAGCGGCTGTGCGTGGGTCAGGTCGGCGTAGTAGTTGCGGAGCGCGAGTGGTGAGACCGGGTTGATCGTCTCGGCGACGAGGACGCCGCCGGGGCGAAGCTTCTTCGCGCAGAGCTCGAGCGTCCGCACGAGGATCGCCGGCGGCAGATGCTCGACGACCTGCGCCATGAAGATCCCGCCGAACGTGCCGTCCTCGACGCCCTCGAGGTACGCGACGGCGTCCGCCTGCTCCACGTCGAGACCCTCACCACGGGCGTACGCGGTCATGTCCGCGTCGGCGTCGATCCCGCGCGCCGTGATCCCGGCCTCACCGAGCAGCGCCACGAGCTCGCCGCGGCCGCAGCCGATGTCGAGGACCGGCGCGGCCTCGCGCAGGAGCTCGACGTACGGGCGCTGCCGCTCGCGAATCGACTCGACGCTGCCGCGCATGCGGCTTTCGAACGCGAAGTAATCCGGCAGCGCGGCCGCCGCGGGCTGCGCAGCGACCGTCGCCGCGACGGGAGCTACGCCGGCGTCCGCGCGGCCGCGGCGCTCGACGCGGGTCAGTCGTTCCTCCAGCTCGTGGGCGAGTCGCTCGGCGCGGTCACGCGCCGCAGTCGTCTCGTCAAGCCGCTCCGATAGCGCGTCGATCAGCTTCAGGGTCGAGTCGTTGAAGATGCGCTGGTCAGCGGCGAGCGGCTCGACGTACCAGCGCATGAACTTCCGGAGGATGCGCTTGACGAACGCCTTCGGACCGCCGCCGAGATCGCGCTCGGTCGTGACCGGCCAGAATCGTTCCGCCAGCGCACGCGTCGCCGCGACGTTGCCGCCAGGCCCGTCGCCGCCCGACGCACCCCGGCGCAGCTCGTCCCGCAGCCGGCGGTACAGCTCGACCACGTCATCCGTTTCGCCAGTCGAAATGCCTGCAGCGGCGGCGTTTTTCTCCTCCAGCACCTCGCGGATTGTACGGCGGAAACGTGAGCGACTAGTGAAGGGCGCGGACGTAGTGCCACGCATCGGACAGCCCGAACTGCCTGACCGCGACGAGGAGAAGCGCGTACACGCACGCTCCCAGGACGGCGGCCGGGACCGCGCCGAGGAGGAGCGAGGCGCCACCGAACGCGAGCGCGGTCGCGGCGCCGACGATCACCGCGAGGCGTCCGAGCCCGACCACCGAGAGACCGAGCATCCGCGGGGCGAGCGCATACATCAAAGCGAAGACGAGCAGGAGCGTCGAGATCCCGAGCGCGACGGCGACGCCGTTCAGTCCGGCCCACGCACGTGCGGCAATCGAGATCGGGACGTCGATCACGATCACCGCCGCCGCGATTGGAAGCAGCAATCGTGTCCGGTGCGTCACGAAGAGCAGCGGATACGTAATCGAGAACGCCGCCGATCCGACCATCCACGGCGACAGATAGACGACGAGCTGCCCGAGCTGGTCGCCGACCTTGCCGGAGAACGCGTGCCCGAGCACTGCGCCGACAACCGGGCCGCCGATGATCGCGACGATGCCGGCTCCGGCGCCGACGAGCGCAAGGCTGACCCAGCCGGAATGGACGACGTGCTCGGCCGCAGTGTCGGGATCGAGGCCTCGCCGCGTGAGCGGCGCTGCCGAGATGAGCGAGAGGGAGAACGCAGTCGCTGTCACGAAGGTCGCGGCAAGCAGGTACGCGTACGAGAGGCTCGTGACGTTCCCCTCGCCGGTTGCCCCGGCGAACCGCAGAGCCATCAGGTAGAGCACTTGCACCGCGATCGGGACGGACGCGCCGGTCGTGAGCCGCCACAGGCGCTTCCGCACCGCGAACGTCCCGGCGCCACCCGTCAGATGCCGCAGCCGTCCGCCGCGCACGATCAGGGCGATCAAGGGGATTGCGAGCGCGATCGCGCCGTTCGCCGCGAGCCCCCAGGCGAGGGCGATCAACCCGTGCTGGTCGGCTGCGAGCACGAAGACGACGAGGCTCGTCAGCCCGCCGAGCGCGAAGCCCGCGGCCGCCGAGGCGTACGAGTCGCGCGCGGCGAGCGCGCTCGCGGCGAGCGCCGCGAGCAGCTGCGCGAAGGCGGCGGGGACGATCCAGACCAGCGCGCTGCCCGCGATCTCGGTTGCGCGCGCCGGCAGGCGGCCGGTGACCAGCTCGCCGAAGAAATGCGGGAATGCCGCGACGAGGATGGTCGCGGGCACACCGAGGAGCAGGAACGCGATCGCGTACGCGGTGAATTCCGGCGCGAGGCGCCCCTCCGCCTCGGCGCGTGTCAGATCGGGGACGACGACCATCCGAAACGCCTGCGCGCCGAACACGAGGACGAGGTAGACGCCGTATGCCGCGAGGAAGCCGTCGGTGTCGGTGTTCCGTCCGAACTTGTGCGCCAGGTAGACGCCGGCGAGCGCCCCGGCGATGCTGAGGACGACGTAGGAGAAGCTCGTCACAACGCCGCTGCGGACGGCGCTCCGGCGCGTCAACGGGCTACTCTTCGACTCTCCGACCGCGGGCACGGCTCCTGATGAAACCAAACGGCTCTGATTCGACCTGGACGGACGAGGCGCTCGAAGGCCTGCGTTCCGAGTACGGCGAGTTCTTCGCCGGGCGAACCTGCGTCGTGACTGGCGCCGACGGCTTCATGGGCTCTCATCTCACAGAGGCCCTCGTCGGGCTGGACGCCAACGTCCACGCGTTCGTCCGGGCAACGTCGAGCGGCGCGCTCAACAACATCGGGCAGATCCGCAGGCGGTTGAAGGTCCACTTCGCCGATCTCACCGACAAGACGTCGGTCGACTATCTCGTTCGGGAGCTGTGCGAAGCGCCGGACCGGCCGTACATGTTCCATCTCGGCGCGCAGGCGCATGTCGGCGAGTCGTGGCATCGGCCCTACGAGACCGTGATGGCGAACACGGTCGGCACGCTCAATCTCCTCCAGTCCGTCGTCGACCACAAACTCGAGCTCGAGAAGTTCGACACGGCAGGGACGTCGGAGGAGTACGGGAACGTGCACGACGCGATGCGCGCCTTCCACACCTTCGACGAGGAGCAGTCGCTGATCCTTCACGAACGCTCGCCGATCAACCCCAAGTCGATCTACGCGACGTCGAAGGTCGCCGCCGACTTCCTGACGATGAACTACTTCGACGCGTACGGCGTCCCGGGCGTCGTCACGCGGATGTTCAACAACTACGGGCCGCGCCAGAACCCACGCTACGTCACGGGGACGATCATCACGCAGGCGCTCGAGCGCGAGCAGATCGAGCTCGGCGCGCTCGATCCGCTGCGTGACTTCTGTTTCTGCACCGACGGCGTCCGTGGTCATCTCACCGTCGCTGCGCGCGGCGTGCCCGGCGACCTCTACGTCTACGGCCAGGGCAAGAACATCTCGATGCGCGACTGGGCCGCGCTGATCCTCCGCGTCGGCGAAGACAACGGTTACTGGGGCCCGCGCGAGCTCGTCACCGTCTCCGAGCGGATGCGTCCCGGCGCGAGCGACGTGATGGCACTCCGTGTCGGCTACGACAAGCTCCATTCGGAGACCGGCTGGGAACCGCTCGTCTCGTGGGAAGAAGGCGTCGGGCGAACGATCGACTGGTACGCGACGAACCGTGACCGCTGGATCGGGCGTGTCGACTGGCTCACGCGCGAGCCGACGGTGGCGACGAAGTCGACATGAGGATCCTCGTCACCGGCGGCGGCGGGTTCGTCGGATCGCACCTTGTCGAACGGCTGCAGCGCGACGGGCATGACGTCGTCAGCGCCCGCCGGAACGACTACGACCTCACACGCTGGGACGATGCCGAGCGCCTGACGCGCGACGCACGTCCCGAGGTGATCTTCCACGTCGCCGGCGAGGTCGGCGGCATCGGCGCGAACCGCGCGCAGCCGGGCCGGTTCTGGTACGCGAACCTGATGATGGGCGCGCACATGCTGGAGCTCGCGCGCGCGAACGCGATCGAGAAGCTCGTGATCGCCGGCACCGTCTGCGCTTACCCGAAGTACACGCCGGTCCCGTTTCGCGAGGAGGATCTCTGGGACGGCTATCCGGAGGAGACGAACGCGCCCTACGGTGTGGCGAAGAAATCGATCCTCGTCGGCGCGCAGGCGTACCGCGCGCAGTACGGCACGAATGCGATCTTCCTCCTGCCCGCGAACATGTACGGGCCCCGCGACAACTTCAACCTGCAGACGTCCCACGTCATCCCTGACCTGATCAGGAAGATGATCGAGTCGCGTGACGAGGTCGTCCTCTGGGGCGACGGCTCGCCGACCCGCGAGTTCCTGTACGTCGACGACTGCGTCGAGGGGCTGGTGCTCGCGGCAGAACGGTACGACGGGCCGGATCCGGTCAACCTCGGCACGGGCACGGAGACGCCGATCCGCGAGCTCGCCGAGTTGATCGCAGAGCTGACGGCGTTTGAGGGCGAGATCGTCTGGGACACCTCGATGCCGAACGGCCAGCCGCGCCGCAGCCTCGACGCGAGCCGTGCTCGCGAGCTGTTCGGGTGGGAGGCACGCGTTCCGCTCCGCGAGGGGCTCGAGCGGACGATCGCCTGGTATCGCGACCACGCGGTCGCCGGCGCGACGGCGTGAGCGCTCAGGCAGCCGCGGCGCCCGCGGCACTCCGCCGCGCCGCCGGCTGGGCCGGCGTCGCACACGCGCGGCTGCTCTCCGTCAGACCGCGCTACGTCGTCGCGACGCTCGTCGCGGCGCAATGGGCCGCGCTCGCAGCGCTTGCGGTGACCGTCCGCCACAACGGCTGGGTCTATTACATGGGCGGCGACCAGTTGTGGCATTACACCGGCGCGTACCTGCTCGCGCACCGCGAGCTCGCGCCGACCTACGTCGGAGTCGGGTGGACGACCATCCTGACGCCCGTCGCGTGGATCGCGGGCCGCAACCTCGTATCGGCGCTGCCGTTCATCATCCTGTTCAACGGGCTCGTGCTCGTCCCGCTCGCGACGTTCTGCATGTACGGGATCGGCTCACGGATCGGGGGACGCGTCTTCGGATACTGGACGGCGCTGCTGTGGATCGTGCTGCCGTATGTCGGCATCCCTTACGCGCTGCACGGCTACCACCAGAAGTACACGGAGCTCACGCTGCCGCAGGTGCTCGGCCTCGGTGCGATGGCTGATTTCCCGTCCGTCGTCGCGCTGATCGTCGGCGCGTACCTCTGCCTACGTGCGCTCGACGACCGCCACTGGGCGTGGGCCGCCGGCGCGGGCTTCGCCGTCGGCTACGCGCTCGCGATCAAGCCGTCGAACACCGCGTTCCTGATCGCGCCGGCAGCGCTGTTCCTCGCGTATCGCTGGCGTGCCGCGATCTTCTTCGCGGCCGGCCTTGCGCCGCCGATCGCGCTGCTCGCGTACTGGAAGGCGCGCGGGTTTGGGCGCATCCCGGCGTTCTCGCGGTCAGAGCCGGAGCACCGGATCGCCGCCGGCAGCGGCATCTTTCACCCGCTGACGAAGTACACGCACAACAACACGTGGACGCAGCTGCACAACAACCTGATCCAGCTTCGCGAAGTCTTCTGGAGCGACCGGTTGCTCGAGTTTCTCGCCGTTGCCGGGATGATCGCGTTGCTGATCCGGTCGCGCCGCGCCGGCGTCTTCGTCGTCGCGTGGTTCGTCGCGTTCCTGCTCTTGAAGGGGACGTACATCAACGCGCGGGTCGAGGACGGCGGCTTCTGGCGGCTGCTGCTGCCTGCGTTCCCTGCGTTCGTCGTCCTGCTCGCGTCGGTGCCGCTCCTTGTCCCGGGCGTCCGGCTACATGCCCGCCCACCGACTCCGCTGCGCGCGCCGCGCCGCGCTGTCGCCGGGGCGCTCGCCGCGCTCGGCGTCGTCCTCGTGCTCTTCCCTTTCGCGCTCGTCGCGTCGGCGAAGCCGATTCGACCGCCGCACCTGGCCGCGCTGCAGTCGAGCTCGACGTTGCTCCCCGTCGAGTCGATGGGCTTCTTCGCGACGCCGGAGCCGAACGGAATCCTCCTGCAGTGGCGACCCGAGCATTCGGCAGCCGGAGGAATCTTCTATCGGATTTATCGGACGGCCGGCGAGGGCGGCTCGACGTGCGTCGTGAACACGAACGGCCCGGACGCGTGCGGCCGCACCGTCGGCGACACCGTCTGCGGCACAGTGATCAAGAGCGCGCCGACCAACTGTTTTCTCTCGCCCGCCGCGATCGTCCGCGCAACGACACGGGACGCGGCGTTCCTCGACCGTCCCGCGCCGGGTACCTGGACGTACCGGATCGGACTGACTGTCAACTGGTTGAACGACGAGCAGTTCGGGGACCCGTACGTCTTCAGCGAGCCCGCGACTGTCACGGTCGGCTAGCACCTTCCCGCAACTGCTGCTCGAGCAGCGCGAGCCGCTGCGCGAGGATCGTGTTCTGATCGGAGAGACGCGAGATCACCGTCGAGTAGTGGAGCAGGACGACGAGGATGAAGAGCGCGCCGACCGCACCGAGGATTGCCGGTGGGTACGTCGTCACGCCGAACCATCCCGCAATCGTGTTCAACCCACCGCGCCACAGTGACAGCGCAAGCAGGACTGACCCGGTCAGCAGCCACATGAGCGCGTACCGCTCGCGCAGGCGCCGCGAGCGGATCAACTCGAAGACGACCAGCAGCAGGATGAACGACGCGACGGCGGCACTGATCGAAACGGTCCAGGGTGTCATCGATGCTCCTCCTCGACGGGAACGGCGTAGCGGCGAAACAGGCCGACGAAGATCGCGAGCAGCACCTTCGCCATGTAGTAGACGCTCCGGAGCGCCGTGATCGACGATCTGCCGCCGCTGCGCTCGCGCATCTCGACCGGAACCTCTTGCAGCCGCAGCTTGTGCTTCACGGACATCACGGTCGCCTCGACCTCGGGGTAGTCGTGGGGATAGTCGGCGGCGAAGAGCGCGATGCCCTTGCGATTGACGGCGCGGAATCCCGACGTCGTGTCGGTGACGCGCTGCCGCACGACAGCTGAGACGATGCCGGCGAAGATCTTGATCCCGATTCGCCGCGTCGTCGACGACCGGTAGGCGCTACCGCCTTCGGCAAACCGCGAACCGACGACGAGGTCGGCGGTCCCCGCGAGCAGCGGCGCGAGGATCTTCGGCAGCTGCCCGGGATCGTGCTGGCCGTCCCCGTCGATCTGCGCGGCGAGGTCGTAACCGTGCTCGAACGCGTAGCGGTAGCCGGTCTGCACCGCGCCGCCGATCCCCAGATTGAAGGGCAGCCGGACGACATGCGCGCCGCGATCGGCGGCGACTCCCGCCGTGCGGTCGATCGAGCCGTCGTCGACGACGACGATGTCGAAGCCCGGGTCGAACGCACGAATCTCGTCGATCACGCGTCCCACGGACGCCTCCTCGTTGTACGCAGGGACGACCGCGAGCCGCTTCAGCTCGCCGAGCTGGGCGAGCATCGCGTGCGCCGGCGGCGCGTGCGACGCTGCTGCGACGTCAGCCACGCGCTCCGACGGGGGCGCCGATGCCGAGGAGCTCCAGGATTCGCCTCGCGCGGTGTGCGTACGTGTGTTCATCGAGGACGCGTTCGCGCGCACGGCGTCCCATTCCTTCGGCCGCGGCAGGATCCGCCAGCAGCTCGCGATACGCCGCAACCGCTTCGGCCGCGGTCGAGACGACGCGGATCTCGGACCCCGGCTCGAACCAGCGCTCGATTCCGTCGTGCGGGCTCGACACGATCGCGGCGCCGGCCGCAGCGAGCTCGAACGGGCGGCAGGTCGAGGACGCATAGACCGTCGCGTGCGACCTGCGCGTGATGTTCAGGTTGATTCGCGCGCGCGAGATCGCCTGTGAGAAGACGTTGAACGGCACGTCTCCGATCAGCCGCGCGTTCCCGACGTCGCCGCGAAAGTCATCGCCGCCGAGCGCGAAGTCGATCGCGTCGGGCTCGCGCGAGGGCTCGCCGATCAGCGCGCGCATCCACTCGCGGCGGAACTTGTCTCCGTAGCCGTAGAAGAACACGTCGTACTCCTTGTCGACAGGCGCCGGCGCGAACAACTCGGGATCGGCCGCCCAGAAGACCGCCTCCGCGCGGCGCGCCCCCAGCTCGCGCAGCCGGTCGAGCCCGCCTTCCGAGTTCGACAGGACGAGGTCGTACTCCGACGGATCCGCGCCGTGGTAGTAGTTGAACCCCGTGTCCATCCCGCCGAACTCCGGCAGGCTCATCGGCACGTCGCCGTCGTAGAAGACGACCGGGATCCCGTAGCGCTCGCGGATGCGCGTCGGAATCCCGCGCAGATGTGCCATCGGAACCGTGAACACGAGGACGGCAGCGACATCACGTTCGCGTTCGATCACACGCTCGAGGTGCCGCTGCCACCTCGGCGTCACGTAGCGCCAGATCGCCTCACGTGTCAGGCGGTCGGCAACCGTGTCGGCGGGATTCTCCTCATCGCGGCGGAGCAGCGTGTCGCCGCGCAGCCGCGCCGCAAGACCGCGTGCGCTCGCGTACGCCTCCGCTTCGCGGTACAGCGGGTTCGGCGCCGTCCGCCACCACGGTGACTCGATCGCGCGTCCTCGGTAGGGCGTCACGATCAGATCCGCGCCCGCTTCGTACAGGCCCTTCCAGATCTGCCACCACGCGGGCGTGCAGCCGTAGCGGAAGTCGAGGTCCGCGGCCGACGCGACCGCGAGAATCTTCGGCGCCATCCGGCTCAGTATGCAGAAGCGGCAAGATTCCTCAGCTGCGCCGCCGCGCTGTTCCCATGCCGGTTCTCCGCTACGGTGATCAAGGGGTCATGGCGCGAAAACTGCTGCTCATCGGCTTGTTCGCCCTCGTGGCTGCACCGTGCGCGCAAGCGCGGCCGGTGCAGTTGATGCCGGGGGTGACCTACGACCACCGGCTCGAGTGGACGCCTGCGGGCCCGGTCTCGACGTACGTCGTCGTCGCGCCGAAGCCCGGCGGTCTCTACTCGCTGACGCCGCTTCTTTCGAACAATACGATCGTCGGCCGCGAGACCGTGTCGTCGATGGAGCGGCGGATTTCGACGCAGATGACGACGGTCGGCGTCAACGGCGACTTCTTCAACTGGGCCGGCGGGTGGCCCAGCGGGCTGTTGATGCAAGGCGGTGTCCTCGAGCACCATCCTGCCGACGGACGCGCGGCGGTCGGCATCGACAGCGCGGGGACGCTGCACGTCGACCGCGTCGGCTGGTTCGCGTCGTGGCGCGGTCCGAGTACTCTCGACTATCCCGTCGCGCAACTGAACGAGCCCCCGCGCGGGAACGCGACATCGTTGTTCACCCCCGCGTGGGGAGCGACGACGCCGGCGGTCAAGGGGGTTGCGGCTGTCCTGAGCCCGTTCCCGCCGACGACGCCGGCGACCGATCTCGTAGGCGACGTGACCGCGGTCGTCAGCAACAGCCCGGTCGCGATTCCGCGCGGCGGTGCGGTGCTCGTCGCGCGTGGAGCTGCAGCCGCAGCGCTCCAGAGCGACGCGATCGTGGGCGGCCAGGTTCGCGTGCGGATCCAGCTGTCTCCCGACTGGCGCGCGATCACCGGCGCCGTCAGCGCGGGACCGTCGCTCGTCATGAACGGCAAGCCCGTCGGCAGGTCCGGTGAGGCGCTGACGACCGACCAGCTGTTCGGGCGCAATCCGCGCACGGCGGTCGGCCAGCGCGCCGACGGAGCGATCGTCTTCGTCGCAGCGGATGGGCGCCGGCCGGGGTGGAGCGTGGGGATCACGAACAGCGACCTCGCGCTGATGCTCATGCGCTACGGGTGCGTCACCGGATTCGCGCTCGACTCCGGAGGCTCGACGACCGTCGCCTTCGACGGTGCCGTGTTGAACCGGCCATCGGACCCGGGCGGCGAGCGCCCGGTCGCCGAGGCACTCGTCGTCGGGTACGCCGGCGTGTTCGCACCCTCGCCGGCGCCGACGCTCTCGCCGAACGGCGACGCGATCGGCGACCGCGAGTCGCTGCGCTACAAGCTCGTGCGCCCGTCGTCGGTGACCGCACAGGTCGTCGCGCCCGACGGGACCGCACGCGACGTCGACAGCGGTACGAAGCAGCCGGGTCGCTACACGCTCGCGTGGGACGGCGCAGACGCTGCAGAGGGCCGGTACAGGTGGTCCGTCAGCGCGACCGACGACCTGGGGCGCTCCTCAACCGCGGAGCGGACATTCACACTCGACAAGACACTGGGCTTCCCGCGCGTCGCGCGCAACGCGCGGACGATCGGCTTCACGCTGACGCGCGACGCGGCGATCCGCGTCACGATCGAGGACGCATACGGCGGCATCCTGCGGACGGTTGCGTCCGGCCGTCGCGCTGCCGGCTCCGTGACGGCCGTGTGGAACGGGCGGGACGGCCGGCGCAAGCTCGTCCGGTCGGGGACGTACGTGGTTCGCATCGCGGCGACGAGCACGATCGGGTTGAGCGAGCTCAGGTTGCCGCTACGCGTCAGACGCTGAGGCGGGAATCCCGACGTGGCCCGCGTCGAGTGTCAGACCCTTTCCTTCGGGTCTGACACTTCTTCGCGTCAAGGGGGGCCAGACCCGCCTGCGCCACGGGACGGCGCGGTCAGTACGCGCCGCGACGCGCGAGGACCGCGGGCAACGTCTTCGCGAGAATCGAGATGTCGAGCCAGATCGACCAGTTCTCGAGGTAGTAGAAGTCCAGCCGCACGAGGTCGTCGAAGCTCAGGTCGATGCGCCCCGACACCTGCCACAGACCGGTCATCCCGGGAAGCACCGAGTAGCGCTTGCGGTGCCACGGCTCGAGCTGCTCGTAGTCGCGGATCGGCAGGGGCCGTGGCCCGACGAGCGACATCTCGCCCCAGAGGACGTTCAGCACCTGCGGCATCTCGTCGATCGAGAACCGGCGCAGGAATCGACCGACAGGAGTGACGCGCGGATCGTTCTTGATCTTGAACAGCGGACCTGAGGCTTCGTTCTCCGCCTCGAGCGCGGCCTGCCGGTCTCGCGCATCGGCGTACATCGTCCGGAACTTCATCATCCCGAACTCGAGCTCGCCCAGTCCGATCCGTTTGTCCCGATAGAAGACCGGCCCTGAGGAGGTGAGCTTGATCGCCGCGGCGAGCGCGATCCACAGCGGAAGCCCGATGACGATCACACCGCTCGAGACGAGGATGTCGAATCCGCGCTTCACCACCCAGTCGGCACCGGCGAGCGCAGGCGGACGCAGCTCGAAGAGTGGCGCGCCCTGGCCCGGCACGTACTCCGCGCGCTGCAACAGGAGCTCCGTCGTCGTCGGCGCGACGCGCACCTTCACGCCGCGACGATGGGCCTGCTCCACCAGCTCGAGCAGTTGCTTGTCGGTGAACCCGGAGTCGGTCACGATCAATTCGTCGACGTCGCGTTCGTCCAGCACGTGCGGCAGCGCATCGAGTGAGCCGAGGACCGCCAGCGCGTCCTCGCGCGGATTCGGCGAGATCGCGCCGAGAAACTCGTACTCGATCCCGCTACGCGCCGACCCGAGAGTGCGCAGCAGGTGGGCGAGCCGGTCGCCCTGGCCGACGAGCACCGCGCGTCGCCGCGCGCCGGCGACGCGAAGCACGTCTCGCGTGACGATGTCGTAGCTCGCGCGCAACGTCCCGATGAAGACGACGGTGAGGACGAGGGCCGTCGGCGTCAGCGCGTACGTCGTGAAGTGGTAGCCGGTCCCGAGACCGAACGCGAGCGTGATCACGGCTACGAGCATCAGCGACGCGATCACCTGTCCGACGCCCGCCCGGAGCTCGCGGCGGCGGTAGAGGCCGCCGACCCAGAAGACGAGGACGGTGATGACGGTGAGGAACGCCAGCCAGTCGGTTTCCGTCCGCCAGATCAGCCCCCAGAGCGGCGGCCACTGGCCGAGGTAGAGCGCCCGCAGGATCAGCGCGACGTACACGCCGAGGACGAGACCGGCGAGGTCGAGGATGACGAGCGCCGCGATGCTCGCGAGGCGCCGGGCGAGCGCGACGAGCGACCTCCGTGAGAACAGGTACGGGCGAGCGGAGCGGATGTCCTCGACGGGAACCGGCGGACGCTCCGCCTCGAAGGCGGGCTTCGTGCTCACGGCTTTGCCGATTCTAGAGGCCGATACCCTCCACGACCGTGTCCCGGCCGCGCGCGTACGTCCTCGTTGCCGCGCTCGCAGCCGTCCCGCGGGCGATTGCGCTCGCCCACGAACGGGGGCACATCCTCGCGGCGTTCGCCGACAAGGGCGACATCTTCGCCCGCACGCTCGCCCGCTCGGGGACGTACGGCTTCCTGCCTGGACACCCGTCGGCGTACACGCAGCCGCTCTACGGGTTCTTCCTCGCGCCGCTCTACTGGATCCTCGGCCGTCACTGGGAAGTGGTCGGGATCGCGCAGATCGCGGTCGCGATCGGCACGGCACTCGTCGTCTACGAGATCGGCCGGCGGGTCGTCTCGCCCGCCACCGGCGTCGTCGCAGCCGCGCTCGCCACGCTGCACCCCTACCTCGTCTGGCACGACGTTCACGTGAACCGCGAGATCCTCGACCAGTTCCTCGCGGCTTCGATCGTGCTGCTCGTGATCGTGCTCGTCGACCGCCGTTCGGCGGCCGTCGCGGTGCTGCTCGGCGTCGCGTTCGGGTTGGCGATCCTCGGCAACGTGCGGCTCGCGCTGCTCCCGTTCCTGCTCGGCGCGTTCGTGCTGTGGCGGACCGGCGTGTCGCGGCGCACGCTCACGCTGGTGGCGACGGCACTCGTCGTCGCCGGCGTCGTCGTCGCGCCGTGGATGATCCGCAACGACGTCAGCGTCGGCTGCTTCGTCGTCACCACGGACGCGCGGGCATTGTGGAAGGCGAACAATCCGAATACCTATCGGACGCTCACGCACGGCGGTTGGATCGACGCGGTGCCGCCGCTCCCCGGCGCGCCGCCCTCGCCACAGGACGCGTACGAGCGCTACGTCGCGACCGGTCGGCTGACGCCGACCGACGAGTGCGCCCAGATGCGCTTCTACTCGCACAAGACGCACGCCTTCTGGCTTCACCACCCGGGCGACAAGGCGAAGCTCGCGCTGCTCTCGGCGCAGATGCTGTGGCAGCCGTCCGTCGTCGAGACCGGCGGCCGGCCCGGCGCCGGCACCTGGATCGACACGCTGCGCACGTCGAGCGAGCCGTTGTTCGTCATCCCGCTTTACGTCCTCGCGATCGTCGGCCTGCTCGTCGTTCCAAGGTTCTTCGCGGTGCTCGCGTTGCTGATCGCCGTGTACCAGACTGCCGTCGCGATGCTGTTCGTCGGCGTCACCCGCTACCGCGTCCCGTGGGACTTCGTCCTTTGCATCCTTGCGTCGGCCGCGCTCGTCGCCGCCGTCCGTCGCGTGCGCGAGACGGGTCGAGTCGTCCCTGCCCGACAC
>C688J18823_10001777_pt1 | contig 13409 bp, 10 predicted proteins | sample HopSoiMetagenom1_FD_18823 | JGI IMG/M metagenome (IMG submission 18823)
CGTAGTTTGGAAAGAGCTTGGATTCAGCGCTATCCAGACCTTGAGCGGAGACAACCCCGGAAGCACCGAACGCTGCGACTGCAGCGAGGGATACCGCAGCACGTTTAAAGTGCAACGATTGCTTCACCATTTTGTAAAAACCTCCCGAAGAATTGCGCAGCGCTTTTTGCTTGCGACGCCGCGCATTTGGTTTTGATTACTGCCTCGATGCGTAAAGCAAGACTGGATAATGCGGAATTTCGAATCTAGACAAGCTTTACTGCAAGGCGAAAATAAGAGTTACGCACTATGTTGTCAACAAATTTCTGCCCGGCGACGATTCTGACTCAAGGCACACGAAATATTGCGTTGCACCAATAACGCTCGCGCGCGCGTCATGCCTCGGCTCAACATACTTTGCTCGGCGGCTTGGCCGCGACCAATGCGGGACACAGGTATGGCACTCAAGCAACCAGTACAATTGCGCTGACCGTACCACGCTCACTTCTATGTGCAAATGCCGCATAAGCACCTGTCCCCAGCGGATTTCCGACAGGCGGAAAACAGCCACGGAACAAAAACCTGATTCAACGCTTTTTCACTATCGTTTCACGGCACAAATTGATGCGCTTCTTTGCAAGCCATACCTGTTTTAGGCAGTTCGTATTTCTGCTTGGTGCAATCGTACTTCCAGCGCTTGCAGACCCGCTGGTCACCCATATTCTGCGGATTAAAAATCATGAAGTCCGTGCCGAAGTCGCCATCACGGAGCGCGAACGGCTACGCGGACTGATGTTCCGAGATAGTCTCGCGCAAAATAGCGGAATGTTATTTGCGTATCCACGTGCGGAAGTTTCTGCAATGTGGATGAAGAACACCAAAATCGCTCTTGCGGTAGCCTTTATCGATTCGAGTGGGCGCATTCTTAATATCGCGGAAATGGAACCTTTTTCCGAAGAGCCGCATGCCTCTGCCGGTGCGGCGGCATATGCGCTCGAGATGAACCGCGATTGGTTCAGAAAAAACGGAATCAAAGCGGGTGATCGTGTGGAGGGATTGAACAAGCTTCCACCCGCCCAGTAGAAAACAAAACGCCCGGACCAGGCCGGGCGTTTGCGGGATTGCAAAACGCTACATCGGTATATGTGTCTGCGCCACCATGAAGAAAATCATCGGTATCGACAATGCCGTATTGGTACGAGAAGCCAAAAAAGCAGTTCTGCGCGCTTTGGTCTTTTGTTCGTCCGTTGCTTGCACCAGTCCCAGAATTTTTTTCTGGTTCGGCCAAATTACGCCCCAGACGTTAAGCAGCATTATTGTGCCAAGCCAAGCGCCCACGCCGATTTTTTGAAAACCACCCTGAAATGTAAATGCGGCGACGAAATTGGAACCAAGCAGGGCAGCGCCCGCCAGCCAGGTCACTAACGCGGCCCANCTGAAGTAAAAAAGTGCGCGAGGGGCCACATGCTTCGTTATGCCAGCGGCCGTGCCATCGCCCTGCGCCGCCTTCAACGCAGCAACCTGGACAAAATTGAAGTAGTACAGCAAGCCGATCCACATGATGCCGGCCAGGATGTGAATCCAACGGTAAATTCCGGGTAGCATTTCCATGGTTACCCTCCGGTCATTGTCCGCACTACGAAATACAGGATGACCGTCAGCACCAAACCAACTATTACCGTGCCCCATAGAGAATCGAGCGGGTTCGTCATTTTGAATTCCTCCACATGTTGTCGAGCCGGCAACAGTGTAGAGAAGCCAGGGACGCATCGCAATAGTCGCCTGTCATAGTGCAATTGAAGCGCGCTTCGCAGGGCCCAAGAGTCGCCCGATTGCCAACTACCATGCTTCACTTCACTTATCAGGCTGCGAAGTTGCTTGCCGCAAAATCCCAGTGGACGAGTTTCCAGAATGCGGCAACATAGTCTGGCCGCCGATTGCGGTAGTCAACGTAGTAAGCGTGCTCCCAGACATCGCAAGTCAATAGTGGCTTGTCAGGTCCTGTTAACGGCGTGGCTGCATTAGAAGTATTTACAATGTCGACGGTCCCATCATTCTTTCTAACCAGCCATGTCCAGCCGGATCCGAAATTACCGATGGCGCTTTTCGAGAAGGAGTCCTTGAAGGCGCTGAACGAATCGAACTTTCGATTGATTGCCTCCAGCAGCGGCCCCTTCGGCTCACCGCCACCGCGCGGCGAAAGGCAGTTCCAGTAGAAAGTATGGTTCCAGACTTGGGCGGCATTGTTGAAGATGCCTCCCGACGAGTTGCGAATTATTTTCTCAAGAGGTGCATCCGCAAACTGCGTTCCCTTCAGGAGACCGTTCAGATTGGTGACATAGGTTTGATGGTGCTTGCCGTAATGGTATTCCAGGGTTTCTTTGGAAATATGCGGCTGTAACGCATCCAATGAATAAGGCAATGGGGGAAGTTGATGCTGCACTTGTTTGTTCCTCTGAGTGAAAGATCGGTGCAGGGACGTATAAATCCAACGCCAGAGTCGGCGACGTCACGGCTGCCAGTCACAGTTCATCAACGGCGATCACAATCGCCGTGGCGTCGTTGCGACCCATATACTTGACCTGATGTTTTATCGATCGTTCCACCAAATCCTCGGCAATAGCCTGGGTGGAAGCGCGTTTCCGTATTGCTTCACGCACGACACGCTCGCCTAGAACCTCCCAAATACCGTCGCTGGCCATCAACAACACATCCCCTGGGAAAAGTTCGCCATCGGTGTAATCCACCACGAGATGACTGTCGAGCCCGACTGCCCGCTTCAGCACGTGGCGCATGTCAGTTCGCTCCCAAGTGTGATCTATCGTCAATTGTTTGAAGACATCGTCACGGCACCGGTAAATGCGCGTATCTCCGACATGCGCCATGTGATAGGAGTGCTGCTTGAATACCAGCACGGTTAAGGTCGTGACCATACCTTCATATTCTGGGTGACGGGCATTCTCCGAAAACAGCCAATCGTTGATTGACAGCAGTAATTTGTCGAGAGACCGGGTGATGCTCCATGCCAATGGTGCCGCATAAAAATCCCGTAGCAAGCTCTTTACGGCAGTTTCGGAAGCGAGTCGGCCGCCGCCGTTGCCGCTCACGCCATCTGCGATGGCGACGACAATACCCCTGCACTGCGCTTCGCTGTCCTCCCGCTCAGTGACGATGCCGTAAAAGTCCTCGTTAGCCTTGCCTTGCACCGTTGCGGAAGCGTGGCCGATTCGCAACTGCAATGATTCACGCTGTGTGGTTCCAGTTGCGAAGTGGTTTTCGGCATGTAGAGTCATAGTTCACGCTGGTGAGGTTGGGGTCGGATCATCCGCCGCAGAAAGATATCGCGACTGTCCCTGGGGCGCCGGCAACTTGCTTGTTAAAAGCGGCAATGCTCATACTTTGGCGTGGGGAGTATCTTCCGAAGCGACGACGACATCGCGATGGATACAATGCAACCGTTGTGCCAGTTAATTTCTAGCGCCAAAGCAAGAATTTACAAGCAATTGGTAGAGTATGGGCAAGCGCGTGGTGCGTGAAAGTGCACCGACGCATTGGCTTGGTGCGCACAGCGCGAGTTCGGCTGACACACGGAAAAATGGCTCCTACGAACCACGCCTGCGCAAACACTTCAGTGTAGCCGGCTGGTCGGAACGCAATCCTTGCTGAAGTTATTGACCAAGTGAGTAGCCTCGTAAAGTGGTTTGAATTTCCCAGCAGGGTGCGGGGAAAATGGTGGGGGAACGGGCTATGCCGAATTTCGTACTTCCAAAACCTGTTACGTCTGTCTTGGCAGCCCTTGCCTTTCTTTTTGCCATAGATCTATTCGCGTGGAGCGCTTATCGGGAAGTTAAGCAGGCCACGGACGAGCTTACCCGGCACATAAATACTCTAGAAGGATTGCAGGAATTGCCGCGGTTGATGCTCGAAATGGAGTCCGATATGCGAGCCTATCTGTTAACCGGGTCCATTACCTCTCTTAATCGCTATCGCGCCGCCGCAGATCAGCTTCCACGGATTACGCAGAGAGCACTTGCCTCATTGCAGCAGGATCCGCGGCAACACAAACTTGTTGAGGCGGCCGCCGCCTCGGCGCAAGACTGGCTGGTTCGATATGCGTCTCCCATGGTCGTCAAACGCAACGCCGACAGCGCAAATCCGCAGACCGCTGCATCAATCGGTCAAGCCATGCGCCAGAGCCCCGACTACAGCAAGGCGGCACGCATCCGGATTCAGTTTGAACGATCCATCGAGCTAGAGCGCGAACACCTGTCATTAGCCCAGGGACAGCTAAGGCGCAAGTTGGAGCGTGTTGGGACCTGGATGAAAGGTCGTACCTTTGCCCTGCTAATCGCCCTGGCTGCGCTGGCGCTACTGCTCGCGCGGACACTGACAAAACTCACTGGTCAAATGCGCTCGCGCGAGATTGCCGAAGGTCAAATGAAGACATCGTCCGCTACCATGCATGCCATAAGCGCCGCGTCCCCGCTGGGACTGTTCCTGGCGGACGCATCCGGGGCTTGCGTGCAATCGAATTCCGCTTTTGAACGCATTACCGGCCTTTCAGAAGCAGGTGTCCTTGGCAACGGCTGGCAGTCAGCTTTGCACCCGGAGGATCAGACCAGAGTAATTGCAGCGTGGAATACGTCCACAACATCTGAAGCGCCGTTCGAATCGGTCCATCGATTCGTACACCGTAACGGCAAGGTGGCTTGGAGTTCCATGAGGTCCGCCGGCATGAGGGATGGCGACCGGTTGATCGGCTTTGCGTGCAGCATCGAAGATATCAGCGATCGTCAGGAAGCCGAAGAAGCCCTCCGAAAAAGCGAGGAACGGCTTAATCTAGCCCTGGACACTACGCGACTCGCTCTGTTTGACTGGCACATTCCGTCAGGGGAGGTCCTTCTAAGCCGGCAATGGAATATTCTGATGGGCTACTCAGCACAAGCAGTCACTACGACTGCGCGCCGCCTCAATGAGCTGATTCATCCCGATGATGCCGAGAGCTTTGGAGATGCAATTGCCAGCACGTTAAAAACCAACAAGACTATGTCGCGGACCGAATTGCGCATAGAAACAAAATCCGGCCAATGGAAGAGCCTGTATCTGACCGGACGGGTTACAGAACGCGATGCGGCTGGCAGGGCGGTTCGATTTATCGGAACAATTGCAGCCGATTAATTTCCTGCTCCGACGCGGACCGCGCGTCCGGTTGCAGAGACCCGCCGCGAAGGCGGCTTGCCCGGTATGGCCACAAGGCTCTGAATATACCGATCCACCAATGTCTTTGCCTCGCGTGCGAGAGGCAAATATGCTGGATCAAGCACCCAATTAACGATCAGGCCATCTACCAGCGCATGCAATCCCACAGCGGCCGAGCGCGGGTCAACAGAAGAGGCAAGCAGCCCTTTGCTTGCGGCGTTGCGCAAGCCGCGTTCCATGTGGTTCAGGCAGTTGTTGCGCGCTTGTATATGTCGTCGACGCACCTGGGCCATCTCATCAACATATTCGACCTTGTGACAACATATTTCAAAAACCCGCTGGCATTGCGCATCGGTGGTCAAGTGGTGGAGCACATTGATCGCACAGCTGCGCACATGTTCCAACGGATCATCCAGTTTGTCATCACCAGCCCGCGCTGCCATTTCTTCCATCGGCAGGACCACGCGCTTCATCATCGCATCGAACAGGTCTGCCTTGTTCCTGAAATGCCAGTAAATGGCGCCACGGCTTAAGCCAGCCGCCTGGGCAAGCTGGGCCAATGAAGTATTGGATACGCCTTTTTTGACGAACACCTTCTCAGCAGTATCCAAAATGCGGTTTCTGGTTTCCTTTGCCTCTTCCTTTGTCCGTCTCGCCATAAGTTCTCCGCGGCTAATTTGCCCGTGGACGACTTGCTGTGCCGGTGCAAATCAAAAGAATTGCACTTTACATACATTCTTGTATGTAAGTAAACTTCGCGGCTCGCCGTCCGACTCTCAGTAGTGCCTCATGGTTTCGTATAAGAGACGTGGAACCGGGACCCCGACAGTTCGCAGGAGCTTCAATTGACCGCTTCACTATCCATTGCAACGCGTGGCCTTCTGGCTGCACTGGTCATGATTGTGCTCGCTGGGTGCCAGAAATCGCAGTCCCAGCCCCCCGCCATGCCGCCCCCAGAAGTATCGGTTGTAGTCGTGCGCCCTCAGGATTTGCCGACGACATTTGAATATGTTGCACAGATTTCGGGCGTCCGGGAAGTCGAGGTGCGGCCTCGCGTGTCCGGGATTCTGCAGAAATGGAACTTCACGGAGGGCGGCAAGGTTGTCGCCGGGCAAAGCTTGTTTACGATAGATGCCGCGCCTTTTCGAGCGGCACTGGCAAGAGCAGAAGCGGACCTGGCGAGCGCGCAAGCCACTTATGATCAGGCGAAACGAAACGTGGGCCGGCTTAAGCCCCTTCACGAAGCCAAAGCGGTCAGCCAAAAAGAATATGACGATGCCGCCTCTGCTGAGCAGGTTAGCGCAGCGAACGTCAAGGCGGCTTTGGCGGCGACAACAGAGGCAAGGCTGAATGTTTCGTACACAAGAGTGGAAGCCCCGATCTCCGGAATAACGAGCCGCGCTTTGCAGTCAGAGGGCAGCCTGGTGCAGGCACAACAAACATTGCTGACCAAGATTGCCCAAATCGACCCGGTTCACGTAATTTTCAGTTTCACGGAAGCCGAGCACTTGAAATTTACTCGCGCGATGGCTGACGGCACGCTGCGGCTGCCCAAGGATGGCAGATTCGATGTCAAGCTCAAGCTCGCGGATGGAAACGAATACACGCGGTCGGGCAAAGTTGATTTCACTGACGTGCGAGTGGACCCGGCAACCGGCACCATCGAGGCTCGCGCGGTTATTGGCAATCCCCAAGGACTATTGCGTCCAGGCCAGTTCGCGCGTGTGCAATTGTCTGGCGGCGTGCGTCCGAACGCGATAGCGCTTCCACAGCGCGCCGTTCTGGAAGGGCCGGGGACAAAGATAGTGCTCACTGTCAACGCGCAGGGCATCGTTGAACCTCGTCCCATACAAGTGGGCGACTGGTCTGCAGCTGATTGGGTGATCACCGGCGGCCTCAAGCCCGGCGACCAGGTCATTGTTGACGGCGTGGTAAAAGCCCGCCCTGGTTCACCGGTCAAAATTGCGCAGCTGCCACCTGCCGAGGGCCAAGCGGATCGCGCAGTAGCGGGCGGGCAGCAAGGGGCCAAGCCAGCCGCAAATTCCCAAGCTTCGCCACCAGCCAAGCCAAAATAACAAGGGGCAATCTTGTTTTCGCGCTTTTTCATTGACCGGCCGATCTTCGCCGCGGTGTTGTCTATTTTCCTGGTACTTGCCGGACTGGCGTCCATGCGGACGCTGCCCATAGCGCAATACCCCGAAATTGCGCCTCCCGTGGTGACCGTGCGCGCCATTTATCCTGGCGCTTCTGCTGAAGTACTAGAGCAAACGGTAGCGGCACCGATTGAAAACCAGATCAACGGCGTCGAGAACATGCTGTACATGAGCTCGAATTCGTCATCCAACGGCGTAGTAGAGATCAACGTCACTTTCGACATTGGAACAAACGTCGATCAGGCTGCGCTAAACGTAAACAATCGGGTCAAGCAAGCTGAAGCGCGCCTGCCACAGGAAGTACGGCGGCAGGGCGTATCCGTAGAGAAAAACTCGACCGCCTTCCTGCAGGTGCTGGCTTTTAATTCACCGGACGGAACCCTCGACGATCTCTTCATCAGCAATTACGTCACGCTCAACGTACTTGATACGATAAAGCGAGTGCCGGGCACGACTAACGTGCAAATCTTCGGCGCCAAGGATTATGCAATGCGCATCTGGTTGCGGCCTGACCGGATGACGCAACTCAAGCTCACCACCGCCGATCTGTTGCGCGCGTTGAACGAACAGAACGCGCAATTCGCTGCCGGCAAAGTGGGCCAGGCACCAACCGGTGGACCGCAAGAACTGGTTTACACCGTCACGACCAAGGGAAGGCTTGCGGATGCGCACGAGTTTGAAGAAATTATCGTTCGCGCCAATCCGGACGGTTCCGCTCTCCGGCTGAAGGATGTAGCTCGCGTGGAGCTGGCATCGAAAGATTATGACTTCATCGGCCGCGTGAACGGCAGACAATCCGCACTGTTGGGCATTTTTCTTCAGCCGGGAGCCAACGCGCTCGATGTGGCAGAAGACGTCGGCAAAACAATGGCTGAAATATCCAAACGCTTTCCGGTCGGCATGGAATTCCAAAACGTGTATGACACTACTCGCTTCGTCAAAGTGTCGATACGCGAAGTAGTGAAGACACTGCTTGAAGCAATGGCGCTCGTTTTTCTGGTGGTATTCCTTTTTCTGCAGAACTGGCGCGCTACATTGATTCCATTTGCCGCGGTGCCCGTGTCCCTGATTGGTACTTTTGCGGGCCTGTTTTTGCTCGGCTACTCGATCAACACATTGACATTGTTCGGGATGGTTTTGGCGATCGGCATCGTTGTTGACGATGCCATCGTAGTGTTGGAAAACGTCGAGCGCATCATGCACGAAGAACACAAGGATGCGCGCGAAGCCGCTATCAAGGCCATGACCGAGGTCACTGGCCCGGTAATCGCAATCGTATTGACACTGTGCGCGGTGTTCGTCCCGATCGCCTTCCTGGGCGGCTTGACCGGCGAGCTGTATCGTCAGTTCGCCGTCACGATTGCTATCGCAGTCGTGCTTTCCGGGATCATCGCTTTAACGCTCACCCCAAGCCTGTGCGTGCTCATCCTCAAGCGTGAACACAAAACACCATTAAGGTTCTTCACCTGGTTCAACGATTGGTTCCGCCGTGTCACCGGGCGCTATACCAGCGGGGCTGCCTGGATTATCCGTCGAGGTGCAATCGGCTTGATGCTGTTTGCCGTCATGGTCGCGATCACCATCGGATTGTGGAAAATTACGCCGGGCAGCCTGGTGCCCGATGAGGACCAGGGCTACTACATCGGGGCGGTATTCTTGCCGGACGGCGCGACCCTGCAACGTACTGACAGGGTCGTTACCGAAGTCCTCAAGGCAATCCAGTCCAACAAGGCCAATGAATTCGCCATCGCATTTACGGGACTGGACTTTCTCGGCGGCGGCTATCGCAACAATGCCGCGACGATTTTCGTGACGCAACGGCATTGGGACGAACGAACAGGCGTCGGAACGCATGAATTGATCGGCGACTATTTCATGAAAACCGCCGGAATCAAGGAAGGCCTGGTGTTGGCATTTGCTCCACCGCCTATTTTTGGCCTCGGCAATGCGGGTGGTTTTGAGTTCTACGTGCAAAACCGCGGCGAAGGCGGGCCACAAAGATTGGCTGCTGAAATGGGAAAGTTCCTGGCGTCAGCCAACAAGGACCCGCAACTTGCCGGCGTGCAAACACTCTGGCGTGCCGGCGTACCTCAACTGCACGTAGACGTGGATCGTGAAAAAGCCAAAGCGCTCGGCGTGCCAATCAACGACATCTTCGACACACTTTCCGCCACGCTGGGTTCTTATTACGTTAACGACTTCAATAAATTCGGGCGCACCTGGCAAGTGCTGATGTCCGCGGAGCCCGGCTATCGTAACAAGCCGGACTCGGTAGGAGAGTTGTTTGTTCGCTCTAGCAGCGGCACGATGGTTCCTCTCAAGACGCTGGCTGCCGTTTCCTATACGTCGGGGCCGGATTCAATGGATCGCTTCAACAACCTGCCAGCAGTCAAATTGCTTGGCCAGGGTGCGCCTGGAGTCTCGTCCGGCCAAGCCATTGCCGTGGTGGAACGCATTGCCAACTCGGTTCTGCCTGGGGACTTCAGTTTCGACTGGGGAGGCGCATCGTTCCAGGAGAAAAAATCAAGTGGAACGTCGACGCTCGCGCTTGGCCTGGCGGCAATCATGGTGTTCCTGATTTTGGCAGCGCAATACGAGCGCTGGTCTCTGCCGCTTTCGGTGATGATGGCTTTACCGTTCGGCACATTCGGCGCGCTTGCAGCCGTTTGGCTGCGAGGCATGACCAACGATGTGTATTTTCAGATTGGCCTGGTAACGCTACTGGGTCTGGCGGCAAAAAATGCCATTCTGATCGTGGAATATGCGCTGCTGAAAAACCAAGAAGGCTTGTCTCCTTCCGCCGCCGCGGTTGAAGCCGCACGATTGCGCTTTCGACCAATTCTGATGACCTCGCTGGCATTTATTTTGGGGGTGACCCCGCTTGCAGTTTCCACTGGGGCCGGAGCCGGCGCACGCACCGCAGTCGGCACGGGGGTCATGGGGGGCATGCTGGCAGCCACGTTTCTGGCGATCTTCTTCGTACCGATGTTTTTCAAGCTCATTACTGATCGCCATCTGACCGAGAGGCGATCCACCGAGCAAATACGCGCGGAGATCGATCACCACAAGATGCTGGCGGAGCAAGCCACCGAAAACCCGCACCACGCACCGCCGCCAAGGGAATAAATCATCATGCGATTCGTTCTGCTTGGGATTGCGCTGCTTGCTGCCGTCACGGCAGGTTGCATGACAGTCGGCCCTGATTACCAGCGGCCACAAATTGAAACGCCAGAGCGATGGCCCGGCTCGCCTGCAGGCCCGGCGGTATCCCCGACATGGTGGCACGCTTACGCCGATCCGGTGCTGGATAGCATGGTGGACGAAGCGCTGCGCCATAACCTGGATCTGCGCCTTGCCATCGCCCGCGTTGATGAAGCACGCTCAGCTCTCGGCATCACGCGTGCAGACCAGTATCCCGCCGTCGCCGCAGGTGCCACCGCCTCGCGCAATCGCATCAGCCAGCAAAGCGTAATCAGCGTGCCACCCGGGGTCGATCCCAAATATAACGACTACCGGGTGACCCTGAACGCTTCCTATGAAATCGATTTTTGGGGCAAATATCGCCGCGCCACCGAGGCGGCACGCGCGGAATTGCTTGCTTCAAACTTCAATCGCGAAGCTGTGCGGCTTGCGCTGATAGCGGATACCGCAAAGGGTTATTTCTCGCTTCGTGCACTGGATGCCCAGGTCGCAATTACGCGACGCACACTTTCCACGCGCCAGGCTTCAACTGCGCTGCAGCGCCTGCGTTACGAAGCAGGTGTTGCGTCCGAGTTTGACTTGCGGCAAGTAGAGGCCGAAACCGCGCAAGCCCAGGCGCTGTTGCCAACCATTGAACAGCGCCTCGCGGCGCAAGAAACTGCTCTGTCTGTTTTAGTCGGGCGCAGTCCACGCGCTATAGCTGCACAGCCAATGGATCGCGGCTCCGCGCTCGAAGCGTTGACTGCGCCGCCATCCGTTCCCGCGGGACTGCCTTCTGAAATTCTTGAGCGCCGCCCTGATTTGCGCCAGGCAGAGCAAGTTTTGGTTGCAGCCAACGCTCGCATCGGGCAGGCCAGAGCAGCGTACTACCCAAGCATTTCGCTCACCGGTTTTTTCGGCACGGAAAGTTCGGTACTTTCTGGCTTATTCGACCCGCAGGCGCGCATGTGGCAATTTGCCGGATCCGCCGCGCAAACTGTGTTCGATGCTGGACGCACCAAATCTCAGGTCGGTGTTGCGGAAGCCAGGCAACAGCAGGCGCTGGCGCAATATCAGAATGCAATTCAGAACGCATTCAAAGACGCGCTGGACGCACTTGTCGCCCAACGCAAGGCACGCGAAGTAATGGAAGCGGAACAGAGGCGTATCGAGGCTCTCAACAGCGCGATGCAACTGGCGCAGTTGCGCTACGACAATGGTGTCGCGAGCTTTCTCGAACTGCTCATTGCAGAACGCGCGCTGCTTGATGCACAGTTAAACCAGGTCGATGCGCAACGCGCTCAGCTCTCCGCAAGCGCTGATTTGTTCAAGGCGATGGGCGGCGGATGGGATGGATTGCCTAATCCAGCAAAGTCCGCGAATCCCAACTGAATTATTCCGGGTACAGTTTAAAGCGCGCAAGCGACGCAGGATTAGTCCTGCAGGAAGTCACAAAAGTGGTTTGTCATAACATCCAGTTGCTTGATTACATGCGGCTGGAGTCGCTGTGCCCAAATCGTACAAGGCGCCTGACGCATTTCGTCTTTGGCAGCACTTCAGCATCCACGAGGGGCCCTGTTTGTCGGCCGGCTTACCGCACCGGTCCGATCTAGAAGCCTGTTTTAACAGCACAACTCTTCTTTTTTGGAATTTGAATGGCGATCGATCGCCGCAGGCCTACTTTGTGCGTTGAAGGGCGGTAGCAGGTCTATCTACCATTTGGAGCAGTCATGAAATCGCGTTCGCAGGGCTTCACCCTCATTGAGCTGATGATTGTTGTCGCAATCATCGGCATTCTGGCGGCAGTCGCATTACCGGCATATCAGAACTACGCTGCTCGTGCCAAGGTCTCGGAAGCCTTGCTGGCAGGCAGCGTTTGCCGTACCTCGATCTCTGAAATAGTCCAGTCTCAATCTGTTTTGCCGTTGGCGGGACAGTGGGGCTGTGAAACCTCAAGCACTGCAACGGCGGCTTCGCGCTACGTCACCAAAATACAGACCAATTCACTCGGTGCAATAAGAATCGAACTTCAAGGGATTAGTAGCTACGCAGACGGTCAGGCCGTCGTATTGCGACCGTGGCCCGATGTTTCGCGTTCCGCAGCATTGACAGGAGGCGACCGGGTCGCGATGTGGGATTGCGGTCCCGCCCCGGGTAACACCAATGACATATCGACTTATGTTCCGGCCTCTTGTCGCACTTCAGCCGCGCTAATAGGTGCCGTAAGCGGATTTGCAAGCGGGAGTTGAGGCCCGGCGCATGTTCTCGCTTAAGGTATTAATCCATCATCGCCCGCAGCACGGCAGTCCAGGCTTCTGCCAGATTCTGCCGGTTGTAGCCGCCGCCTCCAAAAGCCATCCACCGGCCTTTGGAAAAGCGATCCGCGATCGTCCTGAGGCTTTTCGCCGCGCTGCCATGCACTGCGGGCGTATAGGTCAGGTGTGCTAGCGGATCTCCCTTTAAACCGTCTGCACCGCATTGGAACAGCACGAATTCCGGTTCGTATTTCGAAATATGTGCTTCTACCCTTGGCCATGCTGAAAGAAACTGCGCATTACCGGCGCCGGGCTTGAGCGCGACGTTAAGTTTAGTGCCCTTCGCGGAACCCTTGCCCGTTTCGTCTGGGCGGCCGGTGCCCGGATACAGGTACTGCCCGTCTTCGTGTATATCCGCAATTATCAAATCCGGATCATCCTCATACGAGTAAAAGATGCCATCACCATGGTGCACATCGATATCCACGTAGGCGATGCGTCGTATCCCATATTGGCGACGTAGCGTTTCGATGACGACCCCAATGTCGTTGAACACACAAAAACCGGCCGAGCCATTGCGCCGGGCATGGTGTAGTCCGCCGATTGGCTGAAAGGTGCGACCGCATTTCCCATTCATTACGCT
>C688J18823_10001778_pt1 | contig 13406 bp, 16 predicted proteins | sample HopSoiMetagenom1_FD_18823 | JGI IMG/M metagenome (IMG submission 18823)
GACCAGGAGGAGATCGGAAGTCTCGGGACGATATTGAAGGACCTTTACGTGCTGGATCTCTACCCCCCGGGCGATCTGGAGAACGGTCTGATCCAAAAAGCGATCAAAATCGGCATTCTCACCTGAAAGCCGCCCGATATCGACTAAAATGCGAATGTGACGCCGGAGCTTGTCCAGCACGCCGCCTTCGCTCGTTTGGTTCAAACAGTCCTCCATCAAATTCTAACGTCGTACCCACCGAATGGTGCCTAAGAGTTTGTCCTGTCGTTTCGCGCCACAAACGCGTGCAAGCCAGGGCCGAGGCAATATTTTGGACGTGAGGAGCCTCGCGTCTTAATGCCGGCAGTACCCTCAGCTACATCTCTGTCAAACAGCAGCCGTTCCCCTGATAATAGATAGACCGGTCTGAAAGATAAGAACGTGTAGCCAGTAAAGACTGGGGCGCGACCGCTGGCTTTTTATTTCGGCCCACCGACTTTCTTGACGACCTTCTTCACGCCGATGGTGACTTCCGGATTGTCTTCGCCGAGTACCGTACTCGTCATGCTGTCCGCCGGGTACGCGAGCGCGATTCTCACCAAGACAGCAAAGTGCAGCGGGTTATGATGATCGTCAGGTCGGAATAAAGTCTCCACCACTTGCGAAATCGTTCTTTCAGGACGACTTGCCGGATGCACGCAAACGAGGCTCGCTTCTCTACGTTGTCCCACAGGCCTGCCGGACTCCAGCGGACATCGGGAACGAAGCCTCGACCGATCGCTGGTGTCAGGCGCAACCACCGCGCGCGCTAGGTACGGAAGAAGACGTACCAGACAACAGCCATTCCAAGCACCACAAATATCAAGCTGAGCGACAGGAGAAATAGGACTGACGGCCCCCGTTCGGCTTGCCGGGCTTCGGTGGGCGTCTCAATGATAACACCGTGCCTTTTCTTCACCATGAGCGCTGAGCCTCATTCTTTCAGATGATGTATCCTGCCACCAAGACCAGCGACGCCCGATGGTTCCTACGTGTACCGCGCGCGTGCGGTGAATTGCGAGAACAGCTCCGATGGCGCTTCTGTTGTACCACATTTTCCCGATAAATATTTTCCGGCCGGAATCTTCAGTCTTTGCGGTGCGTTTATGTCGGCAAATTGGGAACGCTCAAATGGCTTCTCACGCGATCGCCTTCTTTGCGGGCGTAGGAACCACCTTCGCTATCCTCACAGCGGGATTTAGCGGCGGATTGGTATTCACAAAGGCAGCCGTTGACGATAGGCGGGTGCTAACCGGGCAGACCCCGGACCAGCGCCACGCATGAGAGTTATTTTGCCCGCTTATGCCGAGCCGGCGCCCGGTATTATCTACGTGCCGGACCAGTCTCAAACAGATGCGCATGCGGCGAAACCGGACGTCCAGCCAGCTAAGGAAGCTACAATAGCCTTGGCGCAGGCTGAGAAGGCGGACCTGAGAAAGGCCGAGCGCCAGTCAAGAGCCGAAGCCCGCAGACAGGCCGAGCGCAAGGTCAGAAAGATCGCCGCCGCACGGGTGAAGCAGCGGTGGGAAGCTCAAAGGCGCGAGGAACCGGCCATTATGGCCTTTGGCGGCGACGGTCCCCATCTCTTTGGTAATTAGCCAACTCGCGAGCAAAGATGGAACCGATCGCCTGGGGCGCAGGTTTTCCTTCATGAATAGGCCGAGTCGTTTGTGCTTGCGCCGGAGGGAAAACGCATGGACGCGCGGCCTAATAACACCAATGAATTGGCTTTACATCGTTCAAACGGCTTTGTAAGCGTCCGCGGCGCCCGTGAGCATAATCTCAAGAATGTAGCACTCGACATTCCTCGCAATGCCTTGGTGGTGTTTACAGGTATTTCCGGATCCGGAAAGTCCTCTTTGGCTTTTGGAACGCTGTATGCGGAAGCCCAACGGCGCTATCTCGAGTCGGTCTCTCCCTATGCGCGCAGACTTTTCCATCAAATGGAGGTGCCTGAGGTCGATGAGATCGAGGGCTTGCCGCCGGCAGTCGCGCTGCAACAGCAGCGCGGATCACCCACAACCAGGTCATCGGTAGGCAGCGTCACCACGTTGTCGAACCTTCTGCGAATGCTGTATTCGCGCGCAGGCCATTATCCGCGCAACCAACCGCTGCTTTATGCGGAGTCGTTTTCGCCGAATACGCCCGAAGGTGCTTGTCCGAATTGCCATGGCATTGGCCGGGTCCACGAGGTCTCTGAACGGACACTGGTGCCTGATGACAAACTGACCATTCGCGAGAGGGCAGTAGCTGCGTGGCCGACTGCTTGGCAGGGCCAGAACCTTCGAGATATTTTGGTGACGCTCGGATACGACGTCGATAAGCCATGGCGCGAGCTTCCGAAGAAGGATCGTAACTGGATTCTCTTCACTGAAGAACAGCCGACGGTGCCGGTCTACGCCGGATATACTTCGGCCGAGACGAGGCGAGCGCTCAAACGTAAGGAAGAGCCCAGCTATCAGGGGACCTTCACGGGGGCTCGCAAATATGTCCTGCAAACCTTCGCCACCACCCAAAGCGCGATGATGAAACGTCGTGTGGCACAATTTCTTACCAGCGCGGACTGCCCGATTTGCCAAGGCAAGCGGCTACGACCGGAGCCGCTATCGGTAACCTTCGCAGGAATGGATATCGCCGAAATCTCGCGATTACCCTTAATGAGACTTGACCAGCTTCTGAAACCGTATCTCCACGGCGAAAGCAAAGCGTACGACGGTCATCCCGAGAAAGCTCTCGTCGTGCAACGGATCATGGAAGATACGTTGGCGCGCCTGGACGTGCTGCTCGACCTCGGGCTCGGCTATTTGACCCCTGAGCGGAGCACGCCGACACTATCGCCTGGCGAGCTGCAGCGGCTTCGTCTGGCGACCCAGGTCCGATCCAACCTTTTTGGGGTAGTCTACGTTCTGGATGAACCATCTGCGGGACTACACCCGGCTGACACCGAGGCACTACTCCGCGCACTGCACCGTCTGAAAGCCTCCGGAAATTCGCTTTTCATCGTCGAACACGAACTCGACATAGTCCGGTGTGCTGACTGGATCGTCGACGTCGGCCCGGACGCAGGGGAGCACGGGGGCGAGGTGTTATATTGCGGCTCTCTATCGGGTCTCGAAAAGGTGAACAGGTCGCATACGCGGCGCTACTTGTTCGCACAAAAGGAGAAAGCCGCCAGGGCCCCGGCCAGGCATCCCCGCGGCGGCTGGTTGAAACTTCGGGGGGTCACTCGCAACAACCTCCACCACTTGGACGTCGATATTCCGTTGGGCATTTTTACCAGTGTCACTGGAATTTCGGGCTCTGGGAAATCGAGTCTGATAAGCCAGTTTTTGGTCGAGGCCGTCGCCGACGCAATGGGTCAGCTCAAAGAGTCCAGCGAAGACGACGACAGGTTGGACAGGACTGTAGAGACGTTAGGCGGCGAGATCACGGAAGGCCTCGACAAAATCAAACGGCTGGTCGTGGTGGACCAGAAGCCGATTGGCCGAACGCCACGGTCTAACCTTGCGACCTATACGGGACTTTTTGATCACGTCCGCAAGCTGTTCGCTGCGACAAAGCAGGCTCGCGCCAGGCGTTACGATGCGGGCCGATTTTCATTCAACGTCGCGAAGGGTCGCTGTGAAACGTGTCAAGGGGAAGGATTCGTATGCGTAGAACTTCTTTTTCTTCCGAGCGTGTACGCACCCTGCCCGAACTGCAAAGGAGCGCGGTACAACGCCAGAACGCTCGAGATCAAGATCCGTGGCCGGTCGATTGCTGATGTCTTGGCCATGACCGTCGACGCGGCGTTCGAGTTCTTCTCGAACGAGACATCACTTCGTCGATCCCTGGACGTTCTCCGAGAAGTCGGTTTGGGATACATTCGGCTCGGGCAAGCCGCTACGCAACTCTCGGGGGGCGAGGCCCAGCGCATCAAGCTTGCCACAGAATTGCAGCGTTCGCAACGAGGCCAGGCGCTATACGTGCTCGATGAACCTACCACAGGCTTGCACCCGTTCGACGTAGCAAAGCTGCTGAAGCAGCTCCAAGGCCTTGTCGAATCCGGAAACACTGTCCTCGTCGTCGAGCATGACATGGAAGTCGCGGCAACCAGCGACTGGATCATTGATATTGGGCCGGGCGCGGGCGCCGAGGGTGGACGGATAGTGGCCTCTGGGCCGCCGGAGCAGGTTGCGTCAGCCCCTCAGAGCCGGACAGCCAAGTATCTAGCGCGAGCGCTTTGAGGCGGCAGGCTTATCTTGGCAAGGCCTGCATAAACCAGCACGTCGCGAACGCCCATCTCGCGGAGTTGGTCGAAGGTGATTTTTTGCGGACGGTTGTCACTTTCCTGAAAGCTAGCCGTGCTCCATTTTGGAAACGGGCGCAGGTTGGGCGAGGGGGGTTACCCACGCTCGCGCATCATCGCGGATGCCAGCCCGCGACCGATTTAGCTGCCGCGGCTTCTCGGGCTAGCCGCTCTGCCTTCAGGCGCTCTCGGTTTGCATGAAGAGCCTTTTGCGCCGCTTCATATTCATTCAACGCTTTGACTGCTTCCCGAGCCACGAACACCTTCCTTGCTTCGCGCTCCGCGGGCGTGAGTGTCCTTGCTTCAGGTTGTTGACGATTGATCATAACAATGGGCTCAGGTTGTTGATGTGCAGCAGTTAACGGTTCAAGGATAAAAGTTGTTCCAGTAGGAGCTTATTGGCTCCGCCCGTGTTTTTGCAGCTGCCTTCGCGGGCATTATGGTCAGGACTTCGCGGCCCAGCCATCGCTAGCTTGGGGCCGTTTTGTTCCTGTTCATCTGATACTTGATATTCGAAGGCGACGCCTTCCGGATGCTCCGTGAGCCAAGCCTCGGCAGCTCCTGGCTCGGAAACAGCTTCAGCTGACTGGCATCGTCGACTTCCTTGCTGGGTATCGACATAGGCCCAGCGTCACGAGCTGATTGGTCATTCGGTCATCACCCTGTAAATGATGCTGATGATCGCGTTACCTGAGCAGAACGCGATCACCATACAAACGATAACTTCGTCTCGGTTCGGCATATTCGACGGCGTCCAATCAGTCTTACGCATCAAGTCAACTCCACAACAGAGAATGCGGATTCAAGCCGAGGCCAAATGATTCGTTCCGGGCCAAGAAAGAGGCCCGGACCACTCCGGAGCCTCGCACTTCCTCGAACAGGTACATCCGCTGGTCTAGTTCCAAAGGACAGGAACCTTTTGTGCGTCCGGGGTTTCAATAGGGAAATCGAAATGGGAAGACCACGTGGCAGTCAACAACCGGTGGGCGACAACGCGCGCAAGGGCGCGGTGAAGAAGCGATAGCAAACCAAAACGACACTTCGCGGAGCGCCGCCCGGACGAAGCGTAGCAAGGTTTCCGGGGAGTTCGTTTGCGGTGAAAAAAAACGGCCGCGAGGAAAACGGCCGCCAAGAAATTCCAGGGCGTACGAGTCGAGAAAAAATCCCGGTTTCGGTAATGCGCTCGCAGGGTGTATGCTATGCAAAAGCGCAATCGGAAGAAACAAACAACGACAGTGGATGAACGTCTTCGTAAGTTCGCGGAGGATGAGCGCGCTGCAGCTAGCAGAGCGCCGCCCGGTTTCGAGCGAGAGCGGCTGATCAGGAAGGCTGACAAGGCCAAGGCTCTGGGCACGGTAGCGGAGCGATTGCTCTATTCAGATGCCTTCGCCAATGCTGCGACGGGAACAAACGGCAAGACGAGGTCTTGAACGCGAGATGCATAACATTCCCATTACGATAAAGAACGAAGGAGCCGCCTCTCGTCTACCGAGCCGGATCGGGGAAAATTAAGCTCCGCCAGCCGCTACGATCAAACGGCCTCCACGCACCCTCGGGCTGGGCCAGCCTGTCGGCAATCGCATAAATGGCCGCTGGATTGACGGCCAGTCCGCCGTGGCTTCCTTCCACCTCAATGCTTTCCGACTGAGCAGAGGTCTTTTCTACACAGCTTTGCCACGGCGCAAATCCCATCCGTGCGGCTATAAATGGCCGTTGTAGGAACTGCCGGCGCAACCGACATCGCAACCTCGTGGACATCGTCCACCGTTTGTCCGCTGGCCAACTCATACACTTGCCAAGCATTAGTGGATTTGGGACTCCCACCGAATGGGCTACCAAGCGAAATAACAGACCGGATCTGGTCCGGAGCTATTTTAGCGAGTTCGCGGGCAAAAATGCCCCCAAGGCTCCAACCGACGATGCTGATCTTCCGGTTATGTAGGTAGCTAAACCGGCGCACACAATCGAGCATGCCATCCTGAACCCCTTCCCGGAGACCTCTGTTGAGTCCGAGTCCCCAGCCTTTAACCGCGTAGCCTCGACCTTCCAAAAATCTGCGAAGCGGCAACGTTGAGTCGTGGCCGGCCATGAGCCCCGGTATCACCAACACCGGATGGCCATCCCCCTTTGGAGTCAAATGCAAGAGCGGGAGTGCATTCAGAAAAGCCCCAAACTCGGTGAGGGCTCGTCGCCCTTCAAGTAACACAAGAATTTTGGACGGCGGACGAATTGACTTTGTCGCTGACATCTGTGCTCCTTGTTGCGATGCACAAGGAGAACCAGTAAGCCGATCGGTCGTTCCTAAGGGGCCCTGTCTCGCAACAACGATTTTGTGTTCCTCCTCAGGGACTTATCTAAGGTTTAACTGCTAGCCGCTTGTTAGGAACACAACGGCTCCTCAAATGTTGCGATGCATCATAGAGGACCTTTTCCGTGTCGAACGTCGAAAAAGCCAACAAGCCAGATAACGAAACGCCACCGCCCGGGCCGACTATTCCTTACTCCATTCGGTTGGGGTTCGGGTTTAGAAAGTCCTCGGAGCCCCCACTGTTAAAATGCTCCGCATGCCGGGGCAGCCACGTTTAATAGGCTGAAGGGCAAGGCACTTCTCACCGGTACGTGCCGAAACTCAGAGGTGTCATTTATCTTTGATGCTCAAGCTCGAAAGTAAACCTAGCTTGTAGCACCTGGCCTGCTGTGTCCCGGACCTCGATTGCCATCCGGTGTCCCGTCAGGGTTTCGGCCCTTGTCCACACCGCGTGCCTAGCCATATCCACCAATGATCTTACGGCCTCTATCTGTACGGCCTGGAGGGTGGGCAGCTCCAGTCCTTCGTCATCCACGGCAAGTTCGTGGGCTTCGCGCAAATCAAAATAGTATCGGGGCATCCGTCTTCGTTCCAATTTGCAGTAAATTCGAAACGGAATTCGGCCGGTTGCGCCTTAACAAATGTTATAGGGCGAATAGAGAATTCGTGAAGCCTCAAGGACTCGGTTCGCACAGCGAGAAGTGGCCTAGGCGAACAACTCCGCACCCGCTGGCGTGAAGGTGACGAAAGTCCCTGACTCATGCATCCGGACCCAGCCGCACTCGATCGCGAGTTTGAGGCCCGCCGGCCTGGCTGGCGCGGTCTTGGAACAGAACGGCTCGTTGATTTTCTCGATGCGGCCTTGAACCGGCTCGACCGCGTTGGCGATTTCGAGAATTCGGCGAGCGGCTTTTTCCGGGTCGGCATAGGGGCGGGCGCCGGGCAAGCCCATGCCCGATTCATTGCTGCTGGTAGCCGCCACCAGTTTGACGGCAGGTTCATGGCCCAAATCTTGGTGGCACGTTGCGTAAACGGGTGCCTTCTTTGGTGCCTCTCAAAATAGCGGCACCCTCCACAAAAAGTCTTCCCGGAGGACCCCCCGACTAGAGGTTGATTGCGAGACGTGAAGTATTGAAGCGACGTCGCGCCCGATTTAGTTCAGCTCAGGTCCTGGGCTTGAAAAGCACCTATAGGCGGGAAATGCACCTCGCCTTTGGCCCATCTCGGCAAGTTATTGAAGTTGCAAACATCTGCTCCGCCCTCCGAGCGCACCAAGGGCTTAAGTCATTAATGCGAAAAATGTTTTCGCGATCTTTCCATTTCCCCGTCGTTGCCCGCAGCGAATTCTGGAATGCTTTTCCGATAATCCTCGCCTGGCCGGCATTTGCTCTCGTAACCAGCGGACATTTGTTGGAATGGCGATCAAGGCCGCTCAGGCCAAGAGTTGGCGTTTTGAGCGGGCGGGCTCTAGCAATGCCGCCGCAGCTTCTTCCACGTCGTGCGGAAATATCCAGGCCGCGGCAGACATCCATTCCCGCATCCTCTCCGCCTGTTCGGAAGGGTTTCCGGCTGCGGATCGGTAGAACCTGCCGGCGAGGCGGGAGGCGGTCTGGACACCGCTCGTGCGACCCAGCCTCAGGTTCTGGTAGGCCTGCAGCCTCGCTGAAATTTCGTCGCGCCGTGCGTGCTCGAGCAGAACGGCAAGTGCAAAACCGTCCTCAATGGCCTGTCCGGCACCCTGGCCGAAATGCGGAACCATCGGGTGAGCGGCATCGCCAAGAAGCGTGACACAGCCTTTCGACCAATAGGGCAAGGGTGGCCGGTCATAGATGCCCCAGCGAAAGGTGTGATCGAGCGCTGCGATGAGGTCCCGGACGGGAGCATCCCAATCCCCGTACTCGCCCGCGAGTGTCGCGACTTCGCCCGGCGCAAACCAGGTCTCTTCCATATCGAGGGGGCTCGGCACGAACGCGACAATATTGATCAGGCGCCCCTGGGATACCGGAAAGCAAATAAAGCTGCGGCCGTCCCCCATCCACATGTTCAAGCCGCGCAGTTCTCCGCTCCATGACAGCTTTTCCGCCTGCACGAGTCCCCTGTAAGCCACGATACCTTCGCTGGTCGGGCGCGCCGTCAGGCCAATCTCGCGCTGAACGATTGAATGGATGCCATCTGCACCGATGACCACATCCGCATCGCAGACGGCATCATTGGCAAATCTCAGCCGTGCTCCGGTTGGCGCTTCATCGACGGCAATACAGCGATGTCCGAATCGGACTGGTCCTTTCACCGCACCAAGCAGCATCTCGAGGAGCTCGACGCGGTGAATCTGATAGCTCAGCACCGCGGGAGAACCGGGCGAGATAGGCTCTCCCCGTGAACTTCGCAGCATGAGTCCCGGGCTCCTTGTGGTGATCCTCTCGATGCCATCGCTAAGCGCGGTGCGCTTGAGCAAGAGCACTGCATTCGGGGGGATGGATAGTCCGGCCCCGGCCTCACGTGGAGACTCTGCGGCTTCGAAAACGGTGACGTTCATGCCCCGCGCGCTCAACGCGAGCGCCGCAGACAATCCACCAATCCCCGCGCCGACGATGGCAATATTCAGTCTATCTGTCATTGGCCCGATCCACCCATCGAACATCGAAACGATCAATCGTCAGTTGCCGATGGCATCGCCGAGCAGCACCCATCTGGTGCCGTCGAAACGTGCCATCCTGGCCGTTCTCCAGCCGATCCGGCTCGAGGGGGTGACGTTGATCGTCAGCCCGGGCAGAAACGTCGCCAGCTGAAACCCTTGAATATTGGTTGCCTGCCTGATGAGATTTTCCCGCGACAGGTCGTCGCCGCACTTCTTCAGAACCTCGACGATCATCTGGGCGGTCGCATAGGGGAAAATCGATTCCTCGATATCGTCGTTCGGTGCCCACTCCTTCATGAAGGCCCGATACTCCCGCATGCCGGCATCGTCATCCCACATCGGATCCTCTGTTGTCTTCAGCCAGAACGCGCTGACCGCGCCGGTCGAGGCCGCAACTCCTGCCGGACGCAGGACAGCCGAAATGCTGCTGACTCCGGACAGCAGCACATGCTGGACCTTCCAGCCAAGCTCATGCGCCTTGCGGATGGCTTGCGCGGCAAAGCGTGCGTTGGAGGCATGAAACAACGTATCGGCACCGGAGGCCTTGAGTGCGACGACTTGTGAATCGACCGTTGGATCCAGGATGTCGTAGGCGGCCTCTCCGACCACCATGGCCGCGGCTCTCGACCCCAGAGCGGCCTTGAAGCCGGCCAGGTTGCCCTTTCCCAGATCGTCGTTCTGATAGATCACCGCGACCTTCGAGTCAGGCTTGGTCTTCAGCAGATACTCCGCGTAGATCCTGGTCTCGACCGGCTGCGGAATCATGAAGGTGGTCGTCCATGGCAGATTCTCGGGGTCGTCGAGCTTCGGCGTGCTGGAGAGCACGAGGATTTGCGGCACCGCCTTGCTGTTGAGATATTTCGCAATCGCAAGATTGGTCGGGGTCCCAACCGATCCTACGATCGCCAGTACGCCATCGCTCTCCACCAGCTTCCGCGTCTGCTCGACCGTCTTGGCCGGCGCGAACGCATCGTCGAGCGAGACCAGCGTGACCCGGCGGCCATTGATCCCGCCGGACGCGTTGATCTTTCTGAGATAGGCTGCCTCCACCCGGCCGAACCTGCTGAGCGAAGAGAGCGGCCCGCTATATGGCATGGTCTGGCCGAGCTTGATTTCGGTGTCGGTGACACCGGGTCCGTATTTCTTGTCGGCCGCCGCAACGGGCGAAAAGCCGACGATCGAGAGACCTAACGCAGCAAGGATCAGGGACCGGTTCATGGAGGCGTACCTCGTATTGGCGGCTCAACGGGAGCGCGTTTTGCTATCCCGGGCTGCAGGATGATGCTGTACAATCGTCCCTGCGTCCCGAAACTCCGCCGAAATTTTCCGAAAGCAGTTTCCACGAGGCGTCCTTGTTGAAGTCATCGCAGCATTCCATCNTTGTCGGCGACCGGACCGTGGATCTGGCCTGTGAAATGTTGCGCGACGAACGTGGCAACATCGTCCCCTTGCGTCCGCGTGCCTGGGCGGTGCTGCGCCTGCTTGCGACACGGGCCGGGCAGCTGGTCGGCAAGGACGAGATCATGGACGAGGTCTGGTCGGACTGCGAGGTCACGGAGGACTCCCTCGTCCAGGCCATCGGCGACATCAGGCGAGCACTGGGAGACGCGGGCCGGCCGGCCCTGAAAACCTTGCCTCGCCGCGGCTACATGCTGGTCATCAACGGAGAGCCGACTGACGGCACGGTCGTTTCCGGCGACGCGACTTCGAGGTCGTCGCATATTGAAGACCTGGCGGCGCCGTCTTCGATGCCGCATTTGTCGATCATTGTTCTGCCGTTCGCCAACATCGGCGGCGATTCCGCGCAGGACTATTTCGTCGATGGCGTGACCGAAAGCCTGACGACGGACCTGTCGCGCATCGCCGGCTCGTTCGTCATCGGCCGCAACACCGCCTTCACCCTGAAGGGAAAGGCCGTCGACGCCAGGCAGATCGGACGTGACCTGAACGTGCGCTATGTGCTGGAAGGCTCGGTGCAACGCGGCGGCAACCGCTTTCGCCTGAATGCGCAGCTGACCGACACCGAGACCGGAAGCCATGTGTGGGCCGACCGTTTCGACAAGCCCGCGGCCGAACTCCTGGACATCCAGGACGAGATCGTGTCCCGGCTGGCCAATACCTTGAATGCCGAACTCATCGCCGCCGAAGCACGACGCGCGGAACGATCGCCCCGCCCGGACGCCATGGACCTGTATTTCCAGGGCAGAGCTCTCCAGAACAGAGGCGTGACTCGCACGATTCTGGCGCAGGCAAGGGATTTCTTCGCGCGATCCCTGGCGCTCGATCCCGGTAATATCGAAGCGGCGGTCGCCGCGGCGCAGGTCGATGTGTCCGTGGGCTCGGCCTTCATGGCCGATGACGTCAACGTGCATTTCGACGTCGCGGAGGCTGCCTTGAACAGCGCGTTGCTCCATGCTCCCAACCATCCCAGGGCCCACATGCTGCTCGGCGCGGTCCAGATTCAGACGGGCCGCGTCGCCAACGGTATCGCCCAATGCCGGCGGTCTCTGGCGCTGGATCGAAATCTCGCCGATGCACACGGGTTCATCGGCCTCGGCAAATATACATCAGGCCATAGTGAGGAGGTCGAGGGACACATTCAGGAGGCATTTCGGCTGTCCCCACGCGATACGCGCGCCTTCTTGTGGTTCATGTTTGTCGGACTGGCCAAGATGAGCATCAATGCCGACGGCGAAGCGGTCGACTGGTTTCGNCGGAGCCTCGAAGTCAACCGCAATCACGCGCTGTCTCATTTTCACTTTGCGACCGCGCTGGCGCTGGTGGGGGACCTGAAGGAGGCGCGATCGATCGCCGAGGCAGGACTTGCCCTCGATCCCGGCTTCACGATCCGCCGCTACCGCATGAACGCCAAGGGCGACAATCCGATCTATCTTGCGCGGCGCCAGCGCTACTTTGAGGGTTTGCGCCTGGCCGGCGTGCCGGAGGACTGAGGTCCGCTAGGGGGTCGCTCATTACTGCGGCAAGGACACCAGCAGCCAAGCTCCCGCGGCTACACATGCAATGCCGGCAGCACGTGCGATCCATCGTCCGACCGGCATAAGTTTCTCCAAAAGGACAAGCAGTGCCAAAAGCGCAATCCAAAGCACGTTCATCACCCCGCCTACGAACAAAAGCGCCATCAAAACCCAGCAGCAGCCGACGCAATAGCCGCCGTGCCGAAACCCCAGCAGCAGGCAGCCTCGCACGTGGTCGCGAAAGCCGCCGTGGCGCATCAGGAACTGAAACGGCGACTGGCATTGGGCGAGACAGACGTCCTTGAGCGGTGTCCATTGATAGACTCCAGCCGCGATCAGTACGATTGCGCCGAGAAGGTTGCTGGCGATCGCCATCTGGGAATCCAGCAAAGCTGCCCGCTCGATCACCCATTGGAGAAAGGTGGCTACCAGCGAAAAGCCGCTCCAGGCGAGGAGATAACCGGCCGCAAACCACCCGGTCGCGGCGAACGGCTTGCCCTGCGCTTTCCCCTGTCGACCCACCCGGGCGTACATGAGGATCATGGGCGCTGCCGAGGGCGCCATCATTCCGACCATCATCACTACCCACATCAGGAACACATACGCGAACTCGCTCGCTCGCCATGGCGCGTTGGCCGGCAGCATGATTCCGATCCCGGCCATGCGGAACCCGGTCATGTCCATGCCGCCCATGTTCATGTCGTTGGCGAGCCAGAGCACATAGCCCCATGCCAGCGCGGCAATGATCCCGGTCGCGCCGCCGACGATCCAGCGATCGCGCCGCAGCACGGTTTCCAGGGTGCTGTCTGTCATTTTGCGATTGACGTTACCGGCGTTGTCGCAGGATCGGTATCAGGAGTTGCATCAGGCCTGGTTCGACCAGCGGATTGGCGCATAGAGGCCGTTCTTGCCGGAATTATCCCAGCGCATGCCATGATCGCTGAACGTATTGCCAGCAGCGCCGACTGCCATCACCATCCTGTCGGGGCTGACCGGATGGCCGATATTCGCCCACATTTCCCCGCTCGGATGCATGGTCGGCAACGGATCGACGGACATGTGCAGAATGTCAGGGATTTCCGCAGACCGCGTCTTGCCGTCGATCCGGAATGTGATTGGTACCTTCCTCACCCCGAGGTTCTTACTGATCAGCGGTGTAAACGCCGCCATCGGACCACC
>C688J18823_10001779_pt1 | contig 13405 bp, 13 predicted proteins | sample HopSoiMetagenom1_FD_18823 | JGI IMG/M metagenome (IMG submission 18823)
CCCGGGCCCGGTCCCGCCGCGACCGGATCACCACGGCGGCCGCGGGCGCGCGCCCCGACGCACCGCTGGCGATGGGCGAGGTCCGCCCCGATCCTTCGGCCGCGATGGAGCACGCCGAGCGTCGGCAGGAGGTCCGGCAAGCGCTCGAGGCATTGAGCGCCCCCCAGCGCCAGGCGATCGAATTGGCGTACTACGAGGGTCTGTCGCAGTCCGAGATCGCCGAGCGTCTGGAGGAGCCGCTGGGAACGATCAAGACCCGGATCCGTCTGGGAATGCAGAAGCTTCGCGATGCCTTGCGACCTTTCTACTTCGAGCCCGGCCCATGAGCCACCCCGCCGAGCCGGAATCCCCCCGCGACCTCGCCGCCGCCTACGCGCTGGGCGCGCTGACACCGGACGAAGCCAGCCGGTTCGAGGCGTTCCTCGCCGGCTCGCCCGAGGCGCAGCGGGAAGTCGCCGAGTACCGGGAGGTCGCGGCGCTGCTGGCCTTGGGAGGTGAGGCGGTCCCGTCACCCGATCTGCGCCAGCGGGTGCTGGCCCGGGTCGCAGCCACCAAGAGCGTACCGCTTCGCCCGACCCGTGGTCGCGGGCCGACAGCGCTCTGGGTGGCGCTCGCTGCGAGCCTGATTGCCGTAGCGGGCCTGGGACTCAACCTCCGGGCGGCCCGGGGCGAGCTGCGCGACCTGCGCGATCTCCTCTCCGACACCCAGGGCCGCCTCGCAGCGAGGGAAGCCACCCTGAACGCGATCTTCGAGCCCGGGGTGCAGATGTATCAGCTGACCGCCAGCGGCAATCCCGAGCCTGGCATGCAACTGTTCTACGACCGGCAGCGCGAGCGCGTCATCATCCACGGCTTCCGGCTCCCCCAGGTCCCCGAGAACCGTGCCTATCAGCTCTGGTTCATCAGGGACGGCAAGCCGGTCCCTTCAGTGACGTTCAAGCCCGAGGCGGATGGGCACGCGCGGGTGGAGCAGATCCCGGTCCCGGCCGGCGGCGACGTGAGCGCGGCGGCGGTGACAGTCGAGCCCCAGTCGGGGTCGGCTCAGCCCACCATGCCGATCTTTCTGGTCGGGCCTCTCAAACGGTCGTGAACATCTGCCGGACCCTCCGGACCGTGCGGGTTGCCGCCGGTCTGCTGCTGCTGCCCGCCGCCGTCTGGTCGCAGAGCATTCCCAGGGACCTCGTCGAGGAGCGCGCCGCTTTCTCCCACTGGCTCATGACCAACCCGGTGTCTCCCCGAAGTGCCCTTGCCCGAAGGGAGATCGGCGCCGGTATCCTGATCGGGCCGGACAGTGGGGACATTCCGCTGTCGGGCGTGGCCCCCCAGAGGCTGGCGGAGCGGGACGGACGGGTGGTGCTGCGTGGACCCGAAGGGGAGCGGATCCTGCCGCGCGGGCGTCCCACCGCCCTTGGCACGTATACCCTGGTCGCCGATGGCGACCCGACCCGCGCGGTGCTCACGGTATTTGAGGATCGCGGCGGTCGAGGAGCGGCTTTCTACCCCTACGATCCGACGCTGGTATTCGAGGGAACCCTGGCCCCGCCGGCACAGGCTACCAGGCAGCGGGTCCTCGGCGTGGACGGGGTCGAGACCGACGCGGTCGAGGCCGGCACGGTCAGCGTGCCGATCGGAGGAAGCAAGGTCCGGCTTCGCGTGTTGCGGGTCCTGACGCCGGGAACCGATGAATCCGAGCTGACGATCTACTTTCGAGACGGGACCAACTCGGTGGGCACGTACCCCGCGGGCCGCTTCGTCGAGCTGGTGCCTCTGTCCGGCGGGCGTTACCGGCTCGACTTCAACCGCGCCCGGAACCCGTACTGCGCCTACAACTCGGTCTATCCCTGTCCTGCTCCGTGGCGCGGCAACACGATACCTGCGCCGGTCCGGGCCGGGGAGCTCTATCCCGGCGGTGGCCTCGACACCCCCTCGCGGGAGGACGCCGCACCGTGATTGCCTGGCCTGCTCTCTTTGCCTTCCTGTTCGCCGCCACGCCGTCGACCCCGGCGGGCTCTTGGCGGGCGGTGCTCGATCTTGCGGGCGGGGAGCTGCCGTTCGGGGTGCGGATCGAACGGACCGCCGGCGGCTGGCGCGGTGAGCTGTGCAACGGGCGCCGGTGCAATCCGTTCTCAGGCGTCCGAGTGAGGGGAGACAGTATTACGCTGGAGCTCGCCGACTACGCGGCGAGCATCGACGCGCGGCTCACGGCCGATTCGCTCACCGGGTCGTATCACAACGTCGGCAACCGAGGCCCACGCACCATTCCGTTCCGTGCCGGGCGGGGACGATGGCCGGTGACGCCGGGGCCGGGCCGGCTGCTGGGCCGCTGGGACGCTACCTACTTCAGCGATTTCGGCGACAGCCCGCGGGTGTTCGAGCTCCGGAACGGGACCTCGGGGCTCGAGGGCACCATCGTCTCGAACACGGGCGACTACGGTCACTTCGCCGGGCAGGTGCAGGGTGACAGCTTCGCGCTGGCGCACTTCGACGGATCGTTCGTGTATCTGCTCACCGGGGCGCTGCACGGCGACACGCTGCGCGGGGTCTTTCACGCGGGTCTCAGGAGCCAGACACCCTGGATCGCCGTGCGGAGCACTGGAAAGCCGCATCTGAAGTCGCCGACGGAGGTCACCGGGGCGGACACGACACAGCCGTTCCACTTCACCTTCCGCGACCTCGACGGCCGGCTGGTCACCGACCGCGACCCGCGCTTTCGCGGCAAGGTGGTGGTGCTGGACGTGTTCGGCACCTGGTGTCCGACCTGCCACGATGCGGCGCCGGACCTGGTCCGGCTGTACAGGAAGTATCACGCACGGGGCCTCGAGATGGTCGGCCTGGCCTATGAGGTCAGCGGGGACACCGCGGTGGACGCGCGCCTGGTGCGGCGTTATCGGGACAAGTTCGCCATCCCGTTTCCCCTGCTGCTCGCCGGGATCAACGACACCGAGGCGGCGGCCGCCACACTGCCCCAGCTGCAGGGGTTCACGTCGTTCCCCACGACGATCTTTCTGGGTCGTGACGGTCGGGTCCGGCTGGTCCACGCCGGCTATCTCGGCCCGGCCACGGGAGCGGAGCATGGCAAGCAGGTCGAAGCCTTCGAACGGGAGGTCGAGCGGCTGCTGGAGGCGGGGAGCGGTGGCGCCTGGCGCTAGGGCAGCTTTTCTGCCCTACTTCATCAGCACGCCGGCCGTCTTCGCGTCGGCATCCACCTTGAGTCCCAGCCACTCGCCCTGGAGCGCGTGACTGGGGACGCCGCAGAGCAGCCAGTACCACCCGACCTGATCGGCCTCGAAGGTGGTGTGATCGGTCTGACCGGCAGGTAGCCCCGCTGTGAGCGACTGGGTCATGGCATTGGTAAACACCGGACGCCCGCCTTCGGTGGGCAGTTTTTCCCGTTCCTGCATCAGCACCAGGCTGTGCGCGCCGGTCGAATCGGCGCTGTGCCAATCCCAGGAGACGGTCCACCCGAGCGGCACCACCACCTGAGCGGCACCTTCCCGTAGGCCATTGAGCAGCGCGGAGGTCGCACCCGCCGGATGGGTCACCTCCAGCGCGATCGTCACCGTGCGGGCCGCGCTGTCCACCGCGATCCAGCTAGGCGCGGGGGCCTGCGCCAGCGCTCCCGACGCGCGCGCGGCCCCCATGATCAGTCCGGCGGCGAGTGCCGCCATGGTGCGGAGCCTCACTCTGGCCTGGTCCTCCGCTCGCGCATAGGTTTGCAACGGGTTGGCCACGGGCGAAACCTAATCGCGGAGTTCCGAGCATGGCGGGATTCTTGACGCGGGAGCGGATCGTGGCGCGGCCGGGGTTCAACCGCTGGCTGGTTCCGCCCGCGGCCCTGGCGATTCACCTGTCCATCGGCCAGGCCTACGCGTTCAGCGTGTTCAAGCTGCCGCTCACCAAGGTCATTGGCCTTACCCAGCCGGCGCCGGGCGATTGGACCCAACCCGAGCTGGCCGTGATCTTCACCATCGCCATCGTGTTCCTGGGACTCTCCGCCGCTCTGTTCGGTCGCTGGCTCGAGCGGGCCGGACCCCGAAAGAGCGGGGTGGTGGCGGCGACATGCTGGTCCGCCGGCTTTCTCGTGTCGGCCCTCGGCGTCCGTCTCCACAATATCTGGCTGCTCTATCTCGGATATGGCGTCCTCGGCGGCTGCGGTCTCGGGCTCGGGTACATCACTCCCGTCTCGACGCTGATCAAGTGGTTTCCCGACCGGCGGGGCATGGCCACCGGGATGGCGATCATGGGTTTCGGCGGGGGCGCCATGATCGGGGCGCCCCTGGCCGACCTTCTGATGAAACACTACGCCACCCCGACGTCGGTCGGCGTCGGGGAGACCTTCGTGACGATGGGCCTCATCTACCTGGTGGCGATGATGGCGGGGGCGTTCCTGTTCCGGGTGCCTCCCCCGGGGTTCACCGTGGCGCCGCCGGTGCCCCACAGTCGGGCGATCACCGCCGAGCACGCTGCGCTCCGGCCACGCATGATCACCCCCCGTCACGTGCACGTGAGCGAGGCCTGGAAGACTCCCCAGTTCTGGCTGCTCTGGGCCGTGCTCTTCCTCAACGTGAGCGCCGGCATCGGGATTCTGGAGCAGGCCTCCCCGATGATCCAGGAGATGTTCAAGGGCCGGGTCACCGCAAGCGCGGCCGCCGGGTTCGTCGGCCTGCTCAGCATCTTCAACATGGCCGGGCGGTTCGGCTGGTCCTCCCTCTCTGACCGGATCGGGCGGAAGCGGACCTACGGGGCCTTCTTCACGCTCGGCCCCCTGCTCTACGTCACCCTGCCGTTCGCCGGCCATCTCGGGAGCGTGATCCTCTTCGTGGCCGCCGCGGCACTGATCATCACGATGTATGGCGGGGGGTTCGCCACGATCCCGGCGTACCTGTCCGACCTGTTCGGCACCCAGTTCGTCGGCGCCATTCACGGGCGACTGCTCACCGCCTGGTCGGCCGCGGGCGTGGCGGGACCGCTGCTGGTGAACTTCATCCGGGAGTACCAGATCCGGCATGGGGTGCCGGCCGCTCTGGCCTACAATGTCACGATGTACCTGATGGCCGGGCTGCTGGTGGTTGGCTTCTTCTGCAATCTCGCGGTACGGCCGGTGGAGGAGCGGTACTTCATGAGCGAGGAAGAACTGACCCGGGAGCGGGCGCCGGCACCGGCGTGAGACGCGGATTGCATAAAAGCGTAGTCACATCGAATATTGATCCGGCCTTGAGCCGGGACGCCCAGGAGGGGCGATGGCGGGATCAGACTCCAACGAGGACGCTCAGTCGGGCCAGTGGGGCCTGGTGGTCACAGCCTGGCTCCTGGTAGGTATTCCCCTGCTTTGGGGGGTCTGGATGACGTTGCAGAAGGCAGCGGCGCTTTTCCGGTAGGCGCCGCCGACAGGCGAGACCCTTCGGATTCATCGCGCAACCATTTGCACACCATGACCTTCCCGCGTTTATCCACGTCCGGGAGGTTAAAGTGTCGTCTTTTCAGGGACTTGACGCCTGCGCGGCAGGGATCAGATTGTAAGCCGTTCAACCACTTAGCACTCCGTTTCACCATTCCGGCGCCCAGCGGCGCCCTGCGGCTGCCCGGCCGCGCTACTGACACAGCATGCACGCGGACGCCCGGGCCCGGTGCCCCGTCCGATCGTCGAAGGTCCGCTCGAGCCACCCGTCCGGGTTGTGCCGGGCACCCCGCTGCCCACCGGGCGGCGGCCCAGGCATCCCGATTCCCTGAGGAGGGAGAGTGCCTATGACGATGAGGTTCCGTTGGTGGGTTTCCCCTGTCCTGCTGGCCCTGGCCGGCCCGGCGATGGCCCAAAGCGGCGACTGGACCACATACGGTGGCAACGACTGGAACCAGCGCTACTCGCCCCTGAAGCAGATCACGGCCAAGAACGTGTCGGGTCTGATGCCGCGGATGATCTTCCAGACCGGCATTGCCAAGCTGGGCTCCTTCGAGAACACGCCGATCGTGAGCAACGGGGTCATGTACGTGACCACCCCGTACAACACGGCTATGGCGTACGATCTGAACACCAAGAAGGAGCTCTGGCGCTACGAGCATAAGCTCGGCACCACGATCTANTGCTGCGGCCCGAACAACCGCGGGGTTGCCATCCACGGCGGCGCCCACGTCTACATGGGAACCCTGGACGCCCACCTCGTCGCACTCGATGCCAAGAACGGCAAGGTCCTCTGGGACAAGGAAGTCGCGGATCCCGCCTTCGGCTACAGCATCACCCACGCGCCGCTCATCATTGGCGACAACGTGATCGTCGGCGTCTCCGGCGGCGAGTACGGCATCCGCGGCCACGTCACGGCCTACAACGCGGTGAGCGGAGAGCAGGTGTGGCGCTGGTACTCGATCCCGGCGCCCAACGGCGATCCCACGTTCGACGACAAGGCACCCAACGGCTGGTTCGGTACCTGGGTAACCGCGACGCCCGACGGCGCGGATCTCCACCGTGACGTCGCCAAGGAAAAGGCCGACAGCGCGCAGAACGCCGACAGCTGGCAGCGCGGTGGCGGCGGCGTCTGGATGACGCCGGCGTACGACAAGGAGTCGAACACCATCTTCCTTGCGGTCGGCAACCCGTCCCCGGACCTCGACGGCAGCGTGCGGCCGGGCGATAACCTGTACACCGACTGCGTAGTGGCGATCGACGCCAGCTCGGGCAAGACCAAGTGGTACTACCAGACCGTGCCTCACGACATCTGGGACCTGGATGCCGTCTCGCCCCCGGTGGTGGCCACGGTGGGCGGACAGAAGGTCGTGATTCACGCCGGCAAGACCGGCTGGGTCTATGTGCTCGACGCGGCCACCGGCAAGCTGGTCCGCCGGAGCGATGCGTTCGTGCCGCAGGAGAACATGTTCGCCCTGCCCACGCCGGAAGGCACCCGGATGCTTCCGGGCGCGAACGGCGGCTCGGAGTGGTCGCCGATATCGATCGACCCGACGCTCAACTACGCTTACGTGGCCGCGCTGCACCAGCCGATGCATTACAAGGTGCACAATGCGCCCTGGGAAAAAGGCCGGCTCTGGCTCGGCTCGGCCTTCGTGGCCATCCCGGGCGAGGAGCAGTATGGTCTCTTCTCGGCGGTGGACCTCAAGACCGGCAAAATCGCCTGGCAGAACAAGGTGCCCCAGCCGATGATGGGCGGCTCGCTCGCCACCGCGGGCGGCGTCACCTTTACCGGCGAGGGCAACGGGAACTTCAACGCCTACGACTCCAAGAGCGGGAAGCTGTTGTGGCAGTTCAACGCCGGTGCCGGCTGCAACTCCGCGCCGATGACGTTCACCCACGGCAGCGAGCAGTTCGTCGCGGTGGCCTGCGGGGGCAACTTCCAGATCAGCTATCCCCTGGGCGATGCCGTGATGATCTTCGGCTTGCCGAAGAAGAAGTAGTCGGAGGGGTCGGCCGGCAGTGCTCGCTCGCGAGCACCCCGGCCGATCTGTTTGCATGATGGCGCGATGGTGGTGGCTGGCCCTCGGGGCGGCTGGGTTTCTGGCCGGGCGTGCCTGGCCGGGCGACGGATCCGAGCCGCACTGGATCGAGCGCAACGGGGCCGACTGGGGACGGATGGGGCACGACGCGCACACCGCGTATGTGGAGGGTTTCCTGGCCGGGGCGGGTTTTGGCCAGGCGGCGGGACTGGGGTGCTGGCAACCCGAATCCCGAACGCAGCGAGAGGGCTGCGCCTGGACCGGCGATTCGGCCGGTCTCACCCGGGCTGTCGGGGAGCTCCGGACCACTGGCGGGTTCTACTTCCCCTTCGGCGCCAACGTTTACGCGAGCCGGCTCAGCGACTACTACTGGTGGGACAATCACCGACAGTTGCCGACCTGGTACGCGTTTTGGGAGGTGAACGCGATCCTCACTGCTCCGAAATAGTTCCGCGCGCTCGGGCGCGCACCCGTGGTCGTTGGTGCAGGCATTCGTCCCGAGGTTTGGCTGTCGTTGGCGGTCAATTCTCTTCACTGAGGGAGACGCACCTATGAAGCGAGTCGCACTGTTGTGCTTGGGTTTGGCGTTGGGAGCGGCGAACGCCGCCGAAGCCCAGCTGACGATGCAGATGAGTAACGGCTGGAGCTTTACGTTCGCGGGCAACGTGAACGCGTTCATCATCTACCAACAGGGCAAGACCTGCGCCGCTGGGGGCGGGGACTGCGCCACGTCCTCGAAGGACAACAGCTTCGGCACCGGCCTCCTTCCGGCGTTCGCGGTATTCGACGCGAAGGGCAAGGAGGAAAACCTCGACCTCGGCGTGCACTTCGGCTTCGCGCCCCAGATCGAGACCGGCGGGCACTACGGCAGCTTCTTCGGAAGCCAGGCGGCCGGGGCCCAGATCGACATGCGTCAGGTCTACCTCACTGCCGGCGGTACCTGGGGCCAACTGCTCATGGGTAAGGAGCTGGGCCTCTTCCAGCGTGGCAACATCCTTAACGACATGACCCTGCTCGGCGTGGGAGTGGGCGGCGGCGGGCGCGGCACCGCGCTCGGCCGCATCGGGTACGGCTACCTGTACACCGACTTCCGGCCGCAGCTCACCTACTCCACCCCCAGCGGCAAGTCGACGTCACTGTCGATCGGCCTGTTCGAGGGGATCGGCGCGGTTCCGTACGAAACCCTCGAGCTGCCTCGGGTCGAGGCCGAGTTCACTTACAACGGCAAGTCGGGTGAGAATACCAACTTCAAGTTCTTCCTCAGCGGCGCGGCGCAGACGGCCAAGAGTGGGGCCACCGGCGCCACCGAGAACCTGACCTCGACCGGCGCAGCCGGCGGCGCCACCGTGGATCTCAGCGGGTTCGCACTCCACGCGTCGGGCTTCTACGCCAAGGGCATGGGCTCGCTCTTCATGGGCGATGCCTGCTGCACGGGCCCCGAGGACGGCCGGATCGCCAGCGACGGCGTGGACGTGGCCGGCGATGGCCGGAACAGCTTCGGCTACATCGGGCAGATCACCTGGATGAAGGCCGACAGCAAGTTTGGTATCGGCGCCAGCTATGGCGAGAACCACCTGCAGCGGACCGATGCCGACCAGGCGGCCGCCGGCACCGACGAGGAGATCCTGAAGCGGCGCGCCATCATCGGCCAGATCACCTACAAATGGAGCAAGTCGCTCCGCTGGGTCGCCGAGTACGGACACGTCCAGAATTTCAGCGATGGCGACGAGGCCACCAACTCCGATCAAGGCTCACTCGGCATGATGCTGTTCTTCTAAGCCGGGCAGTCGTTCCTTCCACCGAGCGGCCGCTCCGTCCTGGGGCGGCCTCTCTGCTTTCAGCTTCGCGCTGTTAGATTTTCGACACCCTCACGGTCCTCGGAGAGTCTGCCCATGCGCGTGATGCCGCTGGTTCCCTTCGTCTGTCTGGCCTGGGCCTGCGGAAGCACCCTGCCCGTCACCCTCACCGCCGCGCCGGCCACCAGCCCGCCCGACGCGATCGTCTGCGCCCGGAACACGCTTACGAAGCTCGGCTATCGCCAGTTCGCATACGACGAGATTGAATTCCGGGTAGTCTCGCGGAAGCAGGACCTGGAGGCGCACCAGGCGGACCCTTCCTTCCGTTACAACATCGACCAGGTCGAGGCCAACGCTGCGGCCGGTGCCGATGGCAAGACCGCGCTGACCCTGCAGGGCCGCACCTACGCCATGCGGCAGACCCACCGCGGTCCGACCGAGGAAGAGGAGGCAGCATCCTCAGGGGTCAAGGAGGCCGCCCAGAAAGTCCTCGACACCTGCGGCAAGTCCTGAGACCGGACCGTGATCGGCGTGACTGCGCACCCCTGCCGAGGCTAGCTTTCTCGGGAATGCCATTCAGCACGAGCAGGGGAGATTCCATGCCCGTACCGCTGGTCCAGCTGACCCGCGCGGCGCCGCGTTCTGGCGCCTCCGCGGGTGCTTCCCTTCCCCCGTCCCCCCCCGTACGCAAACCTGGGTGGCTCAAAGTCAAGGCGCCCGGCGGCCCCACCTACGTGCAGCTCAAAGGCATGATGCGCGAGCTGGGGCTTCACACCGTGTGCGAAGAGGCCCGCTGCCCCAATATCGGCGAGTGCTGGGAGCACAGGGCTGCCACCTTCATGATCCTGGGCGACGTGTGCACCCGAAACTGTACCTACTGCGCGGTGGCCCACGGCACGCCTAAGGCGTTCGACCCGCTCGAGCCGGTCCGCCTGGCCGAGGCGGTGGAGCGCATGGGCCTGGCCCACGTGGTCATCACCTCGGTAGACCGGGACGACCTGCCCAACGGCGGCGCCGAGGCGTTCGCCGACTGCGTGACCGAGATCCGCCGCCGGCTCCCCGAGACCACGGTCGAGGTGCTGATTCCGGACTTCAAGGGTTCCGAGCGTGCCCTGGAAATCGTGATGGCGGCCCGGCCGGACATCCTCAACCACAACCTGGAGACCGCGGAGCGGCTATACCGCCTGGCTCGCCCAGGCGGCCGTTACGACCGAGCGCTGGAGCTGCTGGCTCGCGCTCGGCGGATGGCGCCCGAGGGGCTCACCAAGTCGGGGATCATCGTCGGCATGGGCGAGGAATGGGACGAGCTGCTGGTCTGCATGCGAGACCTCCGCCGCAGCAATGTGAACATCCTTACGCTGGGCCANTACCTGCGACCATCGGACGGCCACCTTCCCGTAGTGCGGTACTACGCGCCGGATGAATTCGACGAGCTGCGCGATATCGGCTACGCCATGGGCTTTGCCCACGTGCAGGCGAGCCCGCTCACCCGGTCCTCGTATCATGCGTGGGAGCAGGTGGCGGCGGCCCAGGAGGCTCGCTGATGGCAACTTCCACCCGGCCCCGCCCGCGGGGCGGGCTGGATCAGGCTCGCGCCGAGCAGTACCGCGCCTGGCTTCGCCAGATGCTGCTCATCCGCCGCTTCGAGGAAAAGGCCGGCGAGGCCTACAGCCTGGGCAAGATCGGCGGATTCTGCCACCTGTACATCGGGCAGGAGGCGGTGGCGGTGGGTAGCCTCGCCGCGCTCGGGCCCGACGACTACATCACTTGCTCCTACCGCGAGCATGGGCACGCGCTGGCCCGGGGAATGAGCGCGCGGGCGGTGATGGCCGAGCTGTTCGGCAAGGCGGCGGGGTGCTCCAAGGGCAAGGGCGGCTCGATGCACCTCTTCGACGCCTCGCTAGGCTTCCTCGGCGGGCACGGCATCGTCGGGGGCCACATTCCGCTCGCGACGGGCATGGCGTTCGCCGCGAAGTACCGCAGCACCGAGCAGGTGGCGGTGTGCTACTTCGGGGAGGCGGCGGTCAACAACGGAGCCTTCCACGAGGCGCTCAACATGGCCGCGCTCTGGAAGCTGCCCTGCATCTACATCTGCGAGAACAATCGCTATGGGATGGGCACCGCCCTGGAGCGGGCCAGCGCCATCTACGACATCTCCGAGCGGGCCTGCAGCTACGACATGGCCAACGAGGTCGTGGACGGGCAGGACGTGTTGGTCATGCACGCCGCCATGGAGCGTGCGGTCCAGCGCGCGCGCAGCGACAAGCATCCCACTCTGCTCGAGGTTCGCACCTACCGCTTCATGGGCCATTCGATGTCCGATCCGATCCACGGCCACTACCGCACCAAGGAGGAAGTGGAGGGTCAGCGGAAGCGCGACCCGATCGTGGTCTGGAGCCAGCGGCTCGTCGCCGAGGGCCTGATGGAGGACAGCGCGGTCAAGGCGCTCGACAAGGAGGTCCTGCAGGAGGTGAACGACGCCTACCAGTTCGCCGACGAGGCGCCGGATCCGGAGCCGGAGGCGCTGTGGGCGGATGTGTATGCCGAGGGCCCGGTCCATGAGTGAGGCGCCATGCCGACCCTGACCTATCGCGACGCCTTGAACCAGGCGCTTCGGGAGGAGATGCAGCGCGACCCGGACGTCTTCCTCATGGGGGAGGAAGTCGGTGTCTACCAGGGCGCCTACAAGGTCAGTCGCGGGCTGCTGGATGAGTTCGGCCCGATGCGGGTGGTGGACACCCCGATCACCGAGCTGGGGTTCGCCGGCGTTGGGGTAGGAGCGGCCATGGTCGGGCTCAGGCCGGTCATCGAATTCATGACCTGGAACTTCGCGCTCCTGGCGATCGACCAGCTGGTGAACTCCGCAGCCAAGATGCGCTACATGTCCGGCGGGCAGGTCGGCGTCCCCGCGGTGTTCCGGGGGCCGGGTGGCGCCGCGCTGCAGCTGGGCGCGCAGCACTCCCAGGCGTTCGAGAGCTACTACGCGCACATCCCNGGACTCAAGGTCGTGATGCCCGCTNCGCCGGCCGACGCCAAGGGGCTGCTCAAGAGCGCCATCCGGGACGACAACCCGGTCATCGTCATCGAAGGCGAGATGCTCTACAACGTGAAGGGCGAGGTCCCCGAGGGCGAGCACCTGGTGCCGCTGGGGCGGGCGGAGGTCAAGCGGGCGGGCGATCACGCCACGATCGTCTGCCATTCCAAGACGGTCACCGTTGCCCTGAAGGCCGCCGAGCAGCTTGCCAGCGAAGGAATCGAAGCCGAGGTGGTGGACCTTCGGACCATCCGGCCGCTCGACGTCGAGACGATCCTAGCCTCGGTGAGCAAGACGAACCGCTGCGTCGTGGCTGAGGAGGGGTGGTCCTTCGCCGGCGTTGGGGCGCAGGTAGTGGATACCATCCAGCGGGAGGCCTTCGACGCGCTCGACGCGCCGATTCTGCGCGTGACCGGGGCCGACGTCCCCATGCCGTACAACAAAGTGCTGGAGCGCGCGGCCAAGGTGGACCCGACCAAGGTGGCCGCTGCCGTCAAGCAGGTTCTGTACCTGGAGTAGTGGATGGCAACCAACGTAGTCATGGAAGCGCTCTCGCCCACGATGGAAGAGGGCCGCCTGGTCGAGTGGAAGAAGCAGGAGGGCGAGCCGGTCGCCGTGGGCGACGTGCTGGCCGAGGTAGAGACCGACAAGGCGGTCATGGAGCTGGTGGCGCGCGCCGGCGGGACCCTGCTCAAGCAGCTGGTCGCGGCGGGCACCACGGTGCCGGTCTCGCAGCTGGTGGCGGTGATCGGTGAGCCGGGCGAGGCGGTGAGCGCCCCGGCGACCGCGCCATCCAAGCCCGCCGCCGCAGCGGGTCGTGACGCCCAGGCCACCCAGCCGACGCCCGACCGCGACCGCCCCGTGTCGATGCCTCCCGCGCCGCCGGCGTCCCAGGCCTCGGAGCCCGCGACCAGGAGCTCGGCCCCTGCCCCGATCGCCGCGCCGGCGGGCAATGGCCAACCCACCGGGACGGGAGGGCGGGTGAAGGCCTCTCCGCTCGCCAAGCGGATGGCGGCCGATCAGGGGATCGACCTTGGCGCGATCAGCGGCAGCGGCCCTGAGGGGCGGGTCGTCGCTCGGGATTTGGCGCAGGCCGGGGCACAAGCGGGTGCGCGGGGGCACCGCCCAGGCCGCG
>C688J18823_10001780_pt1 | contig 13400 bp, 9 predicted proteins | sample HopSoiMetagenom1_FD_18823 | JGI IMG/M metagenome (IMG submission 18823)
CAGTTCCTGCAGCTCTTCGGCGCGGTCTTCTTGCCGATGTTCATGGCGGCGGTGGACCAGACGCTGCTCGCCACCGCAACGCCGGCGATCGCCGCGACGCTCGGCGGACTGCGCGATACGTCTTGGATCGCGGTGGGTTACCTGCTCGCGTCCGCCACCATCGTGCCGGTGTACGGGCGCCTGGGCGACCTGCGCGGGCGCCGCGACGTATTGCTCGCTGCGCTCGGCGTGTTCGCGCTCGGCTCAGCGGCATGCGCCGCGGCGCAGTCGTTGCCGCAACTCGTCGCAGCGCGCGTATTGCAGGGACTGGGCGGCGGCGGTCTCATGGTGCTTTCGCAGGCGCTGATCGGCGAGCTCGTCCCGCCGCGCGAGCGGCCACGCTTCCAGGGCTACTTCGCGACCGTCTTCACCGCGTCGAGCATCTGCGGCCCCGTGGTCGGCGGCATCGTGGTGTCGCACATGAGCTGGCGCTGGCTGTTCCTCGCCAATCTGCCGCTCGCCGCATTCGCGGCATGGCGCCTGGTGCAACTGCCGCGCGGCTTAACGCATCGCGGCGCGGCGCCGCAGGGCGACCTGCCGGGGCATGTGCTCTTCGCCATCGGCGCAGTGGGCGCGCTCTTCTGGTTCACCTCGGTGGGACATCGCTTCGCTTTCGCTTCCGTCGCCAGCGCCGCGCTCGTTACGACAGCCGTGGTGGCGCTCGCCGCGCTCTACTGGCACGAGCGCCGCCATCCTTCGCCGTTCCTGCCGGTGGACCTGCTGCGCGAGCGCACCATCGGCCTCTCCTCGGTAGTGGTGTTCCTCTTTGCGGCATGCCTCTTCGCAGTGGTGTTCTTCCTGCCGATCTACCTGCAGCTGGGACACCGCGTAAGCGCTCAGTACGCGGGCCTCTTGCTGTTGCCGGTGACCGGCGGCATGGTCACCGCGGCGGTGATTTCCGCCCAAGTGCTCCGGCGCACCGGCCGGCCGCGCTGGATTCCCGTGACCGGCCTGAGCGCCGCCGCGACTGCACTTTTCCTGCTCGGGCTGCTGCCGGACCACATGGCGCTCGTCATCGCCGTCGGCTTCCTCTGCGGCCTGGGGTTTGGCTGCGTCATGCCGACTATCCAGGTGACGATCCAGACCATCGCCGGCCGCCAGCGCCTCGGCGTCGTCACGGCGCTGAACGGCCTCGCGCGCTCCACCGGCGGCGCCGCCGGAGCGGCGCTCTTCGGCGCGGTGGTGTTCGCGCTGATTCCGGGGGTCGATCGCGCCAACATCTTGCAGGGGGCCGACATGGAGGCGATCGTGCGTGCGTTCCATCGGGCCTTTCTCATCGCCGGAGCGGTCGCGGCGATCGGCGCGTTTATCGCGAGCCGCATGCCCGATAACACGCTCTGGGAGCGCTAGGGGATTTCGCGAGCGGATGCGGCATGGGCGCAAAACTTGCGGCAGTCCGCCCGTGCTTGCCGCGCGCGTCGGCCATCTTGGGCACGGCGACACTGCGGTTCTCCGTCCAGCGACGCCAATCCCGACATGCGCGCGACCGATCTCACGGCAATGCACGAGCGGGCCCGTACCCTACGGGCCCGCTTCTTTTCTGCGTGTGGAGGAAGGCGATGGCTGAGACCCCGGTAGTCCACGTCTCGCGTCTGCTCGACGAGCGCGGCATCAGCGGCTTTCATATCCAGCTGATCGTCTGGTCTGTGCTGATTGCGCTCTTCGACGGCTACGACATCGCCGCCATCGCGCTCGCTGCGCCGCACCTGGTGCGCGACTGGCATGTCGATCGGAGCTCGCTAGGGCCGGTGCTCGCGGCGAGCAATATCGGCGTGCTGTTCGGCTCGGTGCTATTCGGCTGGATCGGCGATCGCTATGGGCGCAAGAACGCGCTCATCGGCTCCCTTCTGCTCTTCGGCCTGCTGACGTGGGTCGCTGCCTACGCCACCAGCCTCAACCACCTCTTCTGGCTGCGTCTGGTCGCCGGCTTCGGCATTGGCGGCGTGATCCCGAACATGATCGCCATCAACATCGAGTCCGCACCGCGGCGCTCGCGAGCCACGCTGGGGCTGATCGCGACCGGGCTCGTGCCGCTCGGCGGCGCGTTGCCAGGCTTCGTCTCCGCGACCCTCGTGCCGTCGCACGGCTGGCCCATTCTCTTCCTCATCGGCGGCATCGTTCCGGTGGTGATCGCCATCGGCGCGTTTTTCTGGATGCCCGAGTCGATCAAGTACATGAGCATCCATGAGAGCGAGCGCGGACGGCTCACGCGCCTCATCGAACGCCTCGCGCCCGGTACCCGCGTGCCACCGGGCGCGCGCTTCGTGATCGAGGACGAACGCCAGGCGCCGGGCTCGAACCCGAAATACCTCTTCGGCGAGGGCCTGCACCTGATCACGCCGCTCCTGTGGCTGCTCTTCGCGCTCAACCTGATGGGCTACTTTTTCCTGCTTCTCTGGACGCCGACGCTGCTGACCGCGGCCAAGCTGCCGCCCGCGACGGCCGCGCTCACCTCGGCATCGCTGCAGATCGGCGGCACGGTCGGGACGCTGCTCTTGCTCGCCTGGATCAACCGCCGGCAGTTCCTCGCCGTGTCGATCCTGCTCATCATCGCCGTACCGGTGGTCGGCGCGCTCGGCGCCGTCGGCGTCAGCGGCTCCCAGGGTGCGCTCCTCGCGGCGAGCTTTGCCGCCGGCTTCTGCGTGCTCGGCGTGCAGTCGGGCATCAACGTCTGCGGCGCGCTCGTCTATCCGACGTCGCTGCGTGCGCTTGGCTCGGGATGGGAACTCGGAATCGGACGGCTCGGCTCGATCGTCGGGCCGCTGGTCGGGGCGCTCTTCGTCACCCTACCGGTGGACAAGCTTTATATGTGGTCGGCTACGCCGTTCCTGCTCGGCGCCTTGATCTGCTTTGCGGTGCACCGGCTCAATCAGGATCGGATCCGCGAGCGGCCTTACCTCGCTGAAGGAACGCCGGCCCCGGCTCGCTCCGCGGCGACTCGCTAGAGGGCGTGGCCAGGCGGTCCTTTCGCTGCCGGCTCGCTTCGCGGCCGATCTGCGCGACCAGTTTCGAATACTGGGTGATGTGGCCGCAATCGGCGCACATGTAATTCATGTGCGGACCCGACTGCTCCTCGGCAGGAATCTTGAAATCCGTGCTACCGCAGGAGCACTTGGCGACGATCTGGCCGACCCTGAATTGCATGCGGCCAGAATAAACAAAGGTGTGCTCCGGCGGGCAGGAAGTACTTCCGCCATACGGAACCTGGAACTGCCCCCGACGTCAAAAGGCATGGAGGAGGGGTAAGGAGAGCGCTATGAGCACCCTTGCCCTCGATCGTCACGCGCCCGCCGGCCCGGATGCAGCGCAGCACCTGCGCCGCGCGGTAATCGCCGCGACCATCGGCACCACCATCGAGTGGTACGACTTCTTCCTCTACAGCATCGTCACCGGGCTGGTCTTCGCCAAGCTCTATTTCCCTCAGTCGGATCCGCTGACCGGCACGTTGCAGGCGTTCGCAGTCTATGCGGTCGGCTTCCTTGCCCGGCCGGTCGGCGCGGCCATCTTCGGTCACTACGGGGACCGGATCGGCCGCAAGTCGACGCTGATCGCCACGCTCATCCTCATGGGCCTTGCCACCTTCGCGGTCGCGTTCGTGCCGACCTACGAATCGGTCGGCATTTGGGGCGCGGTAATCCTGACGCTGCTCCGCTTCCTGCAGGGCGTGGGCGTCGGCGGCGAATGGGGCGGCTCGGTACTCCTGTCGATGGAATGGACGCGCACCAACGCCCATCGCGGCTTCGCCGCCTCGTGGCCCCAGTTCGGTGTGCCGGCCGGCCTGTTCCTCGCCAACCTAGTCGTGCTGATCTGCAGCGAGCTTTCGGGTCCGGCATTCCAGACCTGGGGCTGGCGCATTCCGTTCGCGCTAAGCATCGTGCTGGTCGCGATCGGCCTCTACATCCGCCTGAAGATCCTCGAGACGCCGGTGTTCTCGCGGCTGGTGGCCGAGAAGCGGATCGAGCGGGCACCGATGCTGCAGGTGCTGAAGCGCCATCCGAAGGAGATTGTCGTCTCGGCGCTCGCGCGCCTCGCCGAGCAGGCGCCGTTCTACGTCTTCACCGCCTGGATCTTCAGCTATGCGACGGGCGAGCTGAAGGTCACGCGCGACTTCCTGCTCGTCGCGGTCATGTGCGCCTCGTTCGTGTCCTTCTTCTCCATTCCGATCTTCGGCCACATGTCGGACCGCCTCGGTCGGCGGCGCATGTACCTCGTGGGCGCCATTGTCACCGGCCTCTTCGGCTTCGCCTACTTCGGCATGCTCTCGACCGGCTCAGCGGCGTGGATCTTCGTTGCCGTGATCCTGTCGCTCGTGCCGCACGACATGATGTACGGCCCGCAGGCGGCCCTGATCGCCGAGGCGTTCACGCCGCGCCTTCGCTACAGCGGCGCCTCGCTCGGTTACCAGCTCGCTTCGGTGATCGCCGGCGGCCCGGCGCCGCTCATTGCCGCAGCGCTCTTCGCGCACTACCACACGGGGTACGCCATCGGCTGGTACATCGCCGCCTGTGCCGCGGTCAGCATCATTGCGACGCTGATGCTGCCGGATCACACCAACCGCGACGTGTCCGCCGAATACGACGAGGCTATTTCTTCCAGGAGTCGCGCAGCGTGACGGTGCGGTTAAAGCCGCCGTCCCGGTCACGCACGAAATAGCCGTGGCGCTCGAACTGGAAGCGCTCCTCGGCTTTCGCGGCGCCGAGCGACGGCTCGAGCTGCGAGCGCACTGCAGTCATCGACCGTGGATTGATGTCCGCGAGGAAATCGTGCTCGGCGCCGGGCTCGGCCACGGTAAAAAGCCGGTCGTAGAGCCGCACGTCCGCCGCACGTGCGTGCCGCGCGCTGACCCAGTGGATGTTGCCCTTCACCTTGTACTTGTCCGCCGTCGGCGTCCCGGAGCGCGAATCCGGATAGTAAGTAGCGCGCACGACGCCGTCCTTCATGCCGGTGCACTTCACCACGTAGCCGAAGCGCAGGCGCACGTCGTTACCAGGATATAGGCGGAAGTAGCCTTTCTCGGGGGTTTCCTGAAAGTCCTCGCGCTCGATCCACAGCTCGCGCGCGAAGGGCGCGTCGCGCTTGCCCCACTCCGGTTTCTGCGGATGGTTCGGCAGCTGCAGCATGTCTTCTCTATCCGGCGGATAGTTGTCGATGACGAGCTTCACCGGATCGAGCACCGCCATGCGGCGCGGCGCGAGCTCGTTCAGGTCCTCGCGCATGCAGTCCTCCAAGATGGAGAACTCGATCACCTGGTGCGCCTTGGACACGCCGATACGCTCGGCAAACGTGCGAAAGCCGCCCGGCGTGTAGCCGCGGCGGCGGCCGCCGGCGAGCGTCGGCATGCGCGGATCGTCCCATCCGGACACGTGCTTTTCCTCCACCAGCTGGATCAGCCGGCGCTTGGACAGCACGACGTAGGTCAGATTGAGCCGCGCCATCTCGATCTGCCTGGAGAGCGGCGGCGAAAAGAAGCCCGCCTCGGCGACCCGCTGATTGAACCAGTCGTAGAGCGGCCGGTGATCCTCGAACTCGAGCGTGCAGATCGAGTGCGTCACGCCCTCGATGCAATCGGAAGTACCGTGCGCCCAGTCGTACGTCGGATAGATGCACCACTTGTCACCGGTGCGATGGTGATGCGCGTGGCGGATGCGGTACATCACCGGATCGCGCAGGTTTATATTCGGCGAGCGCATGTCGATCTTCGCGCGCAGCACGTGCGCGCCGTCAGCGTGCTTGCCTTCCCGCATCTCGCCGAAGAGCTGCTGATTCTCCGTCACGCTGCGCGCCCGATAGGGCGAGTCGCGGCCGGGCTCCGTGAGTGTGCCGCGGCTCGCGCGCATCTCGTCGGCCGATTGCGAATCGACGTAGGCCTGGCCGCGCTCGATCAGCGCCTGCGCGAACTGGTACAGGCGCTCGAAATAGTCCGAGGCGTAATGCTCGTGCGGCTCCCACTGGAAGCCGAGCCAGTGCACGGCCTCCCTGATCGCGTCGACGTACTCCTGCTCCTCCTTCGTCGGGTTGGTATCGTCGAAGCGCAGGTGGCACCGGCCGCCGTACTCCTGCGGCAGCAGGAAGTTGAGGCAGATCGACTTGGCGTGGCCGAAATGCAGGTGGCCGTTCGGTTCGGGCGGGAAGCGCGTCACCACCTCGCGGTATTTGCCGGCGGCCAGGTCTGTCTCGACGATCTGGCGGATAAAGTTGCTGGCCGGAGGAAAGGCGGGTTTGTTCACCATCCAATTTTACCGAAGGTACTGAAACCTCTCGGATTTCGTCATGCCAGGGCAACATATTAGAAACGCCCTTCCGTTTTGCCCGCCGCGCAGCCATCGGCGTAGACTCGCTCGCACTCACCTCTGGGAGGAGGTTTCGATGCTGCGCAAGCCGCTGGTTCTCGCTTTGCTCGCTGCCGGGATCATCGCGAACGATGGTCTTCCTGAAGCGCAATCGACCATCTTCGTGCCTGAGCTCGCAATGCTCGACGGCACGCTCTGCGTGCCCAACGTTGCAGTCGGGCCGGCGGCGCCAATGCTGGTTGCGCAAGCCGCGCGTACCGAAGTCAGCCCGGCCGCCGCGAAGGCCGCGGCCAGCGCCGCACCGGGCGGCGCTGCGGCCGAGCAGCCGATCATCCCGGGCATCGGCACGCGCAGCTTCAAGATCACCACCGGCTCGAACCTGGCGCAGCAGTACTTCGACCAGGGGCTGCGCCTCGCCTGGAACTTCAATCATGCGGAAGCGCAGCGCGCCTTTCAGCAGGCGCAGCGCGCCGATCCGCAATGCGCCATGTGCTACTGGGGCGAGGCCTATGTCCTCGGCCCGAACATCAACGTGCCGATGGATCCGAAGGCGAACGCGCCGGCCGCCGCCGCAGCCGCGAAGGCGAAATCGCTCGCGACGAACGCGAGCGCGCGCGAGCGCGCGCTGATCGATGCCATTGCGGCGCGCTACAGCGAAGATCCGCGCCTCGAGCGGCCGATGCTCGACGAGACATACGCGCAAGGCATGGCGGTCGCCGCGAACAAGTTTCCCGACGACCTCGACATCCAGGCGCTGTATGCGGAGTCACTGATGGACCGCTCGCCGTGGAATTACTGGGAGGGCGGCGGCGCCACGCCGAGGAACATGGTGGCGCCACTTGTGCCGACGCTCGAGACGGTGCTAAAGCGCGACCCGAACCACGTTGCCGCGATCCATCTGTACATCCACGCGGTGGAGGCTTCGGCCGACGCCAAGCGTGCCGAGGCTTACGCCGACAAGCTCGCCAAGCTCGCGCCGAACGCCGGGCACCTGGTGCACATGCCGGCGCATATCTATTACCGGTTGGGGCGCTACCAGGATTCGCTCAAGACCAACCAGGTGGCGGCGAAGGTCGACGAGGCGTACATCCAGAAACTCCAGCCGCAGGGCGTCTATCCGCTCGGCTATTACTCGCACAACCTGCACTTCATCGTCGTCTCGGCCCAGATGTCGGGCGAGGCCGGCCTGGTGGTCGAAGCCGCCGGCAAGCTCGCGCGCAACATTCCGGACGAGGTCGCCAAGGCGGTGCCGCTCGTCGTGCCGATGAAAGCCGGGCCGTACTGGGCCCACGCCCAGTTCAGCGAACTGCCGGTGGTGCTGTCGCTCGCCGACCCGGGCGCCGACCTGCCGTACCTGCAGGTGGCGTGGCGCTACGCGCGCGGCGTCGCCTTTGCGCAGAGCGGCAACCCGGAATCGGCGCGCGCGCAGCTTGCCGAGATCGAGCGGATTATTTCCACGACCGACTACAGCGCGTTCACCGCCTGGGGTATTCCGGCCAAGGACGTCGGGCAGATCGCGGCCCACGTGCTGCGCGCGCGCATCGCGCAGACGGGCAACGAGCTCGACGGCGCGATCGCGAGCCTGCAGGCGGCCATCGCCATCCAGGACGCGCTGCCTTACATGGAGCCGCCGTACTGGTACTACCCGGTTCGGCAGACGCTCGGCGCCGTGTACCTGCTGAAAGGCGATGCCCAGGCGGCGCGCGATGCGTTCCGCGAGAGCCTCTCGCGCACGCCGAACAACGCATGGTCGCTCTACGGCTTGAAGACGAGCTTCGAGCGTCAGGGCATGGCCGCCGAAGCGAAGGAAGCGGAGAAGTATCTTGCGCGCGCCTGGAGCGGCGATCGCAAGCGGCTCGATCTACAACGCCTATAACGAGGAGGCTACGGATGAAGCGGGTGGCATTGGTGGCAGCACTGTTCGCGGTTAACGCGCTGGCGCACGACGAAGACGCCGGCAAGGGCCAGCTCGGCAAGGTCAAGTTCCCGAGTTCGTGCAGCCCGAAGGTGCAGGACAAGGTGACACGCGGCGTCGCCATGCTGCATTCGTTCTGGTGGCCGGCGGGCGAGCGCACCTTCCAGGAAATTGCGAGCGAAGACCCGAACTGCGCCATCGCAGCGTGGGGCTTCGCCTCGATCCTGATGTACAACCCGTTCGCCGGCGTGGTGCCGCCGAAGGACGTCGCGCGCGCGCAGGCCGCGATCGAGAAGGGCCGCCAGATGAAGGCGAGCGAGCGCGACCGGGATTACCTCGAGGCGGTCGCCGCCTACTACGACGACTACGCGAATCGTACGGAGCGCCAGCGCGCCGTGTCCCGCTCGCAAGCCTATGGCAAGCTCGCGGCGAAATATCCGCAGGACGACGAGGCACAGATCTTCAACGCGCTGTACCTGATCGCCATCCAGCAGGCCTCGGACCAGACGTACTCGAACTCGCTCGCGGCGGCCGCCATCCTGGAGAAGCAGTTCGCAAAGTATCCGAACCATCCGGGGGTCGCGCATTACCTGATCCACGCCTACGACGCGCCGCCGGTGGCGCAAAAGGGTCTGCCGTCGGCAAGGCGCTACGCGACCATCGCGCCGTCGGCGCCCCATGCACTGCACATGCCCTCGCATATCTTCACCCGCGTCGGCGCCTGGCAGGACTCGGCGGCGACCAACCGCCGTTCTGCCGACGTGGCGCTCAAGGGCAATGAAGGCGATGACGCGCTGCATGCGATGGACTACATCGTCTACGCCAATTTGCAGCTCGCCCGGGACGGCGAGGCACGCAAGACCTACGAGGAAGCGATGCGCATCAACCCGTCGACGCCGCGGTTCGTCGGCCCGTATCCGCTGGCAGCGATGCCCGCGCGTCTGGCAGTTGAGCGCGGCGCCTGGCGCGAGGCGGCACAGCTGCAGCCGCTGAAAAGCACGTTCCCGTTCACCGAGGCGCTTACGCATCAGGCGCGCGCCCTCGGCGCGGCGCGCATCGGCGATGCCGACGCGGCCAAGGCCGAAGTCGACAAGATCGTCGAAAAGCGCGACGCGCTGCGCGCCGCGAAGAACGACTACTGGGCAACCGAGGTCGAGGTGATGCGCCTGGGGGCGGCGGGCTGGGCCGCGTGGGCGGATAACCGCAATGACGAGGCGCTCTCGCTCATGCGCCAGGCGGCCGACTTGGAAGACAAGAACGAGAAGCATCCGGTGACACCGGGCCGCATCCTGCCGGCGCGCGAGCTTCTGGGCGACATGCTGATGGAGCTCAAGCGGCCAGGCGAGGCGCTCAAGGAGTACGAGCAATCGCAGAAGCGCGAGCCCGATCGCTTCCGCAGCCTGTACGGCGCGGCGCTCGCCGCCGAGATGTCAGGCGATGCGCGCGCTGCCCAGCGCTATTACGCGCGCCTCGTGCAGGTGGCGGGCAAGGGTGATGCGCGCGCCGAGCTCACGCTCGCGCGGGCGTACCTGACGCAGTAGGCGGGTGGTTCAGGCGCCGATGCGGCGCGCGAACTCCTCGTCCACCCCGAGGATGTAGCGCGCCAGCTCGTCGCCCACATCCTTGAAGCGCTCGGCGACGAGCCGGAAGGTTCGCTTGCCCGGCCGGCGCACGTTGACGAGATCGATGGTCACGGCGAGGCCGTCGTAGTCCGCCTGCAGGTCGACCTCGCAGGGCAACTTGCCTTTTACGATGAACGTGGCGCGGCGGGCCTCGCCGAAATCGGTGCGCGCTTCGACCTCCAGGCGGTAATCGGCGCCGAGCGATTTCAGATGCTGCTCGCAGCGCACGATATCCGACCCGATCAGGGTGACGCGTGCGGGCGGCTCCGGGTTTACGCGGTAGCGCAGGTAGATGTGGTCGCAGTATTCGCGGCCGTCGACGCGCTTGGGCCGGGTGTCGACCCAGGCGTTCGAAAGCGACACCACCGGAACCCGGCCGATGTAGAGAACGTCGTAGGGCAGGGTGGTATGCGGCGAGACGCTATTCACCTCGCCCGCGACTCTCGCCAGGTAATCGTACGCAGCACGCATCTCCGCATCGAGCACGTCGACGGCACGCACGCGGCCAGCCGCGGGGTCGTCGCGCCGCGGGCGTACCTCCGCCTGCTTGCGCATCGCTTCGAGCGCGCTCGGCCGGGCGCCTGCCCGCACTGGTGAAGCAGGCGCAGCGCGCTCCGCTGCAGCCGTGCGTTTCGCTTCCTCGGCGCGGCGCGCGCGCTCCTGCTCCTTCTTCACCCGCTCGGCGTCCGCCGCGCGCAGCATCGCCTGCTGCTCCTCGTCGATGCGCTTGACGAAGGTATCCAGGTCGTCGAGCAGCTGGCTCTGCAGCGTGTCGACCTTGACCGTCTTCTGGTACGCGTCCACTTTCACGGTCTTGTCGTAAGCCGTGTCCACCTTCAGCGTCTTCTCGTAGGCCTGGCCGACCCCGGTCGCCTCGCGCGACGCCTTGCGAAGCTCGTCCGCCATCTCGGCCGCGCGCGCGTAGCGATCCTGCGCCTTCTTCCCGAGCGCCCGGCCGAGGATGCGGTCGAACGCCGGTGGTATCGAGGCATCGACTTCGCGCAGGGGCCGGTGCGGCTCGACCGAGATGCGATGCATCACCGGCAGCGGCGTCGTGTCGCCGTCACGCACGAACGGGTTGCGGCCGGCGAGCATCTCGTAGAGGACCACGCCGAGGGAGAAGATGTCGGCGCGCCCGTCGAGCGGCACGCCGGTGACCTGCTCGGGCGACATGTATTTCGGCGAGCCGAGCGTCGCACCGGTCTGCGTCATGCTCGAGGTCGGCACGTAGGCGATGCCGAAGTCGGTGATCTTGCAGCGCCCGGTGGCCGACACCATGATATTTCCGGGTTTGATGTCGCGGTGGACGATCTTGTACTGCTGGGCGTGGTCGAGGGCGTCAGCCACCTGCGCAGCGATGTCGGCCGCCGTTGCGTAGGCGAGCTTCGGCTGGTTGCGCAGCAGCTGCTGCAGCGAGCGGCCTTCGAGCAGCTCCATCGCGATGTAGCCGACGCCGGCGTCCTCGCCGACGTCGAAGATGGTGACGATGTTGGGATGGTTAAGCCGGCCGGCGGAGCGCGCCTCGCGCAGGAAACGCTCGCGCACCTCGTCGAGGATCTCGGCGGGCAGATCCGGCAACAGCGTCTTGATGGCCACTTCGCGCTCGATCAGCGGATCGGCCGCGCGGTACACCGCCCCCATTGCGCCGCGGCCGAGCTCCGCCAGGATGCGGTAGCGCCCTAGTTTTTTGTATTCCACGCGCCTCCCTGCGGAAAGTATGATGCCCCCGAGGAGCGGGAATTGCCAATCCAGCACTTGTTAAAGCTCGCCGCGCTTGTGGTGATGTTGTACGCAGCCACGGCCGCAGCGCAAACTTTTCCCGCCCGGCCGATCCGCATCCTCGTGCCCTCGGTGGCCGGGAGCTCGCCCGACATCCGCGCGCGGCAGATCGGCGAGAAGCTCTCCCAGGCCTTCCGCCAGCCGGTGATCGTCGAGAACCGGCCCGGCGCGAACGGCGTCATCGCGCAGCGCGAGGCGGCGAAAGCGCCGGCCGACGGCCATACGCTCTTTCTAGCCCTCATCAACAACGCGGTGGCGGATGCGTTGAATCCCGATCCCTGCTGCCGCCTGGGCACCGAGCTCATCCCGGTCTCGCGCTTCTCCATGACGCCGCTCCTCTGGGTGGTGAATCCCGGCGCGCCGGCGAACACCGTGCAGGAATACCTCGCCTACGCCAAGGCGAACCCGGACAAGCTCACCTACGCCTCGCACGGTCCCGGCAGCGTGAGCCAGCTGGTGGGCGAGATGCTGAAGCTCGAGCGCGGCGTGCGGCTTCTCGAAGTGCCTTACAAGGGCGTCAACTCCGAGCTGCCCGATCTGCAGGGCGGCCAGCTCAACACCGCGTTCCCGGTGCCGCAGGTGGTGCTCGGCGCGATCCGCGGAGGCAAGCTTCGCGCGCTCGCCGTGATGGGCCCGCAGCGCCTGGACATCCTGCCCGACGTGCCGAGCGTCGCCGAGCTCGGCCTGCCGCAGGTCGAAGCGATCGCCTGGAATGGCATCTTCGTGCCGGCCGGCACGCCGGCTGCTGTCGTGCAGGCGCTGCACCGCGAGCTCGTGCGCGCCTACACGGCGCCCGAAGTGCGCGAGCAGCTGCGCGCCGGCGGCTCATATGCCGCGGCCGATACGCCCGACGAATTCGCCGCCTTCGTTCGCGCGGAGCAGGAGAAGTGGTCGCGCGTGATCCGCGAGGCAGGGATCAAGGCGCCGTAACGCCCGTTTAACAAGCGCGGCGACATTCTCTGCGGGCCATGACGGGGCGCGTCGCCCCGTACCGGGGCGTAACGTCGGGCCGGTAGCGTAGGCAGTGACGACAACCGCTACTGCCATGGGCCAACGACTTCTGCCGCAAACCCTGATCGAACTGTACGCGCACGCGCTCGCCATCGAGCGCGAGGCGTTCAAGCGCTTCATCGAGCTCGAGCGCACCATGCACGAGGCGGGGCTCGACATCATCGCCGAGGAATTCCAGCGCATCGGCCGCGAGGAACAGGAACAGTACGAGGCGCTCGCCCTGGGCACGGCCGAGCGCGAGCTGCCGGCGATCGCGCCGTGGGAGTACGCCTGGCACTACCTCGGTCCGGATGCCGAGAGGGTGCGCTCGCCGAAGACCGCGCGCGAGGCGATCATGCTCGCGCTCGCCACCGAGCGGCGCGCGCAGAACTTCTACGTCGATGTCGCCGAGCACGCCAACGATGACGCGGTGTGCGCCTTCGCCGCCGAGATGGCGGCCGACGAGCAGCGCCATGTGCAGCGCCTCGAGCAGCTGCTCGCGCGCGAGCCCGAACCCGCCAAGCTGCCGGGCGACGACGCCGAGATGGTGCGGCGCTAGAACGCGTTCGAAGGAAGCGAGGCGCCTGCCGCGGCGGGCGGCAGCGCGAAGCGCGCGGATAGTCCCGCGTCCAGCAGCTTCTCAGTCTGCTGGACCAGCTCTACCGCCGTCGAGTTGTCGTAGAACAGACTGCCGCCGCGCGCTGTGATGCGCACGCGCGTCGCGTGCTGCGTGATCGGCTCGAGCTCGATCTCGATGTCGCGATT
>C688J18823_10001781_pt1 | contig 13399 bp, 10 predicted proteins | sample HopSoiMetagenom1_FD_18823 | JGI IMG/M metagenome (IMG submission 18823)
CCTTATGCCACGTATCGACCCCTCCGCTCAGCGCCTCTCCACACAGCATCTCGTCGAACCGAAGTTCGAGAAGGCGAGCGATGTCGTCAGCCTGCTTGGCGGGGTCCAGGCGCAAGACTATGCAATGTCGAAGTGGGCGCTGGGCCAACGGATGCGCAGCGCTACCGAGTCGTCGGTCGAAAACGAAATCAATAGCGGCGCCATTCTCCGCACGCACGTTCTTCGTCCGACGTGGCATTACGTCGCGCCGGCAGACATTCGGTGGATGCTGGCGCTGACCGGTCCGCGGGTCAAAGCGATCCTCGCCCACTACGATCGCCAACTGGGGATCGATGCGGCGGTGATTCGCAAAGCGCAGAAGGTCATGGCGAAGGCTCTCCGCGGCGAGAAGCATCTCACGCGCGGCGAGCTTGCGGAAGTGATGAAAAAGGCCGGCATCCGAACAGATGGCACCGAGCGATTGGCACGTCTTGTCATGCATGCGGAGATGGACGCGCTCATTTGCAGCGGTCCGCGCCGTGGCAAGCAGTTCACCTACGCTTTGATGGATGAGCGGGTGCCGCCGGCGAAAGCCATGGCACGTGACGCTTCCCTCCACAAGCTCGCGTCGATTTACTTCGCCACGCGCGGCCCGGCGACTGAGGCCGACTTTGCATGGTGGTCCGGACTGACTATGGCCGACGCGCGAGGGGCCATTCAATCGTTGGGGTCCAGTGTCGATACGGTCGAGATCGGCGGACGCAAACACTCGCTTGTCGCGAGAACCACGATGAAAGTGAAATCGCCGTTGGTACGACTCCTTCCGAACTATGACGAGTTCTTCATCGGCCTCAAGGACCGGTCGGCGATGCACGCCAAGCTCGAAAGGCTGGGCATTCAGACGGCCATCGGCGCGTTGTCTGGCCACATCCTCATCATCGACGGACAAATCGCGGGTGGCTGGAAGCAGGTGTTCAAGCCAAAATCCGTGCTGGTGAAGATAAAGCTCCTCAGACCGCTGAGCGGAACACAGCAGCGCGCAGTCGACGTGGAAACGGCCCGCCTCGCCGCATTCTTCGGGTTGACGCCTAAGCTCGATATCGCACAAGGCTGAGTGCTTCGCCCGCACGCGGTTTGCGTTGAGCAAAACCGATGGAGTAAGCTACATCAACGCCACGGAGCTCAATCAATGCCGCTTACGACCGAACAACGCCAACACCTCGAGAAACGATTACAGGAAGAGCGCAACCGGACGATCAAGCTTCTGAACACCATCGTCGCGGACCGTTCAGCCGGGAGTGATCAGGAAGAAACCGGCGACTTGTCGACTATGCCCTTTCATCCGGCCGACCTCGGCACCGATACGATGAACGAGGAGCTCGACGAATCGAACGCGACGCGCGCTACACGCGAGCTGAACGAGATCGACGCAGCACTGGAGCGACTCTACAAAACGCCGGCAAAGTTCGGCTTGGCGGATGACGGACGTGAAATACCGTTCGAGCGCCTGGACATCGTTCCCTGGGCTCGCACTTCCGCTTAGGATCGATTTTCAGAATCCCGATTCAGACGGATTCACGAAATTGATACGCGGGGTTATTGGCGCGCGCACCGGAAAGGAAGTATTCATATGGGTGAAAACCCTGATCAATTCTCCGGAGTGCAGTCATGAGCACCAACGCGCGAATCTCCAGCAAGCCAGCCATAGTCCTGATTCACGGTCTCTTCCTCACTCCGCGAAGCTTTGAGAATTGGATCGACCGTTTTGAGAAGACAGGCTACCAGGTAATCGCGCCATCGTGGCCTGGAATGGAAGGCGAAGTTGAAGCGGTCCGACGTGATCCGTCGGCCTTGAGAGGACTCCGGCTCAAGACGGTTGTCGATCACTACGACCGCATCATTCGGAAGCTTCCGGCGCCACCCATTCTGATGGGTCATTCGTTCGGCGGCCTTATCGTACAGATGCTGCTCGACCGCGGACTCGGCGCCGCGGGAGTAGCGATCGATTCCGGACAAAGCGCCGGCGTTCCAGTGCTTCCGCTCTCGACGGTGTGGTCGACGATCTCGATCCTCGGTAATCCTTTCTCGCTAAATGGGACGAGCTCGCTGAGCCCTGGAAAATTCAACTACGCCTTCACCAACGAGTTGAGCCCCGCTGAATCGAGAAAGGTCTACGACCGGTACCAGGTACCAGCAGCAAATCGCGTTCTGTGGGAAGGCGCGCTCGCGCTACTGAATCCGAACGGAGCTTCCAAGGTCAATTACGCCAACGCCACCCGCGCGCCGCTGCTGTTCATTGCCGGTGGCAAGGATCATCTCGTTCCAGCATCGATCAACAGGGCAAACGTCCGTAAGTACGTGAAAAATTCAGCGGCAGTCACGGATTATCGTGAGTTCCCGAATCGGACGCATCACACCGTCGGTCAGGCTGGTTGGGAAGAGGTCGCCGACTTCGCGCTGCAGTGGGCGAATGCCAATGTGCACGGGCAGGTAACGCTCGCGGATGTGAAAGCGGCTTTCGATCCTGACATGACGTTCATGGGCGACAGCGGTCCCGAGCTCCGTGCCTGACAGCGCGTGCGCGCACATTGGCGCGATCAGCACCGTCAAACCCGCAAAGCGTTATGAATGTGAGGAGTGCGTTAAGATCGGCGCGCGCTGGGTGCACCTGCGTACCTGCCAGGAATGCGGCGGTACGCGGTGCTGTGACGATTCGCCCAACAAGCATGCATCCAAGCACGCGAAAGCGACTGGCCATCCGGTGATCGCCTCCGCGGAGCCTGGCGAGCGCTGGCTCTACTGCTACCCGGACGACACGTTCGCGGAGTACTGACTCAGGCGAGCTTTTCCACCGGCGGACCGCTCGTCTCCGGGCGGACGTGTCTTGGTATCGGATGCTCGGCGGTGCGACGCTTGTACTTACCCATCTTGGTGAGCACCCACTCTCTCCACTCGTCGAGAATCTCGTAGAACGTCGGAATCACGACGAGCGTCAGCAGCGTTGACGTAATCACGCCACCGATCACCGCGCGTCCGAGCGGCGCCCGGAACTCGGCGCCTTCGCCGATGCCAAGCGCGACCGGAATCATGCCAGCGATCAGGGCCAGTGTCGTCATCATGATCGGACGCAGACGAATCGCGCCGGCCATGATCAGCGCCTCTCGCCTGGGCACGCCGTCCTTCTCACGCGCCCACTTGGCGAAGTCGATGAGGAGGATCGCATTCTTGGCAACAATACCCATCAACAGAATCACCCCGATGAGGCTCATGATATTGATGGTCGTGTGGGTGATCATGAGCGCGAGCATCACGCCGATGAGCGAGAGTGGCAGTGACGCCATGATCGCCAGCGGCTCCAGGAACGAGCCGAACTGCATCACCAGAATCAGATACATCAGCATCACCGCGATGCCCAGCGCTGAGAAGATGCGGCCGAACACTTCGGCCTGATCCTTCGCCTCGCCGCCTTGCGTGATCCGCGTGCCGGCCGGCAGGGTGATCTTCGCGATCTTGGCGTTGATGTCACGCATCACTTCCGTGAGCGGGCGGCCGGAGGTATTCGCCTGAATGGTCACCACCGGATCTGAATCGAGATGACTCACCTGCGCCGGACCAAGTGACTGCGTTACCGTCGCGATTTGACCGAGCGGCAGTGTCTCTGGCCTGCCGTTCGGACCATTCACCACGATCGGGAGCTGCTCGAGATCAGTCGCGCGCTGCCTCGCTTCCGGTGCAAGCCTTACGTTCACCTCGCGCATCTCGTCGTTCGGATCCACCCAGTCCCCCGCCTTGATTCCAGCAAACGCCGGCCGGAGTGACTGTGCTACCTGCGCCAGGGTAATACCGAGCGTTCCCGCGAGGCCGCGGTTGACGTCGACACTCAGCTCGGGCTTCTGACCCTTCGTCGAAAGACCGACATCGACTGCGCCCTTCACGGTACGCACCTGATCGGCGATCAGTTCCGCCGCCGGCGTCATCGATTTGATGGTTCCTCCGCGGAGCTGAATCTGGATCTGCTTCTGGTCCCCGCCGAAGCTGTTGGTGAAGACCGACATCTGCGCCCCTGCGATTTGACCCACCTCTTTGCGAAGCTGGCGTCCAAAATCCTCGGCACCGATGTTCCGATCCGCCTTCGGCACGAGGCGCACGTACACCTGTCCGACGTTCACGTCGCCGGTTTGACCGCCCGTGGTAGTGTAGGTGAATCTCACCACCTCCTTATGGGAGCGCGCGATCCGTGCTGCTTCTTCGGCCTTGATTCTCGTATAGGCGAGATTGGACCCCGGCGGGGTCTCGATCGCGATTATCACTTCGGACTGGTCTTCGGTGCCGAAGAAGCTGGCGCCGACCAGACCCACGGCCGGCAGCGCCAGCGCGCCCACGAACGAGGCGATGGCGATGGTTACCATGGCAACCCGGTGATCGAGCGCCCAGGCAACGAGGGACTTGTAGCGCTCCGCCTGCCTGTTGAACCATTTGTTGAATCTGTCCAGGGTACGCGCCACCGGGTTCCGACGCTCGTGCGCTTCGACCTGCGGATCCGGCCAATAAGCCGAGAGCATCGGGTCGAGCGAGAACGAGACGAAGAGCGACACCATCACCGACGACGCGATGGTGAGGGCGAACGGCTTGAACCACTGCCCCGCCACGCCGTACATGAACGCGATCGGCACGAACACCGCCACGATCGAGAATGTCGTCGCCGCGACGGCAAGGCCGATCTCGTCGGTGCCCTCGTGCGACGCGGTCACGTGGTCCTTACCCATCTCGATGTGTCGCACGATGTTCTCGCGCACCACGATCGCGTCGTCGATCAAAATACCGATCGCCAGCGAGAGCCCCAGCAGTGACATCGTGTTGAGTGTGAAGCCGAATGCCCACACCATGATGAAAGACGCCAGCACCGACACCGGCAGCGCCAATCCGGTGATGACGGTCGATCTCCAGGAATTGAGGAAAACGAACACCACCAGCACTGTCAGGAACGCGCCTTCGAGCAGAGCCTCTTCGACATTGCGCACCGAATCCGCAACGCGCTTACCGGCGTCGCGCACGATGTCCATCTTCACTCCCGGCGGGAGTGTCTTCTGAATCTCGTCGACCTGCTTGCGGATCTTCGAGCTGACATCAGTCGTGCTGTAGCCCTTCGATTTCACGACATCGATGCCGATGCCTTCCACTCCGTTATAGAGAGCGATCGAGCGCTGCTCCTGAGTGCCGTCGATTGCATTGGCGACTTGCCCAAGTCTGATCGTCTGACCGTTGCGTTCGGTTATGACGAGATTCTCGAAGTCCTGAGGACCTTCGAGCCGCCCCTGCAGCCGGATAGTGCGCTCCTGCAGATCTCCGTTCACCCTTCCGACGGGTGCGGCAAGATTTTGCGCCTGCAGCGCGCCAACAACTTCGCCAACGCTGATGCCGGCGGCTTGTAGCGCTTCAGGCTTCAGCTGAATGGTCATCTCGCGTTTCACCCCACCCACGACCTGCACCTGCGCCACTCCCGGAATGCCCTTCAGTTTGCTGGTGATACCAGGATCGGCGAGGCGAGTGAGCTGCGCGGGAGACATCGTCTGCGAGTTCATCGTAATCGAGACGATGGGAATGTCGGACGGATCGAAACGCTGGAGCACGGGCTCCTTCATCTCGACGGGTAAATCCTGCCTGATCGTCGAGATTGCATCGCGGATGTCCTGGGTGCCGATCTGCGGATCCTTCTCGAAGACGAACAGCGTGATGATTTGAGCGTAGCCGTCGCCGGCGGATCCAAAAATCTGGTCAACGCCGGAAATTCCCTTGATCGCGTCCTCGACCGGTTTCAGGACCTCGCGCTCGACTCCTTCAGGCGATGCGCCGGGATACGGGATAAAAGTCAGCACGACCGGCTGCTGAATGTCGGGGAACTCGTCGGTCTGCAGTCTCCACAGCGCAAACAGTCCGAAGACCACCAGGGCCACCATTGTGACCACGGTGATCATGGGACGCTTGATCGCAAAATCTGAAATGACCATTCTGGATTACCTCTGCGCGCTGGTTGCCGCTGGTGCCGCAGTGATCCTCACCGGAGTGCCGGGAGTGATTCCCTGCGCGGCGCCGAGAAGCACCGTGTCGCCTGCCTGTAGACCCGAAAGAATTTCGTAGGTCTCCGACGACTTGTCCTGGAGCCCAAGTTGAACGGGCGCCTTCTCTACTTTGCCGCCTTTTACTCGCATCACGAACGGCGCGGTCCCACGCACGTCGACCGCGGAGGAAGGCACCACGAGACCAGTCTTCGTATCGCTCGACATTCGGCCAGTGGCGAACAACCCGCCCACGAGAGTCCGGCCCGCGTTCGGAATCGACACGTAGATGCGTACCTGGCGCGTTGTCGGATCCGCAGTCGGATTCACGCGGGCGATGTGACCGACGAACTGGCGTCCCGGATATCCGCTTACAGTGAAGACCACCGGCACCCCGACGCGAATGAGCGACAGCTGTTCCGCCGGAACAGACGCTTCGAGCCTCATGCTCGACGGATCGACGACGGTAAAGAGAGCTGTACCCGGCTGGACGACGTCGCCCGCCGAGACCGGCCGTTCGCTGACGATACCCCCGAAGGGCGATGTGACCGTGGTGCTCCGATACTGTCGCTCGGCCGTCGCGAGCCTGGAGTTCGCATCCTGCAGCGCTGCCTGCGCGGCGATGGATGCACGGCGCGATTGCTCCATATCGCGTTCAGCGACTGCACCGGCGGTGAGTAGCTTCTCGTTACGCTGTAGATCATGCGTCGCGATATCGGCCGCGTTCTTCGCCGCCACCACCTGGGCCCGTGCTGAGGTGTACGCGTCCTGAATGCCCGTCGCATCGATGCGCGCGAGCGGAGTTCCGGCACCCACGGCCTGGCCCTGGTCGGCATATGTCTGCAACACGCTTCCCGGCACTTGCGCGCGCAACACTGCTTCACGCTCCGGCTCGAGCGTTCCAGAAAGCGCGGGACCGGACATGATCGATGACGTAGTGGCGACGGCGATGTTCTCCGGCCCGACCGTCAGCGTCTCCGTTTTCGTGGTTTCGGCTGCAGAGGCATTGTCACCCTTGCTGCGCGAGAAAATCGCGAACAGCACAAGCAGTGCGACCAGGATGCCACCACCGATTTTGTAAGTCTTGCTGCTGGGTTTCTTCATATGAATTCTCGTCGCGATTACGGTGTTGGAATGCCGGGTTGTGCCTGCGCTTGTCCTGCTGCTGCCGCTCCTTGCGCCCCGCTCTGTATACCTTGAGTTGGTGTTGCTGCTGACGGCACGCTGGTTGGCTGCGCCAGTGATTGCGCGGATGCCTGCGCCTGGCTGGCGTTGTTTCTCAACAACGGCAGATTCGGGAGCAGCGCCAGCTTGACTCGGGCAACCTGAAGATTTCTCGCCGCGAGCGCACGATTGGCAACTGATTGTTCGAGCAAAATCCGCGAGTCGTTCAGCTCGAGCTGCGTTGAGAGGCCTTCTCTGTATCGGACTTCCGCAATCGAATACGCCCGCGCTGCCTGCGAGGCAGTGCCCTGACTTGCTTCCCACGCGGCTCGCGCTTCCAGCAGATCATTGATCGTCACGCGAGCATCGAGAGCGGCGAAGTCGCGCAACTGGTCGTAGCGCGCCTCCGCTTCGTGCAGATTCGCCTCGGCTACGAGCTGATCGCCTTTGAGGCGGCCGCCGGTGAAAATCGGAATTGCAGCGGCGACGCCAACAGTCCAGTTCGTCCGGAAATCGCCGCCTCCCGGAAAGTTGGTGAGCGGGAAAGCGACTTTGCCGTACTGCGATGTCAGGGCAAGCGACGGCAGTCGCGACCCTTTTGCGATGCGCAGCAGCCCACGCTGGACGTCGATTGCTTCGGCGCCCTGCCGCACTGTCGCTCGATTCGTCGCGACCGTGTCCACTTCCACACCAATGCTGGCGAGCGCCGCGTTGGTCGATGCTGAATCGTCGACGACCGTCGTGAGCTCGAGCGACGCATCGAGCGGTATGTTGAGGAATTGCTTGAGAAGCAGGTAAGCGGACTCTCGGTCGGCGCGCCGGCGAATTACGACCGGGCGCTGGTTTGCGCTCGACACCTGGGCACGCAGCAGATCGAACTCGGAGACGTTACCGACGTTCCGCGCCAGTTGGGTTTGCGCCAGCACTTTGTCCGTCTGCACTGCGGACGATTCCGCCAACGCAACCAGCCGATCCTGGAGAGCGGCGTCGAAGTAGGCCTGAGTGATGTCGAGCTTGAGCTGCGCATCCTGCGCTGTCAGCTCGATGTCGGCCGAGCGCCTGGCAGCGTTGGCGACTTCGTTCTGCGCGATGATGCGTCCCCCGGCGAAAAGATTCTGCGCGAAGGAGAGCCCGAGATTGTACTGGTTCTTGGCGCCAAAGCCGAGGCTGCCGAAGGAAGAGAACGGGTTTCCTCCAAGGGCGCAGCGATTGGCATTCTCGAGACCGGCGAGCCGCTCATCGGTCGTCGCCGTAGCATCGAGAAGGTACTGATCGCAGGGCGCTGGCGGTGGCGCGGGCTTTGTCGTGTCTACAGGTGGCGCGGCGGCACCGACGGCTGAGAACTGTGAAGCGAGGGTGCGTGTGTAGGAAGCCGTCCCACCGATCTGGGGGAAGAACTGGCTTCGGGCCTGGTACTGCTGACCGTGAGCGCGCTCGACGCCCGCGCGCGCGATTCGAATATTCTCGCTCTGAGCCTGGCCGAGGCGAATTGCCTCTTCCAGTGTGAGAGCACGCGGAGCCGTTCCGGTGATAGGTACGGTCGGAGTAGTGACCACCTGTGCGCCCGCAAACGCGGGGACACACGCGGCGATCAGAAGTAGCGCCGTCCGAAGTAGCCGACCCGGCGCTGGGGTGCGGCGCGGCAGTTTATAGAAAGACACTGATCAGGAAGAAAGTTGTTTCGTTCGTTTGGTCTGCTTACTCGTCGCTTTACGCGTCCCGTTTTCGACACCGATTGCACGCAAAAGGAGGCACGCGTACATATGAGCGGCTTTTCCTTCTGGTTGCGGATAAACATCTGGCATCATTTCGCGGCCCATGGCGTCGGCGAAAATGGCTCCCATCAACATCGCCGCGGCGGTCTTCGGATCAAAGTCGCCGAGCGCATTCCCCTGCCGCTTCAACGCCGTCAGGTAGAGACACAGATCATTTGATGCCTGTCTCGGTACATAGCTCGCGCATTCGCTCATGTCGGGTCGCTCTTCTATCTCGCTCATAGTCTTACGGATGATCGAGCTGCGAAGTCTCAGATGCTGTATGAAGCTCTCACTCCACGCCGTCAGCTCCGCTTCCGGGTCGACTGGAACTTCCGGAAGCGTCGTCAGGCCAACGGATTGCGTCATAAATCCCATCGCTTCGCGGAGCAATGCTTCCTTTGATCCGAATTGACGGAAGATGGTGATCTCGTTCACGCCGGCGGCATCGGCGATGCGCCGGGTGGTCGATCCACGGAAGCCGTGCTGCGCGAAGACACCGGCGGCCGCGGCAAGAATTTCATCTCTGCGATTCATAGCTGGGGATACTATCAAACCAGAGGCGCGGATGCAAGTAGTCACTTACTTACACGCCGGTTTCCACAAACTTGTAACCGAAAGCGTCGTTGGCCAGACCTTCTGATCTGGAATCCGCGTTCGACGAAGCGATCGCCCAGACGCGAGAATGCCTGGCCGAAGGCATGACCACGATCGATGGTGATGACGCGCGTCCCCAGCTCGAGCGGTTGGTGGAGGAACTAAATCTTGAGCGCGCACGCGCGATCGAGCGGCACGCCATCGATCGGGTGTGGGTTCAGAAAACCGTGCGCTGGCTCGTTGAATGGGCTCCCGAATCGGACCTTACCCTGATCGCGGGGTTGGGACGGATCGCNCGCATCCCACCAACGGCTACGCCGTAGGCGGTAGCGGACACCCGCGTAAACAAGCTTCTCCCCGAGCGGTAATGGTTCGCATAGGCCGGCCCATCTATATTCGAGTTGTGCAGCGCAACGTGATGTTTCGAATTCTCGCCAGCGTGCTTTCGGTATGGCTCGTCGTCTGTCTCGCCGAGCCCGCACAGCTGCACACGTGTGTGATGCACGGCGGACTCGCGATCAATACCGCGGGCGGATCGCATCACGCCGCAATGCATTCGGGACACGCCGCGTCTGCTGCCGCCACAAAGCATTCGCAACATCAGGGTAACGACGATCGGGCGAACCAATGCACCTGCCTCGGCGACTGCAGCACTGGCAGAACCGTGGTTGGAATTGCTCCTCCGCAGATCTCATTTGCGTCGATCACTGTCGAAGTGCCGACGCCAGACTTTTTCTACGCTTCACCATCTATCGTCGCGCCGCACTTTCTGCGGCCGTTTTCCAACGGGCCTCCCGACGCTTCCTCTCGCGCGTAGCTGACGTCCGCCGCGCGGGCTCCGACCACAATTCACTGCAGGTGCCTTCGCAGCGGCGAATCTCGCCGATGCGACGCCCTTCGGACCCGGGGAAGTATGTATCACGTATCGTTTATCGGACGGATCGCGTCCGCTCTCATCATCGCGTGTTTAGCGGGGGCTTCGCTGCCGTTTGCCGCAAAGGCGCAGTCTACGGGAAGTCTGACCGGACGCGTGCTTGCGCCCGATAGCTCGCCAATCGTCGGCGCTTTCATTTCGATCGACGACGCGCCTCCCGCAACCCAGTCCGCCGCTGACGGCACTTTTCGAATCGATTCTGTTTCGATCGGCGATCACATCGTCCACATACGACGCACGGGCTTCATCGAATCGGCAGACTCCGTAGCCGTAAATGGGTCGGCGCCGGCCGAAGTGAACGTCAGCCTCGCAACGAAAGTGGCAACGTTAGCGGGCGTCACGGTGATCGGAACCAAGACCGATCTCGCCGAGCGGCGCGAACAAATGGCGAGGATTCCTGGCGGAGTTGCAATGGTGGGTACTCTCCAAATCCGCGCTACGCGTCAGGCGAACCTCAAGGACGTCCTTCAGTTCGTCCCCGGCGTTTACATCCAGCCGCGGTTCGGCGCAGCTGACGAGAGCCAGATCTCCATTCGCGGCTCCGGCTTGCGCGACAATTTCCACGCGCGCGGAGTCAATCTCCTGGTCAACGGAATGCCGTACCGGAATGCAGATGGATTTACCGATTTCGAGTCGCTCGAGCTGCTCACAACTGAATCGATCGAGGTTTACAAGGGCGGCAATGCGCTTCGGTACGGCGGGTCGACCCTCGGCGGCGCGATCAACCTCGATACGAAAACAGGTTACAACTCCGCTCCGGCTGCACTTTTCGGCGAAGGCGGCAGCTTCGGTTTCTACAAGACGCAGCTGGAGTCTGGCGGCACTCGAGGCGCTGCCGATTACTACGCCAGCTATGGCCGCACGTCACTCGACGGATATCGCCAGTGGTCGAGTACCCAGCGTGACCGCGTCAATCTTCATGGCGGCTATCGTTTGTCCGACAACATCGACGCGCGCGCGTTCTACTTCTTCGCGCATGTGAAGGAGCAGCTGCCCGGCTCCCTCGATCGCCCGACCTTCGAGACCGATCCGAGATCAGCCGATCCGAACAACGTCACGAACCGCTGGGGTCGCGATTACGATCTCCATCACATTGGCCTTCAGCTTCGGACGCGGCTGTCAGCGAACCAGCGACTGGAAATCAGTCCCTACATGCAGTATCGGGACATCGATCATCCGATCTTCGAGGTGATCTCGCAGATCAGCCATGACTATGGCGCCGAAGTTCGCTATGAGAACACCGCTCCGGCGGGCACTCTGGAAAACAGGTTCACTCTCGGATTTCAGCCCGCTTATGAGTCGTTGCTGAACCGCCAGTACCAGAACAACCTGGGTGAGCATGGGGCGTTGACAAAGAATCAGCACGACATCGCGACAACATCTGCGCTGTACGCCGAGGACATCCTTTCGCTGACTCCGCGGCTCTCCGCTGTATTCGGGGTTCGGGGCGAGCGGGCAACGCGAGAGACCCGGGATTTCTTTTTGTCGAACGGGGATCAGTCGGACAGGAGGACCTACAATCCAATTAGTCCCAAGGTCGGTTTCATTTACTCGTTCGAGCCGGGCGGCGCGCAGGTTTTCGGCAACGCGAGCCGGAGTTACGAGCCGCCGCTGCTTCTGGAGCTGAATAGCCTCACCGTTCCAGGCTACATCCCGCTCGAGGGTCAAAGCGCCTGGCAATACGAGCTAGGCGGCCGCGGCACCAGGCTGGGATTTGGATGGGATCTCTCGGCGTACGACGTCGAGCTGAGAAACGAGATACTCAACATCAACGTGCAGCCGTTCAGCAATGCTCCATTCACGGTTCCCACTTACCGTAACGCACTGAAGACGAGGCACTCGGGAATTGAGGCAGGTTTGAGCTATCAGTTGCCTGGCGCGGTCTTCGTTCACGGAGATGTCGCAGATCACCTGTCGCTGCGCACCTCGTACACGCTGGCGCGGTACACCTACGTGTCGGATCCGAGTTATGAGGGCAATGATATTCCAGGAGCGCCACATCAGGTGCTGACAACCGAGGTGAAGTACACCCATCCATCCGGTTTCTCGCTGGCGCCGAGTGTGGAATGGGTTCCGCAGTCGTATTTTGTCGACAGCCAAAACACCGTCAAGAACGATGGATGGACGAATTTGTCGATTCGGGCAGACTGGGCAACCCAATACGGAGTGACGTTGTTCGCGGCGGGGCAGAATCTGGCGAACCGCCGGTTCTCGCAGTCGGTGCAGGTGGATAACGCCGCGGGCAAGTACTACGAGCCCGCCGATGGCCGTTCATTTTACGCAGGACTTCGCTGGTCGCCGCGATAGTGTTTCGGAAATATCTTCGCCGCCGCCCGGCCCGAGTGGCGACGATCGTGTTATGCGCGATGGCCGTGACTACGCCTGCTAGCGCGTTGGCGCGTGCGCTTTTGCACGCAACACTCCTGCGTTCGACACCGGCGGCAAATAGCCACGTCGCGAAATTTCCGGACGCGATCCGACTGGTGTTCAGCGAGCAGATCGTTCCGGAGCTGAGCCAGATCACACTTGTGCTCGCGAACGGGGACAGCGCTCGGCTCAAGGTCGCTAACGATCCTCACAATGTGCACGTTCTGGTTGGAACGGATTTGGGAGCAGGCAGACCGAATGGGTTGAGTAAGGTCGTGTGGCGGGTGCTTTCCGCTGATGGTCATCCGGTCGGCGGAAATTTTTCGTTCACGGTCGGATCAGCCTCCGCTACCGCCCCTGCTGCTACACCCGTTGTAACACCCGCTGCAGCGACACCAGGTGTACCTCCGGCTGCTACACCGTCGGTTGTCCCGACGACCGTTTCTCGATCCGCCGGGGATAGCTCGACGAGCCCGGCGGCCGAAGACAAGCCGGTGCCGTTGTTTGCCTCGCTGTTTCGCGGTGTTGGACTGGGCGCGTTCATGGCG
>C688J18823_10001782_pt1 | contig 13397 bp, 13 predicted proteins | sample HopSoiMetagenom1_FD_18823 | JGI IMG/M metagenome (IMG submission 18823)
GTCGAAATATCGGCTTGCTCCAACGAGCCTCGGGTGTAGCGATAACCCAGGTTCAGCGTTTTGCCAAAATCTGGCCGGTATCGCAGCACCAGATTGCTGCGTTGTGTCTCATTGGAGACCGTGCTGTACTGTGTATCAATATCGGCGAACCAGTATTTTGTTATTTTGCCGCTGATTGCCGCCAGCAGATCGGTTCGCGATGCGTTACGAACACCGGGCGGCAGGGAAACTTGCTGTGGTTGGAAGTAATAGCGTTGGCCCAGCATGAAACGCACTTGCTCATCGCCCGAATCCGGATCGATCAGCCGGCTGGTGACTGCGCCCGTTAGCTGATTTGCGTCATTGATGCGATCACCGCCGGTGAACTGGTTTTCGGTGAATATTTGCGTGAAATTGAGATCGGCTTGTGCGGTATCGAAGATCGGCAGCTGATCCTGTGGACGAAAAGGGATGTAGACATAGTACAGGCGGGGCTCCAGAGTCTGCAGAAACGCTCGATTCCATAACGATGTGTCCCGTTCAAAAGTCAGCCCGCTATCAACGCTGTAGATTGGCAGATTCCTGGAAGCGTCTGGGGTGGTCGCATCCTGAAATGCATAAGTCGTCGTATGAAAGCCAGCTTTCGGTGTGATATAAAAAAATGGTGTCTGGATTGGCGCGCTCACGGACGGATACAATATTTCGCGCGTCGCATTGAGCAACGTTGGATGACTGAAATGAACATATTCTCCCTGCAACGCCAGGTCCAGGCGCACATCAGTTGAACGGTTCATGTTCAGCGTAATTTGCGGCACCCTTGCGTAAGGCGGCACAAGGGGAGCAAGAGGGTCCTGCAAAGTCTGGTAACGCTGGACGCGCGTATTAATGTTCCACCACCCGCCGTCGTAGAACAGATCACCTTCCCGGTTAAGGTTGGTTTGCGAGGTGGCAGCGATCTTGTCGCTCAAATCGGTGAAATAGGTATCGTCGGAAACGCCCTGTAAATCCACCGCACCGGAAAAGCCGTTGCCGAAATTCTGCTGGTGCTGCCATAAATAGGCGTAACGGGTCTCGCCCTTCTGACGATCGTCGGGCAAGTACTCCGCGCGTACTTCACCTCTAAGGGTCGGTTCCAGATAACGGAAATCGCCATTCAGTAAAACGCCGCGCTTGGAAAGAATACGCGGTGAAATAGTGGCATCCTGATTCGGGGCGATGTTCCAGTAAAACGGCTGCGTATACTCCAATCCACTTCTTCCGGTGCTCCCTATGGTTGGAGGCAAAAGTCCGGTTTTGCGGCGACCGCTCAACGAAAAATCGAGGTAAGGCGAGTAAAGGATCGGGACGCCTTTGAATATAACCGTGGCGTTACGTGCAACCCCAATATCGCTGATTCTATCCAACTCGAGGCGGTCGATACGCATGAGCCAGTCATCATCGCCTACGTCGCAGGTGGTATAGGTCGCTTTGTCTATGCGGGTCAAATTAGGGTTTTCAGCAACCAGCCGGTCTGCCTTGCCGCGCGCGCCGTAACGCGTCAATTGGTACGTTGGCTTGTCGATATTGCCGCTCTCGAAGTTCAGGTCGTAGAACAGTTGTTCGCCAGTAACGATGTCGCCTTCTTTTTCGAAGCGCACGTGCCCGGTCGCGGTAACCTGCTCGTCTGGAATATTCAAATGTATTTGATCGGAGAATACCGCGGTACCGCGCTTGCGCAGGCGCACGCTTCCGCTCGCGTCAATTTCCTGTTCTTGGTTGCCCTCAATCTTTTCTGCCTCGATGAACAAGGCGGATGGTTGATCGCGTCCAATGGAATACGGAATGAGTTCAGTCTGCATGCGCAGTTTCAATCCGGATTCTTCAGCATGCACGCCCGAAGCGATATACAAGATCAACGACAGTACAGCAAATGTGATGCGTGAATGATGCATGCGACTCGTTGATCCAGACCAGGTGCTAAAATCTCATAAATTTTCCTTCAAGGCAACGCAGCATCTTGGATCGTCACGCGCTCGTTCAGGACTGGTTGAGCCGTCAGCTTGAGGGACAGACCTTTAATCTGACCCCGGCTTCGTCCGATGCCAGCTTCAGGCGCTACTTCCGGGTCGCCTTGCCTGACGCCACGTTCATCGTCATGGATGCGCCGCCCGAGCGGGAAGATTGTCGTCCCTTCGTTTACGTGGCAAAACTCATGGCCGCTGCTGGTTTGCATGTGCCGGCCGTGCTGGCGCAGGATCTTGAGCTGGGGTTTTTATTATTGTCGGACCTGGGATCCACGACTTATCTCGCTGCGCTTGGCGAGGGCAATGCCGATGAGTTGTATCGCGAAGCAACGGATGCGTTGATCTTGTGGCAACGCGCTAGCGCCGCAGGCATGCTGCCAGCTTATGACAAAGCCTTGTTACAGCGTGAACTCGATTTATTTCCTGAATGGTATCTGCGCCGCCACCTTGGTCTGGAACTCGATGCCCAGCAACAGCACACGCTTGCGGCCGTTTTCCAGCTCATCATCGCAAATAACTTGAGCCAGCCAAAGACATATGTTCATCGCGATTACATGCCACGCAATTTGATGCTGACCACACCAAATCCAGGTGTGCTGGATTTCCAGGATGCCGTTTACGGGCCGATCACTTATGACGTAGCTTCCCTGTTCAAGGACGCCTTCATCAGCTGGGACGAAAAGCGCGTGCTGGACTGGACCATCCGGTACTGGGAACGAGCACGCGCGGCCGGGCTACCGGTCGCAAGCGATTTCGGCGACTTCTACCGGGATTGCGAATGGATGGGATTGCAGCGGCATCTGAAGGTACTCGGCATCTTCGCGCGCATCTTCCACCGCGATGGCAAGCCAGCTTATGTAAAAGATACACCTCGCTTCATCGGCTATGTCCGCTCAGTGTGCGAGCGCTACGCATCATTGTCCCCTTTACTGCGCCTGCTCGATCAAATAGCCGAGCACGAGCTCATATCCGGCCAGAATCGCTGAACGTGCTACGGGACGGCTCTTTGACCGCTATGATCCTTGCCGCCGGCCGCGGCGAGCGCATGAGGCCGCTCACCGATCGCATACCCAAATGTTTATTGAAGGTCGGCGGCAAGCCACTGATCTTCCGGCACCTTGAAAAGCTTGCGAACGCGGGCTTCGGCACGGTGGTAATCAATCATGCACATTTGGGTGCCCAAGTGGAGGCCGCTGTGGGTGATGGCAGCAAATGGAATCTGAAGATCCGTTTTTCCCCCGAACTCGAGGCGCTGGAGACTGCCGGCGGTATACGCCACGCGCTGTCGCTGCTTCATGAACCGGCATTTGCCGTCGTCAATGCCGACGTTTATAGCACCTACGATTATGCCAATTTGATTCTTGCAATCCGGCGCATGCATTCAGCCATTCTCGCTCACCTGGTGCTGGTGGCCAACCCACCACATCATCTTGATGGCGATTTTTCGCTTGCAGCCGATAGGGTGCTTGCCGATGGGAAAGAAAGGCTCACGTTCAGCGGCATGGGCGTCTACCGCGCGGCATTGTTCGATGAACTTATGCCTGGAAGCAAGTATCCCCTGGCACCGCTGCTGCTCAAGCATATGGCCGGGGGCAAAATCAGCGGCGAGTACTTCGGCGGCGAGTGGGACGATGTAGGTTCTCCCCAGCGCCTTGCCGAACTCGAGACAAGATTTGCGCGCAACCAGGAGCACTAAAGTCGGACAAGGTACCAGGCCGTATAATTCAGCATATTGTAAATTCGTATTTTTTATCCCATGGTTAATCCAGCGGTTTATGGGCGGCGCCGCGCCCAACTGGCAACGCTCATGCATGATGGCGTAGCGCTGGTGCGCACTGCTGCCGAGCGGTCGCGCAATCGAGATTCGACTTTTCCGTTTCGCTTCGACAGTTACTTCCATTACCTCACCGGTTTTCCAGAGCCTGAAGCAGTGCTGGTGCTATTGGCAGGAAATTCGCCGAAGAGCATTTTGTTCTGTCGGGAAAAAGACATGGAACGCGAAATATGGGACGGGTTTCGTTTTGGCCCAGACCAGGCGCGCGCAACGTTTGGATTTGACGAGGCACACCCGATTACCGAGCTTGACCAGTTATTGCCCCAACTTCTCGCCAATCAAAGCACCGTATTTTGCGATGTCGGTACGGATTCGAGCTGGGATATGCAAGTGATCGGGTGGATCAACAAGGTGCGCGCTCAAGTTCGGTCCGGAGTAAGCGCACCAAGCGAGATCCGCGACATCCGCCGCTTTTTGGACGATATGCGGCTTATCAAGGATGAGCACGAACTCAACATCATGAGGCGCGCCGCCAACATTTCGTCACAAGCGCACAGTCGCGCGATGCGTGCCACGCACGCCGGTTTGCGTGAGTATGAGCTGGAGGCGGAATTAATCCACGAATTTCGGCGCCAGGGTGCGCAAGCTCCGGCCTACACTCCAATAGTGGCCGGCGGAGCAAATGCTTGCATCCTGCATTATGTGCAGAACGATGCCTTGCTCAAGAATGGAGAACTCGTGCTGATCGACGCTGGCTGTGAAGTTGACGGCTATGCTTCGGATATCACGCGTACGTTTCCGGTAAGCGGGAAATTTTCGGGACCACAACGCGCTATCTATCAATTGGTGCTTGCGGCGCAAGCGGCGGCAATCGCCCAGGTGAAGCCTGGAAGCGAGTGGGAAGCGCCGCACGATGCAGCGGTCAAGGTTCTGGCGCAGGGCCTGGTCGACCTTGGGTTATGTAAAGGCACGAGAGACAGCGTGATTGAATCGGGCGATTACCGGCGCTTCTATATGCATCGTACCGGGCACTGGCTGGGTATGGATGTACACGATGCGGGAGACTACAAACGCAACGGCGTATGGCTCAAACTTCAGCCGGGCATGGTGCTGACGGTTGAGCCCGGCTGCTATGTGCGGCCGGCAGAAAATGTTCCGGAGGAGTTTTGGAACATAGGCGTGCGTATCGAGGATGACGCACTGGTGACGGCATCCGGTAGTGAGATTATCTCTGCGGCCGCGCCAAAGACTGTCGAGCAGATAGAAAGCTTGATGAAGCATTGAACATGCAACATGAAGGTGTGGAACGCGCGGACGGCACAGGCGACCCCGTTACATTGCCTGCAGCTGATCACGACATCGTAATCGTCGGAGGTGGACCGATCGGCGCAGCTGTCGCTATCGGACTGCAGGCGAGCGGATTCGATGTACTCGTGCTCGAAGCGAGACCGGATACGCATAACCTTCCTGACACGCGCACGTTAGCCATCTCCTATGGCAGTCGCCTGATCCTCGAGCGCCTCGGCCTGTGGCCGCAAATAGAACCGGCTACCCCTATTCGATCAATTCACGTGTCCCAGCGCGGGGGGTTCGGCCGCACCTTGCTCCAGGCACAGGAAATGGAGTTGCCTGCATTGGGTTACGTGATTCGCTATTCCTTACTGCAACGGGCGTTCGACCGCGCATTGAGTTCGCTGGGATCGACCATAATGACCGGTGCACAGGCTGTCAGCATGGATTTGACAGACAATGCAATTGAGATCGGCTTTACAACTGCGCAAAGCCGGGATTCGGTGTGCGCCAGGTTAGCGATCATTGCTGACGGCGGAGCCGGTTTGGGACTGCACTTCGGAGAAACAGCGAACGTTCGGGAATACGGGCAAGACGCTGTGGTCGGGCTGGTCGAGACTTCGCAACCGCATGCATACCGAGCTTATGAACGCTTTCACGCCAGATGGGCCGATCGCCTTACTTCCGTTCCAGAACGGCTACGCTCTGGTGTGGACCGCGCCACCGGCAACAGCGGAGGCCTTGATGTCCTTGCCGCAGACAACATTTCTCCATAGATTGCAATCGCATTTCGGCGATCGCGCCGGCCGTTTCATTTCCGTTACCGCACGTGCCCGGTTTCCGCTGGCGTTGCGTTACGCGGCCGACCCTGTCCTGCCGCGTGCCGTGATGCTGGGCAATGCGGCACAGTCGTTGCACCCGATTGCAGGCCAGGGCTTTAACCTCGGTTTGCGGGACGCCTGGGAATTAAGTGAAATGCTAATGCTCCACGGCAAGGCTGATCCCGGATCGAGCGCCTGCTTGTCGCGCTATCGCGCCATGCGCAGGCCGGACCGCTTGCGGAGTATTGGGCTAACTCATTCGCTGGTTAAGATTTTCTCCAACGATGTTGCACCGCTAAAAGCAGTACGCGGTGCAGCGCTGTCGCTGTTCGATTTGGTGCCCTCCGGCAAACGCGCGTTCATGCAGCGCATGATATTCGGCGCTTCGCGTTAACAGCGGCAAAGCCCGGCTTCCATCGCGCATTCTTTGCGCTAGAATGGCGGTCCAAAATTTTTTCCCCTGGCGCCGAAATGCAGATCGGTCCGCACGCCCTCAGGAACAATCTGATTGTCGCGCCCATGGCCGGAGTAACCGACCGGCCATTTCGCCAGCTATGCAAAGCGATGGGCGCCGGCATGGCGGTGTCGGAAATGATTTCTTCCAATGCGCAACTGCGCGATACCGTCAAGTCCCAGCGCCGCGCCAATCATGAAGGCGAAGTCGACCCGATTTCGGTTCAAATTGCCGGAGCTGATCCCGCCGCGATGGCAGAAGCCGCCCGTTACAACGCAGACCGCGGCGCGCAGATTATCGACATCAACATGGGATGCCCTGCCAAAAAGGTTTGCAATGTCGCGGCCGGGTCTGCGTTACTGCAAAACGAGCCGCTGGTCGCCAGAATCCTCGATGCCGTCGTGGCAGCCATCGACATTCCAGTGACACTGAAGATCCGCACCGGTTGGAATCCGGACAACCGGAATGCCGTCCGCGTTGCGCAAATTGCGCAGTCAGCGGGCGTAACGGCATTATCGGTCCATGGGCGCACTCGCGCCTGTGCATTTAATGGCGAGGCCGAATACGAAACAATCGCGGAGGTCAAATCGCGCGTCGCTATCCCGGTTATTGCGAACGGCGACATCGATTCTCCCGAAAAGGCGCGTCAAGTACTGGACCTGACTGGTGCCGATGCGCTGATGATCGGCCGTGCAGCGCAGGGGCGCCCATGGATTTTCCGCGAAATTCAACACTACTTGACTAGCGGGAACCATTTACCAGCGCCTCGAATCGTCGAGATTAGAAAAGTATTACTTGATCATCTGCGTGCGCTCTACGAACTCTACGGTGAACAAAGTGGCGTGCGCGTGGCGCGCAAGCACATCGGCTGGTATGTCAAGGGACTCGCTGGCGCATCGCTTTTTCGCCACAACATGAACAGACTGGAAACGACGCATCAGCAACTCGATGCTGTAGGAGCCTATCTTGACGGGCTCGCAATCCATGGGGACCGCCTGACTTATTCGGAAGCGGAGGATCTCGCAGCATGATCAATGACAATGAAATCGCACGCTGCGTGCGCCGTGCCATGGATGGGTACTTCAAGGATCTGGAAGGCGAACGACCTTGCGCGGTTTACGACATGGTCATGAATTCGGTCGAAAAGCCGCTGCTCGAAATCGTGCTCCACCGCGTATCGGGCAACCAGACCCAAGCAGCGCAGCTGCTTGGCATGAATCGCAACACCTTGCGCAAGAAGATGAAATATTACGGCATCAAGTAACCTTANAGCTGTCCGAGCCAAGCCGCCCGTGCATCAACGACGGGCGGTTGATTTTTGGATTCCGTAAATGAACAAGCGAAAAGCGTTGGTCAGTTTGTCCGATAAGAGCGGGGCGGTAGATTTCGCGCGCTTCCTGCACGAAATCGGCATGGACATCTTATCCACTGGTGGAACTGCAAAGCTGCTGCGGGAGGCCAATGTGCCGGTCGCCGAAATTGCCAATTACACCGGATTTCCCGAAATGCTAGACGGCCGGGTCAAGACTCTGCATCCGAAAGTGCACGCCGGCATTCTTGCGCGTCGAGACATGCCGCAACATGTAAANGCCATGGCGGGCGCCGACATCGCGTTTATCGATTTGGTCGTCGTTAATCTTTATCCCTTTGCGCGAACCGTCGCCAATGCCGAATGTACGTTGGACGAGGCTATTGAAAATATCGACATCGGCGGTCCCACTATGGTGCGTGCGGCAGCTAAAAATTGGCAGCATGTGGCGATCGTTACGGATCCCAGCGACTATCCGGCGTTAATCGCGGAAATGAAATCCGCGAAAGGCGCAATCAGTAGTGCGACTCGGTTTTGGCTGGCAAAGAAAGCGTTTTCGCAAACTGCCGCCTATGACGCGGCCATCAGCAATTATCTGAGTTCCACGGACATAAGCGGTGCGCGTGTTGCATTCCCGGAACAGATTAACCTGAACTACGCCAAAGTTCAGGATTTGCGATACGGCGAAAATCCGCATCAGCAAGCAGCGTTTTACCGGGATCTGAGCCGGGTACCGGGTGCACTGAGCAACTACCGCCAGCTTCAAGGCAAGGAGTTGTCTTACAACAATATAGGCGACGCGGATGCCGCCTGGGAATGCGTCAAGACGTTTGCGGAGCCAGCCTGCATTATTGTCAAGCACGCCAATCCGTGCGGCGCGGCAGTGTCGGCCAATTGCCTTGAAGCGTATCGTCGCGCGTTCAAGACTGATCCCACATCGGCATTCGGCGGAATCATTGCGTTTAATCGGCACATCGATGTAGATCTGGCTGAAGCGGTGACGCAGCAGTTCGTTGAAGTGCTCGTTGCGCCGGGCATAGCCGATGATGCGGCCAAGGTACTGGCTAAAAAAACCAACGTGCGAGTTCTCGAAATAGCGATGGAAGCCGGCGCCAACGGATTCGACACTAAACGTGTAGGAGGTGGCCTGCTGGTACAGAGTCCCGATACGAAGAACGTGCAATTGAGCGACCTGCGCATTGTGACAAAAAAGCAACCGTCTTCCGGGCAGCTGGCGGATATGATATTTGCATGGAAGATCGCGAAGTTCGTCAAATCGAATGCCGTTGTCTTCTGTGCAGACGGAATGACCCTCGGGGTCGGCGCTGGCCAGATGAGCCGGGTTGACAGTGCACGCATTGCCGCCATCAAAGCGGAGAACGCTGGCCTGTCACTTAAGGATTCTGTCGTGGCTTCTGACGCGTTCTTTCCGTTCAGGGATGGCGTAGATGTGGTCGCGCAAGCAGGCGCCGTCGCAATAATCCAGCCCGGCGGCAGCATGCGTGACGATGAAGTCATCGCGGCCGCCAACCAGCACGGCATGGTCATGGCACTAACCGGCGTGCGTCATTTCCGCCATTGAATGATATTGTTTCGCCTTAATTCCGTCCTTCGTCGGTAACATTTTTATGAATCTTCTGGTGATCGGCAGTGGCGGCCGCGAGCACGCGCTGGCTTGGCGGCTGGCCCAATCGCCTCGCGTCGGGCGCATTTATGTCGCACCGGGCAATGCGGGCACTGCTCAGGAAGACGGATTGTTCAATATCCCGCTTACGTCGATTCCAGATCTGTTGGATTTCGCCCGCAAGGAAGCGATCGCGTTAACGGTGGTCGGGCCGGAAGCGCCGCTTTCGGCGGGGATCGTAGATACGTTCCGCTCTGCAGGCCTGCGCATTTTCGGACCTACCCTTGCGGCCGCTCAGCTCGAGGCATCGAAGGATTTCGCCAAAGCCTTCATGGTCAGGCATGGCATTCCAACCGCTGCGTATGCGACCTTTACCGATACAAACGCGGCACACAAATACGTCGCTCAACAAGGTGCCCCGATCGTAATCAAGGCCGATGGCCTGGCCGCAGGCAAAGGTGTAGTCGTCGCCGGAACGTTGGAGGAAGCGCACGCCGCCATTGACATGATGCTGGTCACCAATAAATTGGGGCCAGCTGGCGCGCGTGTCATCATCGAAGAGTTCCTGGAGGGGGAGGAAGCGAGTTTCATCGTCATGGTCGACGGAAAGCATGTCTTACCGCTAGCTTCCAGTCAGGACCACAAGCGTCTGCTCGATGCGGACAAGGGGCCCAATACGGGTGGCATGGGCGCCTATTCGCCAGCGCCTGTGCTTACACCAGCCATTCACGCTCGAGTCATGCGTGAAGTCATCCAACCGGTCATTCAGGGAATGGAAAAGGAGGGCAGCCCTTATACCGGCTTTCTTTATGCAGGGCTGATGATCAAACCGGACGGCAGCACCAAGACTTTGGAATTCAATTGTCGCATGGGAGATCCTGAAACCCAGCCGATCATGATGCGGCTGAAGAATGATCTGTTCGCACTGCTTGAGCATGCCGTCGATGGAACACTAAACGCGGTAGAGGCGGAATGGGACCGGCGTGTGGCGCTCGGTGCTGTCATGGCGGCGGCTGGTTATCCGGAGCATCCACGCACGGGCGACCAGATTACAGGCCTGCCTCGCAATGGGGACGATTTTCACGTCTTCCATGCCGGCACTATGCTGAAAGACGGCAAGGTAGTGACCAACGGCGGACGCATATTGTGCGTGACTGCCCTTGGGGATACCGTGCGGGTTGCGCAACGGAAAGCTTACGAAATCGCCGAAGGGATTCACTTCGAGGGCAGCCAAATGCGCCGCGACATCGGCTTTCGCGCCATCGGAGCCAAGAAAAGCACGCTTTAATTCCATGCCCACGCAACGGGTCAAAACTTACCTGACGGGTCTGCAAGCGGATATCGTGGCCAAACTATCGGCTGTTGATGGTCATGCTTTTCGAAGCGACACTTGGACGCGTCTTCAAGGCGGCGGCATCAGTTGCGTGATCGAGGAAGGCAATCTGTTCGAACGCGGCGGCGTCAATTTTTCACACGTCGCCGGCAACACCTTACCCCCGTCAGCCACCGCGGCCCGGCCGGATCTTGCGGGCCGATCGTTCCAGGCCATGGGGGTTTCCCTGGTGTTGCATCCGCGCAATCCCTACGCGCCCACGGTGCACATGAACGTGCGTTTCTTCGTTGCGGAACAAGCCGGCGCCACTGCGGTATCCTGGTTTGGAGGCGGCATGGATTTAACTCCTTACTATGGATTCGAGGAAGACGCTGTGCATTTCCATCGGATCTGTCGCGAGGCGCTGAGCCCATTCGGCCGACATACGCATGCCAAATTCAAAAAGTGGTGTGACGAATATTTTTATCTCCGGCATCGCCGCGAACCGCGTGGCATAGGCGGTATCTTTTTCGATGACCTGTCCGAGCCGGATTTCGAAACCTGCTTCGCACTTACGCGCAGCGTAGGTGATCATCTTCTGGAAGCGTACTTGCCAATCATCGAACGGCGCAAGAATCTCCCATTCGGCCCGTCCGAACGTGATTTTCAGGCCTACCGCCGCGGGCGTTATGTCGAGTTCAACCTGGTCTATGACCGGGGAACATTGTTCGGGCTGCAGTCCGGCGGACGTACTGAATCCATTCTCATGTCTCTACCGCCGTCGGTGAAATGGCGCTATGACTGGGCGCCCGAGCCGGGCACGCCTGAGGCCAAGCTCTATACCGATTTCCTGACTGTCCGCGACTGGGTTTGATCCAATCATGAACTCCCACCGTATCATCGTTACTGTCATCGGCAAGGATCGCGTCGGCATTATCGCCAGCGTTTCTGCGGAATTGGCACAGGCTGGCGCCAATATCCTGGATATATCGCAATCGGTCATGGACGAGTTCTTCGTGATGATCATGATGGTCGACATCGAGCATGCCAATATTCCGTTCGGCGAACTCAAGTCAAGGCTTAATTCCAAGGGCGATGGCATGGGGCTCCGGATCGAGGCTCAGCACGAGGACGTATTCAAGTTCATGCATCGGATCTGAACGCTAAGCATGAGCACCAGCCGGTACTCCCCGCAGGAAATTATCGAGACCATCCGCATGGTGCAGATGGAAAATCTCGACATTCGCACCATTACCATGGGGATAAGTCTGCGTGATTGCGCGCATCCGGACCTCGCCGTTGCGGCGACGAAAGCCTACGACAAGATCTGCCGGGTCGCAGAAAACCTGGTGCGCGCTGGCGAAGAGATCGCCTTGCAATACGGCATACCGATTATCAACAAGCGCATTTCAGTGACCCCGATTGCACTGATCGCGGAAAGCTCTGACGCTGACTCTTACGTGCTGATGGCCGAGTATCTTGATCGTGCGGCGAAGCAGGTCGGCGTCAATTTCATTGGCGGTTTTTCCGCGCTGGTGCAGAAAGGCATGACGCGTGGAGACACTGTGCTGATTGCCTCGATTCCGGAAGCGTTGGCCACCACTGATAGAGTTTGCGCCTCGGTTAATGTCGGCACGACCAAGGCAGGCATCAACATGGATGTCGCTTGAGCGCGAGCCAGGATGGTGTTGGTTGCGCCAAACTTGTCGTATTCTGTAATGCCGTGGACGACAATCCTTTCATGGCCGGCGCCTTCCACGGCATTGGAGAGCCGGAATGCGTAATCAATGTTGGCGTGTCAGGTCCGGGGGCCGTTCTAAGGGCTATTGAACAACAAGGTTGTGCCGACTTCGGCGCGTTGGCAGCGACCATCAAGCGAACCGCATTCAAGATCACACGTATGGGCGAACTGGTCGGGCGGGCGGCCTCCGGTAAACTGGGCGTCCCCTTCGGCATTGTCGATTTGTCGCTCGCACCCACCCCGGCTTTGGGCGACTCGGTGGCGCGCATTATCGAAGCCATGGGACTCGAGCGCATCGGGACACATGGATCGACGGCGGCATTGGCGCTGTTGAACGACGCGGTCAAAAAGGGCGGCGCCATGGCGTCAAACTATGTGGGCGGCTTGTCGGGCGCGTTCATTCCGGTTTCCGAGGACATTGGCATGATTGAGGCAGCCAGCATGGGCGCGTTGACTTTCGACAAACTGGAAGCCATGACTTGCGTATGCTCCGTCGGACTCGACATGATCGCGGTCCCGGGAGACACGCCAGCAGAAACGATTGCCGCAATCATTGCCGACGAGGCGGCTATCGGCATGATCAACCGCAAGACCACAGCGGTGCGCATTATTCCCGCGCCGGGCAAGCAAGTGGGCGAAATGGTTGAGTTCGGCGGATTGCTGGGCCGCGCCCCGGTCATGGCGGTCCATCGCGAATCGAGCCGGCAGTTCATTGAACGCGGTGGACGCATCCCGGCGCCTTTGCAGGCGCTTAACAACTGACACAGGTCATGCACGCAGCACACATTTGTCGTACAAGTCGTGCAGGCGCTGCTGGGGATCGTACCGTAATTTCAGCGCGCGATAAGCTTGTGCGCCGTAAATGGCGTCGAATTCCGGCCTTGAATAATAGCTGTCCGAATACAGCGATTTTATGCCTCCCAGTTCAGCGACCTTGCGTTCGATCAAGCGGTTGAAATGGCCGGGAAGCTGGGTCTTGTCCGATCTGATGACATCCCAGAAGCCGAAATTTACATAAAGCGTTGAAGCATCGAGCGGGTAAAGCGTGAACGCGCGTTTGTCGGGACTGCGAATCGGGCAAATCCATATC
>C688J18823_10001783_pt1 | contig 13396 bp, 11 predicted proteins | sample HopSoiMetagenom1_FD_18823 | JGI IMG/M metagenome (IMG submission 18823)
CGGGTGGCGCTCAGTCTCCAGATTGGGAGACACGGAAACTGCCTGCAAATTCCCTGTTCTTGCAGGGCTGCTAAGCAACAGAGCGCCCCAAACTATTTATAGGGAAAGGTTTGGGTCAAACATCGGCCAATTCCCTGTTAATTCCCTGGTGGAAAGAGAATTTTGCAGATTTTCGGCCAATTCGAGCACTTTCGCGGTTGTCGCGCAAAATCCACTGTATTTATCCCTGTTCCGGTGGAAAATCGGGTTGGCGATCGGCATCAGAGATCAGGCGAACACTTTTTGCAAAGTCAGCTCTCCGGCTGTAATCAGCATCTCACCTCAATGAGTCGGGTTTAATAGCTTGGTACGTTTGTAGCTGGAAATCAGCTTGCAATCGTGCAGGAGCTCACTTAACATCGCCAAAGCCAATAGAACCATGCAGAAAGACCGTGGAAAACTGGGTCGGACTGCCCCTGGTTCCGGAGCAAACCATCTCCGATAGGGAACGAATGAAGAAGAGTCAGCTCTACCGCTATATTGCTGCAGCCATTGTATTTTTCGTACTTGCTGGGACCGCCGTAGCCGCAAAAATCGCCACTCCTGGTACGTCTAGCGCCACCAAACGCAGCACTCGCAAAGTACGCGAATCTGCTCGCACCCAGCGCAAGATAAGCCGTCTGCGTCACACTCGGCGCGTCCGTTATGCGCGCCGTAGCCGCCGCCATCGCTACTATGAGAGGTTTACGGCCAATTCTTTCAGCGAGAACGATCAAACAGCCGGAGACATTGTGGCCGGCGAGGATCCGGTCGTGCGCCAGGCAGCGATTGACGCGCTGGGCAACATGAATGGCACGGTGGTGGCAATTGATCCGACCAGTGGTCGCATTCTCGCGATGGTGAACCAAAGGCTGGCGCTGTCGGAAGGCGCCACACCTTGTTCCACCATCAAGTTGGCAGTGGGATTAGCCGCTTTAAGCGAAGGCATTGTTACGCGAAATACTCCGGTGAGAGTCGGACGCCGCGCGTACATGACGCTTACCGAGGCTCTCGCAAAATCGAACAACACGTACTTCGAGGCGCTTGGACGGAGTCTCGGATTCGAGCGCATTCATCGGTATGCGACGCAGTTTGGACTCGGAGAGTTGGCGGGATACAACATTGAAGGCGAGCACCTTGGGATTTATCCCGACGAAGAACTTGATGCGAAGCTCGGCGGTGTTGGCCGTATGTGCTCGTTCGGGGACAGCATCTCGATGACGCCTCTCCAGCTCGGGGCCATGGTCGCGGCAATGGCAAATGGTGGAACACTCTATTATCTGCAGCATCCCACCACACCTGAGCAAGTTCTCGATTACCAGCCGAAGGTGAAGCGTACGCTCGAGATCGCGAAGTACCTGCCGGAAATGAGCGACGGCATGGCAGCGGCGGTTCAATATGGGACAGCACGCCCCCTGCGCGTGAACTTCTCGGAAGAGCAGATTCTCGGAAAAACCGGCACGTGTTCCAATTCAGGCACGCGTTACGGATGGTTCGCTTCTTATGCCAACACCAACTACGGCCGTATCGTAACCGTGGTCTTCCTGGAAGGTGGCCGCCCGACGTATGGTCCTAAGGCTGCGGAGATTGCAGGCCGCATGTATCGCGGTCTCTATGATCACAGCTTCTTCGCGGCAAAGACGCCCGTCGAGAAGGATGGCACAGCGGCGTCTGTGGGCGTTTCGCAGTAACTCGCATTCATTCTGCAACGGCCTCCCTCGGGAGGCCGTTTTCATTTCGCGGTTGAAGTCCTACTTCGAAATGGCGACGAACAAGTCTGAATTAACCAGGCTGACGAACTTGCGATCGTCAGTCTCAAACTTCAACTTGAGTGCGGAGCTGTCGGAGTCAACGACGAGGTTTTCTAACGCCACCTTCTCGGCAGGGGTGGCATTCATTTTCTTGTAGAGAACTCCAGCCTGAAGCAGGGTCTTAAGTGTAGCCGCAGTGAACGAATCCGAAGTATTGACATTGAGAATGAACTTGACGCCATTGCCAAAATCCATCTTGTAAGCCGAGGTCTTGATGCGGTTCTTGATGGCGTTGTAGTCGGCCAAGTTCGAGGCTTCACCCAATGCCGATTTCATCATTTCCTGCGTGCCCTTCTCGTCGAGAACGCTCCAGATTGTGTCTGAATCGACGGAAGAGATCATGCCCGTGATTTCCGAATTGGAATTCAGGCTGCTGCCCATGCCATCGCGTACATCGAGGGCTGATTTGAGCGCTGCCAAATCGCCAAACAGCATGTTGTAGTTGTCGAGCAGCGTCATCGACAAACCGCCATCGAGCGGATACAGAGCGGAATCGCGATACTTGGTTCCCTTAATCTTCTTCAGCTTCAATCGGGACACAACTTTGTTGGCCGCAAACTCGCCCTGGGCCACGCCCACCACTTGGAGTCCACTCTTCACACGGAAGGAGGCGAAGGTGAGCTGTTCGACATCCTTGTCGGGATTAATCCCGACGCCTTTGAGAGCAGTCTCGAACTTCTTCAGTTGCTCGGGAAGCACGCGGGCCTTCAGCGCTTGTCCGCTCTGCGAGTCTTCCATACCGCGATAATCCACGTTGATGATTTGTTGGATGTCCGCGGGGATCACGGCACGAGTGGCGCTGGCCAATGATGATCCGAAGCTAAAAACGGGAGCCAAGCAAACTATGACGAAAACAGAAATTCGGTACTTCATAGGTTCCTTAATATTAAGCTAAATAGTTGGATTAGCAGCTCTGGCCGGATGTTATGTCAGGTGCCCGTTGTCGCGTCACCGACAATAACCCTAATTACCTCCATTAGTTGCTGGTGGTAATTACGGTGGCGGCCTTACTCATTTCCGTCTTGAACGCGTCGTCCTTTAGCTCTTGCAGGTTGATTTCGACGTTTGCGAGTCCACCTTCAATAGCGGTTTTCGCCAGCGACGAAGCTACTGCCAGATCAGACCACATCTTTTTACTGGTGATTGGCTTCAGCGACTCGACCAGCGACTGGACCTCGCGGGACTTCTGTGCGATCTGCAGCGGAACACGCGTCGCATTCTTCAACGCGTCTGAGATCATGCGCGCGCCGAGTTCTGGAGAGGCGGTCTTCGCGTCCTTATAAGCCCTCATGACTTCGGCGTACGAAGCGGCGTCGAGATCGATGCTGGCTTTGAGTTCTTCACGCAGACGACTCAGGCGTGCTAGGGCGTCGCTCAGCTCGCGCTCGTATTGCTGGTATGCCTTCTTGCTGCGTGACATTGTTGCCACCATTCCGCCCAATGCTGCTGCCATTGCGCCCGCTGCGGCCGATGCGCTGCCTCCCCCGGGAGTGGCTGTAGCCGCTCCGAGCTGCTCGATGAAAGGCTCGACTCCGGCGCGTATCCCACCTACAGCAGCTTTGCCTCCGGTAATCGCAGCAAGGCGGTTTTCAAGGATCAACGAAGAATCGAAGTTCTCAACCTGCAGAAACCATTCCGCAGCCTCTTCCAGGGCCTTTTTGGGTATCAGTCCGACGATCTCGCTTGATACCGGCATTACGCCATACCGGGCTGCTTCGCGCTTCACGAACTCGAAGACACGCGCGATCGGGGTCTGCTCGAAATCGGTAAGATTCATCGAGACTTGCGCCATGCCGCGTACCAGGACTCCCATGCCCTTCACGTAACGCAAACCCCCGGAGGAGAAGCGCACCGCTTTGCCGATCTTTTTAGCGACTTCGACGTCACTTGTATTCAGGTACATGTTGTACGCGATCAGCGGCTTGCGTGCGCCGACTACCGTAGCGCCGGCTGTTGCGTGCAGAGCAGCTTCACCGAAATCTGGCAGGCGGTCGCCGTTCGTGACCACCTCTGCGCGCAGTCCTTCGAACTGTCCGCGACGAATGTTCTCGAGGTTTTGGCGTTCAGGACGTGTCGCGGCGGCTTCGTATAGATACACGGGGACGTGATGTCGTTTCCAGATTTGAGCGCCAACATGCCGAGCAATGCCCACGCAGTCGTCCAGCGTGACACCCTCAATCGGAATGAATGGCACAACATCGGCGGCGCCAATGCGAGGATGCGCGCCTTGGTGACGTGTGAGATCAATCAACTCCGCCGCCTTGCCCACACCGCGAATCGCGGCTTCGGCGATGGAATCACGATCTCCAACCAGAGTGACGACGCTGCGGTTGTGGTCGGCGTCCATCTCTTTATCGAGCAGGTAGACGCCATCGATTTTCATCGCTGCAATGATGGCTTCGACTTTCGCAGCGTCGTGACCTTCAGAAAAATTGGGAACACATTCGACTAGGGTCATAGGACAGGGAACAGAGGTGATGCGCAGGTTACAAGGAAAGGTTACAGGGAACAGGGCCTATTCTTGAAACGCTTCCTTGTTCACCACATACGGCATTTTGGTTATATGGCCATCGTAGTTCTGTTCGAGGACGTCGATGAGGCCTTGCACGCAACGTCCTGCCATGCCGATATCAGGATCTGGAGAGAGCCTGGTCTCAACGGCCCCGCTGGCGAAATGATGAAAGAGCCGGCAGCGGTCCTCGATATCAGGATCGCGCAGCGGAGAGCTCGCAGGTAGAGGCTCCTTTTCAAAAACATCGAGGGCTGCGCCGGCGATCCATCGCTCCTTGAGAGCTTTCGCTAGCGCCACTTCATCGATTACTGGACCACGGGAGGTGTTGATTAGATACGCGGTCGGCTTCATCATCCGCAGCGTCTTCTCGTTGAAAAGATGATACGTCGGAGTTGGCGATTCTCCTTCGCGCACCAACGGTACATGCACGCTGACGAAATCGCCTTTGCGCAAAGCCTCTTCGAAGTTGACATAGTTAATGGTGGTCCGGTGTTTCTGGATCCCGTGCTCGTGTCGTACATCCATCAAGGTCTGTATTGAGGCCACATACTTCTGGTTCTCGTAGACCGAGTCGAAGCAGAGGATATTCATGTCCATGCCGGTGCACTTCTTGATCATCGCCAGGCCGATTCGTCCTGTGCCGATAATGGCTATGGTGTTGCCTGTGACTTCATTGCCTAAGAAGGGAAGAAACGGGTGCCAGGGCCCCCACTGCTTCTCGCGAACCAGTTTTTCGCTCGACCACAGTTTCCGGGCTACCGCGCCCATCATGAACAACGCGAACTCGGCTGTTGCCTCGGTGAGCACATCGGCCGTGTTGGTGAAAGGAATCTTGTAACGGTTAGCGTCGGCGCGGCTGATGTTGTCGAACCCCACTGCGATCTGCGCTACGACTTTCAGCGTTCCCTTGCCCGCTTCGAATATCTCCGCATCGATGGAGTCTCGTAATGTTGTGATCAGGCCATCGATTCCGCTGCGAAGTTTCTGCAGGATTAGAGATTTCGGTGGCGCATCCGATTCCGAAAAAACTTCAACTTCATATCCCCGCTCACGTAGCCGATTGAGCGCAGGTTCACCGATGTCACAGGTTGCGTAGATGCGGAAGGGCATCGCTAGAGACGTTTTCCTGTCCACTCCCGAATGCGCAACAGCGCTTTCTCGATGTTCTGCGTCGAATTGGCAATGCTGAACCGGATGTAGCCTTCACCGAAGCTGCCGAACGCAGTTCCCGAGAGGCACGCGACCCCCGCCTCTTCGAGCAGAGCGGCGGCCAGTTTCTTCGATGTCCAGCCGGTGCCTTCGATGTTCGGAAATACATAAAAGGCCCCATGGGGTTTTTGACACCGGAAGCCTGGGATATTGTTTAGCGCCTGGACCATTACTTCACGACGTTGGCGGAATTCGTCCAGCATGTGGTCTACCGACGACTGATCGCCGTGCAGTGCCTCCACGCCGGCCATCTGAGTAAAGCTCGCGGTGCAGGACGTAGAGTTGACGATCAGACGCGCAACTTGCGCTGCGAGGTCGTGCCGCATGACTCCAAATCCCAGGCGCCAGCCAGTCATCGCATAAGTTTTTGAGAAGCCATCGAGCAAAATAGTGCGGTCGCGGAACTCGGGTACTGAAAGGATGGAGAAGTGCTTACCTTCGAAGATCAAGCGACTGTAGATTTCGTCGGAGAGCACCATGATGTCGCGGTCAGCGATCACTCGAGCGACGTCACGTACATCTGTTTCCTCGAGCACGCCGCCAGTAGGATTCTGTGGCGAGTTGAGGATGATGAGTTTTGTACGCGCCGTGATCTTCTCCGCAAGTTCATTCACGTCAAAGCGGAAGAAGCGCTCTTCGCGTAGGTGGATCGGTACCGGACGGCCGCCGACAAATTCGATCATCGATTCGTAAATTGGAAAGCCGGGGTTTGGGTAAATGACTTCGTCGCCCTCATCGATTAACGCAAGGATGGTGAAAAAGATGATTGGCTTGCCGCCCGGAACGACGACGACCTCGTCGGGCGTAATCCGCACTTGTCGCGTGCTGCTCACGTACTCTGCAATGGCTTCACGGAGCATCGGCAGTCCGGCAGATGGGCCGTAGTGACTCCATCCTGTCCGCAGAGCCTCCACACCTGCATCGACTATGTTGGCCGGAGTATCGAAGTCGGGCTCACCGATTTCGAGGTGGACGATGTCGCGACCTTGCGCCTCCAGCGCTCGCGCCTGGACTAGGACCTCAAAGGCCGTCTCGGTACCCAGCCTCTGCATGCGTTTCGCGAGGTTGAGAGGATATGTCGTCAATATCTGGGACATGAGTGATGTCCACCCGGAGGCAAACCGCTGATTATAGACCCGATTCGAACGGTGATTTGCGCGCAGAAACAACAACGCCCCAGACGGTTTCTGCCGCTGGAGCGCTGGATTCGGAGGGCATCCGAGAACGTCTCAATTATTACTGCCTATAACTCTTCCCAAGTAACCATGCTCGCTATCCTAATGCGAGTTGCCTACTGCAGGAGCAAAAACAGCGCGGTGGAGGTTACCGCAGTAATCTCCTGGAAGGGAGGCGAAAAGCAGTGCTACTACCTGATGTCTATGGACTGCACTGCTTTGACCAGAGCATTTCGAAACCGTGTCCATGGGTATTGCTCTGCTGTTGTTCTTGCGGCTACGCGCATTTCTCGCAGTGTCTCGCGGTTGTGGGAAGCCCATTCGAGCCTTGCCATCAGTGCGTCGAGATCTGCGGGAGGAACTACAAAGCCATTCCTGGCTTCCTGAATGAGGTCTGAAGCACCGCACGCGCTTGTCGTAAGTACCGGAGTGCCGCATGACATTGCTTCAAGAGCGACCAATCCGAACCCCTCGCTGAGAGAAGGTAAGCACAGTAGATCGGCACTGCGATATTCGTTCCTCAACGCCGCCCACTCAAGCGCACCCACAAATGTGACCTGTTGCGAAGCGTAAGGAGAAAGACTCTCCCGGGGGGAAGGCGAGTGGGTCACAATCCTAAGCTCCGCATCAGAAAAGTTCAGCCGTCGCCAAGCCTCCAATAAATAGTGCACGCCTTTCTGCCGGGCAATTTGGCCGACGAAAAGCACAGTGAATTTGTTGCTGTCGTTGTGCCCCGGACTAAAGAAATCAACATCAACTCCGTACGGAATCACCGCCACGCATTCGGACTCCACTCCGTTCTGGATCAACGTTTCACGTGTGTAATTCGAAGCGGCGACGCAGAGGTTGGCAAGAAGAGGCTCTCGCGCGAAGGTCTGAAAAACCTCTCGTGGCCAGGTCAGCTCGTTTCCCATTCGATCCTGAAATTCAGGTACGAGCAGGTCGGAAGTTAATGCTTTTTTCACTGCTGCGGGATGAGGCTGAACTTGCATCAGTACTTTTGCAAAGCTACCGGCACGTGCGAACGCGCCTGTGGCGACATGAGAATAAGCCACTATGGAACAGCGTTCTTTTGCAGCAAGAGATCCGGCTTTGTGGCCAAGCAGGTGGACTCGCTTGGTCCATTCATCGGGGTGCAGCCAGTTTGCGATCGCGTAGCTCGGATGAGAGTCCACGAGAGTTGACGGCAAGGCAGAATGGAAGCGCCGTTTCACTTTGGACAGGATTGACGACGGAAGCAAGCTGCACAATGTGGCCGCGAATCGCCTGTCCAACGAACAGTAATAATCTGTGACCAGCGTGTTCAACAATCCAGCTTGGTGAAGCGCTACCGGAACCTGGTAGGAGTCACGAGCACCCGCAAAAACCACCACCCAACAAGCACTGCTATCGACAGAAGCACGCGTCATGTTGTTCGAATTTTGGCATCAACTGCGATGGGCTTCGTTGCCTATGGCATCACTGCTGGTGCGCACGGAGGCGCCACTGATGATTCGCATCCTGCTCAAGGATCAACATAAGGCGACCCTCTTCCTGGGCGCGTACCGTTGGTCCCTTCTGCTTGAACGCGCCGCCCTTCTCTTGTGCGAAGCTGAGCGTCACTTCGCCGGTTGAGAGTGGCTTGATGCGATACGAAAATGAGCTTCCAGGAGCGATACTGTCTGTGCCGAAAGCAGCGCCGGGATAATCGACTTCCAGATTCCGTACGGTGGCAGGTCCATTGTTCTGAATCGTCACGTCGATTCCACGAGAACGACAGGCGAGCAGCATCGCGCTGGCCGTGCATACCATTAAGCAGATAGAAACTTTGGATCTCAATGTGCTACGACTATGCTCCTGGAGGTTCAGGCATTCTCAGCGGCGGGTCTTTACGTTCGAGAATACGCGCGCTTAACACCACGCCGTTGCGATTGTCGTGCAGCTTGAGCGCGAAGACCAGTACATTCCATACGTAGCGCGGACTTTTCTTCGGCAGTGGCAAGCCGCGGAAAGTACGATCAATGTAGGTCTCGCGTGTATCCGCCACCGTACGAATAATTTCCTGCCATTCTTCGCCAAGTTCGGGAAATTCGTGAAAAAGGTTCTTGCCCGGAAACCAGGAGCGCTTCTTTTCGAGCAGCCTGGCAAGAGTGTCGTTGACGTATTGCCAGTTGCCCTCGCGATCCATCACCTCAAGCACCACGTCATCGCCCATCGCCATGTTGATGCGCGAGTAATAAAAATCGCGCGCATCCACCACAACGGGCTTGCCTCGCTGCTTGGCCTCGAACGAACGTAACGCGGCCAGCAGATCATCCACTGAACTGTAGCCTTTGAGCAGATGCATGTCTTCCACGCCGCCAAATCTGCGTTCCAAAGTCGCAGACAGGATGATGATCGGCACGTGCGGTCGTTTATCGCGAAGAGTGTTAGCCACCTCTGTTCCGAACTGCCCAGCTCCGAGGTGGTAGTCAAGGACAGCGATGTCGGTTTCCTGGAGGTGTGCCTCCGCCTCTTCAATGGTCGAGGCAGTGATGGCCTGGTAACCGTGTTTGCGCAATATGGCGGCGCGCAACACGAGATCGTCGATGCGATCATCGAGGAGAAGCACTCGAATGGGCAGGCTGGTGCTTATCGCCTTCTTCTCCTCAACTGTGGTGGAAGATTCCCCCGGCCCATCCATGCGCAGCTACTCACCCGGGTAGTTGGATGCGAGCACTTCAGTACGAGTCTATTCGATGGCTGCCGTCTCGCGCGCTGCAGCCTTCTTTGTAGACCACCGCAGACTGCGCGCGAACTCTGGAAGACGGCTGAATATGGCAACGGCACGCAACCATTGGCGATTATCAATCGCAGGATACCCACTCACTACCTTACCTGCGCCAACATCATTGGGAATGCCACTCTGCGCGGTGGCAATCACTCCATCGCCGATGGAGCAATGTCCGGCGACACCCACCTGGCCAGCGAGAATGACGTTATTGCCCACATGGGTGGATCCAGCAAGTCCGACCTGAGCGCACAGCAGGGTATGGGTTCCGACCTTCGTGCCATGCCCAACCTGCACCAGATTGTCGATCTTTGAGCCTCGTCCAATCCGGGTTTCACCGACGCTCGCACGATCGATGCATGCATTCGCCTGCACCTCCACGTCATTTTCGATCACTGCGGGGCCGGACTGAACAATTTTGTGCCACTCGCCATCGTCCTTGGCGAAGCCAAAACCGTCACAGCCCACGATAGCTCCGTTCTGCAGAATAACGTTATCTCCCAAGACGCAATTTTCCCGGACGATTGCGTGCGCATGCGCGAAGAAGTTCGTGCCGATCCGAGCGCCAGGATAGATCACCACGTGCGGCAGCAGGACACAGTCTTCGCCGATCTGAACGTCACGGTCCACGACGACGTATGCCCCGATCGAAGCTCCCTTGCCAAGCTTGGCGGAGGGATGAACAACCGCCGTCTTGTGGACACCGGGAGCGTGCCTCGGCTCTTGGTAAAAAAGCTCGATTGCTCGCGCGAATGCCAAGTAGGGATTGCTATGACGTAGCAGTGGACGGTCGAGAACAGGAAAGTCATTCCCTACGATGATTACTGCAGCGTGCGTTATTCGTGCGGCAGCCGCATACTTCGGGTTTGCGACAAACGTGATCTGACCCGCGGAAGCCTCCTCGATGCCGCCAATGCCCGTGATCTCAAGGTCTTCAGTCACATTCTCAAGACGCCCACCCAGCCGCTCCGCCACTTGATGCAGTTTCATGGGCGCAATTCTAGTAGCAGGTGCTCGCTGCTAGCCACTGACTGTTGGCTAGAGCGCGGAGAAATGCTCCAACTGCAGCAGGAGCTGTCTGGGGAGGGTTGGAGCTACTAGCTAGCAGCTACTCCCCAAACATTGCGACTTGGCCAGTGTCTCTTTCCTCTCTCCGCCGACGCGTACCACCGCCAATGACTGCGAGAACCGTTAGTGAGGACAAAGCGGAGCGCGGCACGAAGATACGCTGTGTATTTGAACGTATGTCCGGTGGGATAATTAGGTAGCCTTCACCATCGAGTAAGGTGAGGTCATTGGGCATAAGACCTTCCAGCACATCGTTGTCGACAAATTCGATCCTCACCCACAATCCTTCGCTTCTCGGCCGCGTGGTGAACGTCTTGCGACCGAGTGACTCGGTATCATTGAAATCGCGAACAAAATACACGCCCTTCACTTCACGAAGGTCGATGAAGATGACTTTGCCCGATTGCGTGAGCAGTTCGAGTTTGCCATCCACCACGAATTTCGACCCAGCAACGTAGCCGGTAAGGCTGTCGCGGTCCATTTTGCGGACGATCACCTTTTTGTGCGTCGAGGGCATCGTGGCCTGTTCAGAAGGGCGATTCTCGCATGTTTACTACTGTGGTTTAGCGGCGACACCGCAACAGTAGCCAACTTGTCAACTGCTATGATATCGTTCTAAGTTTGCCGTGACCTTTCAAGGCCTGCTTCAGGCTAAGCACCTGCATTTGGAGATACTTACGGGCTTACGGTATCCGGCCCGCCAGCCTCGAGCACGTCCTCGCCAGGCTAGCAGTGCGGGCTTTTGGCTCGTTGTGAATATCCTGCCGTCCAGGGACAAGCGCGCATACCAGAATGGCTGATTACATTTACATGATGGAGAGCCGGCTGTCCCCGGCGCAACTCCAGGTGGTCGGACAGGTGCAGGACATCGCCCGCGCGCATGAGATGAACGTGTATCTCACCGGCGGAGCCGTACGCGACATCATCAGCGGCTTTCCAATCCGTGATCTCGATTTTACCGTTCAGGGAAACATACAAAAGCTCCAAAAGGATTTGCAGAAGATTGGAGCGATCATTCAGGGCAGTGACGAAGGGTTTCGAATTCTCTACGTCCTGTTCCAAAATCACGTCCGCGCCGAGATCGCCAGCGCTCGCTCAGAAAGCTATCCCAAACCGGGCAAACCCGAAGTCACGTTCGAGACGATCAATGAAGACCTGCGTCGGCGTGACTTCACGGTCAACGCTATGGGACTGTCGCTGAATCCCGGGTCGCGTGGCTTGCTGATGGATCCATTCAACGGCGTTGCCGATCTCGAAGCTAAGCATTTACGCATTCTTCAAAATTATGCCTTTCTTGAAGAGCCTTCGCGCATGCTGCGTGCTGTCCGGTTGATGACCCGGTTCCACTGGACGCTTGAAGAGCGTACTCAGGCGCGTTTCGATGCGGCGAAAGAAGGCAACTACCTCGAGAACATTTCCAATCGAGCCATTGGCTACGAGATCGAGCAGATCGCGCATGAAGACGACCCGGTTGCGGTGATGAAGGCCTTTGAAAAAGAAGGCTGGATGAAGATCCTGTTCCCGGCTTGGACGACAGCGAAGGTCGATACCGCGGGACTCGCCGCATTGCAAAAAACGCGGCAGCAATTGACCGATATCGGAGTGCAGTCGGATCCAGCAGCGGCGCGCATGTATTTCCTGACGAGGAAGATGTCAGAGAAGGACGTGCATGCGATTCAGAAGCTCTTGCCACGCGAGCACTTCGTGGAGCAATGGCGCAATATTGAGGACGATGCCAAGAACTTAGCAAAGCAGTTGCTTTCCAAGGAATACGCCGCTCCCTCCGCAACGTGGAAACTGCTGATGTCCACTCGCCCTGAACTCATTCTGTTCCTGGATATCACAACACGCCATTCCGCAGTCGAGCAAAAGATTAAGTCATTTCTCACCAAATGGCCGCAGTACAGACAAAAGATGCCGCTGCAAAAAATGGTGGAAATGCGAATCACCCCTGAGCTGCCCGTTTATCAGAAATTGCTGGATGAGATGTTCTTGATGATGCTAGACGGCAAACTCAGGACCGAAGCCGAGATCGTGAAGTATCTAGAGCCGCATTCACCACCACTGCCGGTAGCTCCTCCCACTCCAACGCGGCGTGGACGCGGCAAGAAGAAAGCTGCGGCGGCTGCAGCAACGGCCACTTCAGCCGCGGCCCCCCCGGCACAAGGTTCGCCTGCGGCCGCAACTCCAACCCCTGCTGCTCCGAGCAAGAGCGAAGCTAAGCCTGCAAAAGGTGAAAGGAAGGGACCGGTAGCCGCAAAGGTGCCGGCGCCCACGGGTGCAGCCTCAAAGCTTCTTCCTGCCAAGCCAACACCGGCGAAGACTGTTGCGTCAGCTCCGGCTGCAAAGCAGGAAATGAAGAAAAAAGCTGTTGCAAAACCGGCAGGTAAGTCGAAACCCCCTACAAAGAAAGCTAAGCCCGCCAAGAAGGCTGTTGCAGGGAAAAAAAAGAAGTAGCGAGAGTCCTGGCTGCACTCACCAGGGCTGTCATTTGCGCAGACTCCCTCTCCACTGCTCGGTTTTCCTAGTTCGCGACGCGAATTCCTCAGCCCTCCGGCAATGCTTTCCCGATTAGAATTGAACTAAGAGAGTTCTTTCCGCAGATGTCAGAGTTTACCCACCTCCATCTTCATACAGACTACTCGCTCCTCGATGGCGCTTGTGACGTTGAGAAGCTGGTCAAACATGTTGCCGAGTTGGGGCAAAGCTCGGTCGCCATGACCGACCACGGAAATATCTTTGGGGCAGTGGCCTTCTACGAAGCTGCGAATAAGGCTGGTGTTAAGCCGATCATCGGTTGTGAGCTATACGTGTGCAAAAAAGCCGACCATCGCGCTGCTCCGGAAGGCGATGA
>C688J18823_10001784_pt1 | contig 13396 bp, 10 predicted proteins | sample HopSoiMetagenom1_FD_18823 | JGI IMG/M metagenome (IMG submission 18823)
CCCATCTTCGGACATCGGTGGCTAAGGGCATTGAGATCATTGAAGGGCTGCGCGGTCATACCACCGGTTATGGCGTGCCCCAGTTCGTGATCGATGCGCCCGGCGGCGGTGGCAAGGTGCCGATCAATCCGGGGTATATTTTGTATCACGACAACGAAAAGATCGTGATCCGAAATTACGAAGGAAAAATCTTCGAGTATCCCGAAAGCGAGAACGAGAATGTGCAGTTCGCCCCACAACGCGAATATCACGACGAATATCTGTACTCGTAGACTCGCACGTCGACCGCGTGGTCGGCATGGTTAGGGTGGCGGCATCCGGCCCGAAAGCGCGGCGAACCGCCAGAACGAAGCAGGTGGTGTGTGATTCCCGGTTCCCGTTATCTTACCCGGAATTTCACGTCCATTCCTTTTTTCTGATGATCGTCTACCGGGCAATAGGCGGTATAGGTCCCTCGCTTCAACGTGACGTGTAACACCTTGGTCTCGTTAGGCGATACGTTGGTCAGAAACTTTTCGTCGATGCCGTTGCCTTGAACACCAAAGCTATGTTTTTGTTTGCCTGTATTCTTTACAATAAATGCCGTCTTGCCTGACTTCAGGCTGGTCGGCATATCGATATGATGTTCGGTCAACGTTACGTTGACCTGCCGCGCGTCAGGGTCCGGCGTCAGGGCGTCAGCGACCCTGTGCGCCGCTTTCTTTGTGCCCCTGGCAACACTGCGGCCTACATTTTTTGCGGTGTCTACTGTGTCACTAGCGATTTCGCCCGCCTTTTGAACTGGGCCTTCCGCCTGGATGGCCCATAACGGAATCGCCAGCGCAATGATGGTTAGGAGTGAAGTTTTCATGATAAAGGTTCGTAATTGGCCGGCCAAACCAGTGTATCCGAGGCTCCTCGCACAGCCGACCGGCGCGCAGCATGCCAGGAGCAGCGACTTCCCAGTCGCCGAAAAATTTATGCCCTGCCCTTTGGAAACCGCCGTTCCTTGAGAATTACTTCTTTGCAGCGACGAGTTCGAGCGCCTGCTTCTTTCCCTGCATCGATCCGCGGCGATTCGGCGTCAGGCGCAGAGCTGTTTCGAATTCTGCCACCGCCTCCTGCGGTCGGCCCAATTGCAGCAACAGATCTCCGAGCTGCTCCCGTGCGGGCACGATCGCGCCTGGCGTCACGGGCCGCTTTTCGACGGCATCCTCTTCGTCCGCTGCTTTCCTCATCAGCTGGATCGCTTCATCATTCTTCTTCTCGCTGAAAGCCACCCATCCGAGCGCCTCATCGACCTCCACGCCAACCTGGTTCGCCCAGTATTCCTCATGCGCGGATTGCAGCTGGTCGCGCGCAGTTTTTAGTTTTTCGATCTCCTGACCGGCAGCTGCCGAGTCGCCGCCGCGAGCGAGTCCAACTGCGCGGGCCCAGGATGTAATCGCGGCTACCTGAGGCTGAGCTCCAGGAATGGAGGGGAGTCGCGCCGCATCGTTCCATTTCCGTCGTTCGATAGCGTACCGCACCGGCATCGCGCTTGCCGCATAGCCGATCTTAAATTCGCCGGCCTGCAAATCCGACAGCTTCGAAAGGTCCTCCAGCACATTTTCCGCGTCCGCGTCACGGCCTAACTGTAAGTAGGCGTAGGTGAGATAGTCCATGGCGTGCAATTCTTCGCCGATGTCGCCCTGCAGATGTGCCGCCTTTCTAGCGGCGCGATTCGAGGCGATTGAATCTTCCCACCGACCTAACCGGGTGTGGATATGTGACGGCATGTGCAGTGCATGCGGAGCTGACGGAGCGATCTGCGAGTAGAGCTTGGCCGCTGGCAATCCGCGCGTGGCCATCTCGGAATTGTCGCAGGCGTGAATCAAATAGTGGGCGATGCCCGGATGTTCCGGATACTTTTGAAATAACGGTTCGAGGACCCTCACCGCTTTCTTCTCATTTGCGTGAGTGCGGTCGGTCGGAGCTGCGGTGCCTAACAAGGCCAGGGCATAGAAGACGTGACACTCGACATCGTTAGGATTGTGTTCGGCCAGCGCCGCCATTGATGTTTGGTAAGCCTCCGCGCGTTGTTTGTATGGAGCAGGCGCTTCCGTGTTGGTTGCGCCGTACAACTGGTCCAGCGCATCAATGAAACCGCGTTCTCGCTCTGAACCGCCGAGCCGCTTCGCCTCATCAAGCTCGCGCCGTCCCTGTTCAGCGCCTTGCGGAGTAAAATGAGGTTCCCACAACGGATGATAATAACTCATCGCGACGCCCCAACGCGCCATCGCGCAGTTTGGATTTTTCGCTGCCACGGCATGGAATGCTTTTTCCGCCGCGGAGTAGGCGAAGGAATGCAGAAGTGCCACCGCGTGTTCGAAATCCTTTTCGGTCGCCGCGCCGCACGAAATCGGAAAACTAACCGTTCCAAGTTTCTCCGGAATCGGATGGTCGTGCTCGGCGGGATCGGCGTTACAAGATCCGGCGGGCACTGAGAGGCCCAGAAGTATTACGGACAATCCAAACGACCAGCTAATCGTCGACGAATTAAGTCTCATGTGCGGAGGGTATGACGAGTCTCGTGCCGTTTCGAGCTTTCGGTTTCAACCAGAAGCTCCGGTTAGGTGGCGGGAAGATCAATTCTTTGTCGCATCGTAGACAACCTCGCCCCCGATAATCGTCATTTCGCAGCGGGTCTTAAGGATGTCCGGTTCAGGAATCTTCATGATGTCTGCTGTTAAAACTGTCATGTCGGCAAGTTTCCCCGGCTCGAGCGTACCTTTGTCGTTCTCTTCAAATGCCGCGTAAGCGGGCCAGCTTGTGAACATCTTCAGAGCCTGCTCTCGAGTCACCGCCTGCTCGGGGTGCCAACCTTCGCTCGATTCGCCTCTGATACTTTTCCGCGCTACGGCCGCATAAAACTCAATCATTGGCTCACCGCGCTCGACCGGTGCATCCGTGCCGCCGCAAATAATCGCGCCGGATTTTAGCAGCGATTGCCAGGCATACGCTCCCGTTAGGCGGTCCTGTCCGAGTCGCGCTGGAGCAAAAAACAAATCGCTGATGGCGTGCGACGGTTGCATCGAGGCGATCACGCCGAGCTTGGCAAAGCGCGGGAGATCTGCCGGATCAAGAATCTGCGCATGCTCCACTCGCCACCGAACGCCTCCACGAATCGACGGAGGGGCGAGCACCCGCGAGTCCGCCGAAGACCCGGACTTCTCTTCGTCGTTAGTCACCCGCTGTCCTGCGGCTGCCACTCGCCGTTCTTTCTCCGGCACCGCTTTGAACGCTTCCTCGTACAGATCGAGAATCAGGCGGTTAGCCCGATCACCAATCGCGTGGGTCTCCACCTGGACGCCTTGGCGAAGCGCCTGCGCAAACATAGGCCTGAGTTCCTCAGGTTTGGCCGTTAGATAGCCGCTGGTATCAGGTGCATCACTGTAGGGCTTCAGCAATGCAGCTCCGCGAGATCCCAACGCACCATCAAAGATAACCTTGATCGTCCGCTGAGTGAATCGACCGTCGTATTCGCCCTGCGCTGGTTTCAATGTGGCATCGGCATCTTGCCGTTGGGACGTCGGCTGGAGGCTCATGCCACTTTCGACCAGTAACGTATCCGCGTCCGCGCCGGGTCCGTATACCGCATTGTACATCCGAATCTTCGTTTTCCCGGCAGCGTAAGCCCGGCGAATCAGAACGACGTCCGGATGGGTGCTCCCGGCGTTCTGGATCTCACACCAGCCGAGCTTAATCTCACGCTGGATGCCGGCGAGAAGGGCTTGTTCCCGATCTGCTTCTGCGGGCTGCGGGAACTTGTTCTCCACAATGTCCTGCGCCTTATCGAGCAGCATTCCGGTGGGTTCGCCCTGGGGATCTTTTAATATGCGGCCCCCGAACGGATCTGGCGTATTCCGGTCGATCCCGGCGATTCGCAAAGCCGCGCTATTCGCCACCAATGCATGCCCATCAGCCCTCGTTAGGCAGACAGGATTATCAGGCGCGATCGCGTCGAGATCTTNTCGCGTGGGAAACTGGGGCGGCTTCCAGAAAGTCTCAATCCAGCCCCGACCTTGCACCCTTTTTCCGGGCGGCGTCTGCTTCACTCGCTCGGCGACCTTCGCCAGAAAGGCTTCACGGCTGTTAGTCCCTTCCAGGTTCAACTGAAGCTCCCGTTCGCCGATGCCGAAAATGTGGCAATGCGAATCGGTTAGGCCGGGCAACACGGTCCGGCCGCCCAGATCGACGATTCGAGCATTGGCGAATTTGCGCCTCGCCTCCGCATTCGATCCAACGAACACAATTCGCTGCCCGTTAACGGCGATGGCTTCAGCGTGCGCCTGAGACTGAGCGCCGGTGTAAATATTGCCGTTAACGAAGAGCGTGCCGGTCTCTTCTGCGCCGAACAGGCACTGCGCCGCGGTAGTGAGCGCGAAAATAAGAGGTTTACGGAACAACTGTGCTTTCACTTGACGTCTCACCCAACTTTGCGCTTATCAGAATGCGGAGTCGATCGTATCCGAAGGCGGAAGTCGTCTGCTCTGTTGAACATCTGCATGGAATCCGAATTTTGTTTTGCCAGTACCACCGGCTTTTATAGAGTCGTGCCTTCCCCGCAGACGAGTAATCAACTTCAAATTTGTAGTCGTCTGAACGCGGCACATCCTACTTCTAACTACGATTCGTTTCTACGGTGGCGACGCAGGGAACACGGCGCGGGCGTCCGCTGAGCATTTATGGCGAACTTTTTCCCACGCTGGACGAATTGGCTACCGCTAAAGATCGTGATCTGCGGCAGCTTCCTCGTCACTGGAGTAACCGCCGCCACTTGGTACTACGCGACGCCAAAATACACCCGCGTCGGCTATCAACCCATTCAGCCAGTGCCGTTTCCGCACGATATTCATGTCACCCAACTCGGCATGGACTGCCGTTACTGCCACAGTTTCGTGGAAGTCGCGGCGCACTCGAATTTGCCGGCGACCCAGGTCTGCATGAACTGCCACCAGCAGGTCCAAAAGGACAATCCGAAGCTCGAGCCGGTGCGCGCGAGCTGGAAGACCGGCAAACCCATCGAGTGGGTGCAGATCCATCGCACGCCCGATTACGTCTTTTACAACCACTCCGCTCACATCAACCGCGGTATCAGCTGCGCCAGTTGCCACGGCGATATCAATCACATGCGGGTCGCCTATCACGCCAAACCGCACAGTATGGCGTGGTGCCTCGAGTGTCACCGGCACCCTGAAAATTTTCTTCGGCCCGAAGATCAGATCTTTAACCTTGATTGGAAACCGGATGACGTGAAACCGGCAGAGTTCGTTTCGAAATACGGAAAACCGAACGGCGTCGGTGATGACTGGGGGAAGAAGGACAAGCTCACCCAGACCGAGATCGGCCAGACTTTGAAAGAGAAATGGAACATCAACCCGCCCACCAACTGCCAGGGGTGCCACCGATGAGCGAACCCGTTCCTGCGATGCAGCCGCGGAGTTTCCGGGGAGCGCAGGCGCCCCCGCCTGCTGCCGATTGCGCCCTCGCGATCGGTTTCTGGCAAATCCTCAGGAGCAATTTCGGCGAGGGCGCCAAAATTAGCAGGCGACGCGCCTGCGCTCCCCAAACGAAGCCATGAAGCGCGTATTCGAACATCCTCCGGAGGCAGAGAGCGGCAAACGCTACTGGCGGAGCGTCGACGAACTCAGCGATACGCCCGAGTTTCGCCAATGGCTGGAGCGCGAGTTTCCCGACGGCGCAGCTCAAATGGGTGATGAATGGTCGAGGCGGAGCTTTGTAAAGTTGATGGGAGCTTCGATGGCATTGGCAGGCGTTGGCCTCAGCAGTTGCCGCCGTCCGGAGATGCATCTGGTTCCGTTCACCAAGAACGTCGAATGGACGATTCCCGGTAAGGCTCTTTATTATGCAACGGCGATGCCGCGGCGCGGCGGCGCAATCCCACTGATCGCTACGACCGTTGATGGGCGACCGATCAAGCTAGAGGGCAATCCGCTCCATCCGCAGAGTGGCGGTGCCACCGACGTTTTTGCGCAGGCATCCATTCTCGACCTTTACGATCCTACGCGGTCGCGGCGTTTCGCGCAGAAGGCGCAAAAGGGTGAGAAGGGAACCAAAGCTGGGGCACTGGAAATCCGCGAACGCGCTGATTTCGAGAAGTATCTNGGTGAGTTGATGGGCAAGGTGAAAGGCGACGGCGGAGCCGGTCTTGCGTTCCTGGTGGAAGATTACCAATCACCTACTCGCGAACGTTTGCGGACGGAGTTGGAGCGGACGTTTCCCGCGATGCGTTGGTGTGCCTACGACCCGGTAAGGCCCGACGGCGATGCGGCGACAGGTGCCGCTTTCGGTCCGAATAGCTTGTTAGTCCCAAGGTTCGAACGCGCCGATGTGATCCTCGCGTTGGATGCAGATTTCCTGGATTGCGGTGATGGCGACCTCGGCTCGACTCGCGGTTTCACTTCGCGCCGTCGGGTGGCGCAGGCGAAAGACACGATGAACCGCCTGTATGTGGTGGAAAACCGGTTCACGTTAACCGGCTCGATGGCGGATCACCGGTTGCGCTGTGCCGCCAGCCAGATCGCTCGCGTCGCCTATGCGTTCGCCCGCGAAATCGGTACTGCCACCGGTGACGGCGGATTGAATGGACTTTTGGGGACGCTGCCTCCCCAACCTAACGACGGCCTCGATAGCGAGTGGATTAAGCAGGCAGCGGCCGATCTTGCTTCCAAGGCGGGCGCGAGCCTTGTGGTTACGGGCCCTCACCAGTCGGTGCCGGTGCAGCTGCTCGTTCATGGGATGAATGCCGCGCTGAAAAACATCGGCGCTACTTTGATGGTGCGGGATGTGCCCCGAAATTCGCACACCGTTAGTCTGTCGCAGTTGGCCGACGATATGGCCAACAATCGGGTGAAGCAGCTGTTCATTCTCGGCGGCGATCCCGTTTACAATGCTTTCCGCGGCGTAGCTCGCGATCCCGAAACCAAGCAGCCGCTGGAATGGGCTGATCTTCAGAAACGCGTGCCTGACGTCGTTAGGTTAGGCTATCACGAGGATGCGACTTCGACGCTGAGCCACTGGCATCTGCCGATGGCACATTACCTGGAAACCTGGGGAGACGCGCTGGCGCCAGATGGCAGCTATCTCTCGATCCAACCGATGATCATGCCGTTGTTCGGCGGCCTATCGGAAATCGATCTGATGAACATGGTGCTCGGCCGTCCCGCGGTCGATGGTCCGCAACTCATTCAGGATACGTTCAAGGCAACCCGACCGCCGGGGGATTTCGATACTGCCTGGAAGAAATTCGTCCATGACGGATTTGCGGCGCATGTCCAGGTGCGCGATCGGGCTGCGGCGGCAATCGCCGGCGGCGCGGGCGCTACGGTGCAACAGCAGTGGGTTTCTGCCGCCGCTCCAAATGAAAATTCGCCGGAGATCGTTTTCGTTAGGGACTATTCGATCGACGACGGCCGCTATATTAATAACGGCTGGCTCCAGGAGCTTCCGGACCCGGTCACCAAGCTGACCTGGGACAATGGCGCCTTGCTCAGTCCAACGACAGCGGCGCGGTTGAACGTCGGCACCGGCGACCTCATCAATATCTCGATCACCGACACCGCGCGGGACGCCAACAACGCTCCGATCAAACGAGAATTGGTCATTGCCGCGGTGGTTTCACCCGGCCACGCCGATCACTCAATTACCATTCCTCTGGGCTATGGCCGCGTCATGCCAGGGTTCGACTCTCTGCCCTACGCGGGCGGAGGCATCGATGGGCAAAAGCCGGGCATCGCTGAGCAGCGCGGGTTCAATGGTTACCTGCTGCGAACGGCGTCGAATCCGCATTTCGTCGTCGCCAACGGCAAGAATGTGGAGAGCGTCCAGGTGCAGAAAGCCGGCGGACATTATCCACTCTCCATCACGCAGGAACACTGGAGCATCGAAGGCCGCGGCTTGGTTCGCGAGGCCACTCTCGATCATTACCGCGAAGAAAACGATTTCGTGAAGAAGGTGGCCGGCGACGAGGAGTTACCGTCGAAGTTACCGTCGTTATACGCGCATCCGGCGCTCAACTCCGAGCAGCAATGGGGAATGGCTGTCGATCTCAACGTTTGTACCGGTTGCAGCGCGTGTGTCATCGCCTGCCAGGCTGAAAATAACATTCCGGTCGTTGGAAAACTGCAGGTGTCTCATGGCCGCGCAATGCACTGGATGCGTATCGATCGTTATTACGCCAGCGAAAAAGGCTTCGATCAGGATCGCGGGCAGTATCCGGAGAACCCGGAGATGGTGCACGAGCCGATGATGTGTCAGCACTGCGAGAATGCTCCCTGCGAGACGGTATGTCCGGTTAACGCCACCGTTCACAGCGAAGATGGCCTCAACGTCATGGCCTATAACCGCTGTGTCGGAACCCGGTATTGCGCTAACAACTGCCCGTTCAAGGTGCGCCGATTCAATTTCTTCGATTACAACCAGCGTCCGGTGGGCAAGAAGAAGATCGCCGGGCAATTCGGCACGTATCACGAATATCTCGGCCCGCTGACTGAGAAAGGCGCGCCCGATATCGTGAAGCTCCAGAAGAATCCGAATGTCACCGTGCGCATGCGCGGGGTCATGGAGAAGTGCACCTACTGCGTCCAACGAATCGAAGAAGCGAAAATTGCGCAGCACGTGCGAGTCGGAACCAGCGGCGGTGATCTGCGGATTCCGCGGGATTCATTTACCAGCGCGTGTGCCGAAGCCTGCCCTAACGAAGCAATCGTGTTCGGCGACATCGCGGATCCGCAAAGCCGCGTCTCGAAGATGAAGCAGCAGGATCGCAACTATCGTTTGCTCCAGTATCTGAACGTGAACACCCGGACGAGTTACCTCGCCCGAATCCGCAATCCGAATCCCAAGATGCCGGATGCAAAACAGATCGGTGTAGCGAGCCCGGTGGAAAAAGAGCACACCGAGAACGTGAATCACGAATACGAACAGCAGCATGATAAAGGGAAATTGAAACGACCTTCTGACCGTGAGCCGAAAGGCGACGAGAGCCCGGCTAAAGGATAACGATTGATCATGGATAGCGCCTCAACAGTTCCAGACATCATCGAAGGGGAAGCGTCCAGCTCGCCGGAACGGCCGTTGGCGCGCATCCCGTTGGTGTTGCACCGGCGGAATTTCAGCTGGATTACGGAACGGATCGCGGGTGTGGTGGAGGGGCCGACACCGAGGTGGTGGTGGGTCATGTTCACAATCACCTCGGCCATCGCGGCGATCGGTTTGTTTTGCATTGGCTACCAGATATCAACCGGAGTTGGCACATGGGGGTTGAATCATCCGGTCGGCTGGGCCTGGGACATCACCAATTTCGTGTTCTGGATCGGTATCGGACACGCCGGAACCTTGATCTCAGCCATTTTGTATCTGCTGCGACAAAAGTGGCGAACGTCGATCAACCGGGCGGCCGAAGCCATGACGCTGTTCGCGGTCATGTGCGCGGCAATTTTCCCCGGCATTCACGTCGGACGGGTGTGGATGGCCTGGTATCTGGCGCCTCTGCCTAACAACTACGGTATCTGGCCTAACTTCCGCAGCCCGTTGATGTGGGACGTCTTCGCGGTCTCCACCTATTTCACCGTATCCGTGCTGTTCTGGTACACCGGACTGGTTCCCGATCTGGCCACTCTGCGGGATCGGGCTACGTCGAAGATTAAAAAGTTCTTGCTCGGCGTATTTGCCCTCGGCTGGCGCGGCTCCAACCGCCACTGGCGCCACTATGAGATGGCCTACCTGCTTCTGGCCGGCCTCTCCACTCCGCTGGTACTGTCAGTGCACAGCGTCGTGTCGTTTGACTTCGCCACTTCCATATTGCCGACATGGCATACCACGATCTTCCCACCGTACTTCGTGGCTGGCGCGATTTTCGGCGGCTTCGCCATGGTGCTGACGCTGATGCTTCCGGCCAGGGCTATTTTCAAACTGCACGACATCATCACGCCGCAACACGTCGACAAGATGGCGAAGATCATCCTGCTGACCGGATCGTTCGTCACTTACGCCTATGCCATGGAATTTTTCATGGCTTGGTACAGCGGCAATCATTACGAACGGTTTGCCTTTTATAACCGAATACTCGGGCCCTACTGGTGGTACTGGTGGGTCGGCATGTTGTTCTGCAACATGCTTTCGCCGCAGTTGTTCTGGTTCCGATGGTGCCGGCGAAATGTTTACGTCGTTTATTTCGTCTGCATGTGCGTGAACGCCGGCATGTGGTACGAGCGGTTCATCATCATCGTGGGCGGATTGCATCGTGATTTCCTGCCGTCCTCGTGGGGCTTATTCCACGCCACCTGGGTGGACATCTGGACGTTCATCGGCACCTTTGGCATCTTCACCTCCCTGTTCCTGGTGTTCGTTAGGTTCCTGCCCATGATCGCCATGAGCGAAGTGAAAATCGTGGTGCCGGAAGCGGATCCACATCATGTCAGCGCCGCTGGTCATCATCCGATCGCCGCCGGCGGAAAGGAGCGCACATGAGAACGCCTTCCGGTCATAAGGTCTACGCCATGGCGGCGGAATATCCCAACGCAGCGTCGCTCTATGAAGCGGCCAAGATTGTGCGGGACGCCGGATTCAAACGCTGGGACGTATTCTCGCCATTTCCGATCCATGGAATGAATGACGCCATGGGAATCGGAAAATCCTGGCTTAGCGCAATCGTTCTAATTGGGGGCATCACCGGCTTCGTGACGGCGATGATACTGGAGTTCGGGCCGTCCTGGATCATCTATCCGTTGATCGTCCACGGGAAACCTTACACCTGGCGAACGGTGCCGGCGTTCTTCCCGATCATGTTTGAACTAACTATTCTGTTTTCGGCGTTCGCGGCCTTCTTCGCATGGCAGATCATGAATGGGTTGCCGCGCTGGTACCATCCGATGTTCAACTGGAATCGGTTCAGCCGCGCGAGTAACGATGGATTTTTCCTCGCTATCGAAGCGCGCGATCCACGATTCACTGAGATTGAAGCCCGCGATCTTTTGGAGCGCAGCGGCGGCCAGCACATCACCATCATTCACGAAGACTAACCATGCTCCGCGGCTTTTTTCTCATTTCGTTGCTGGTGACGATCGCCGGAATCGCCTATCTGGGGTTCCGCGGCGAGAAAAGCAGCGCGCCGCCCTTCGAGCTGTTTCCGGACATGGTTAGGCAAATGAAAGTCCGGGCTCAAGCGCCGCTCGACTTTTTCGCGGATCGGCGCGGAAGCCGAATGCCGGTTGAAGGAACCGTTCCGCTCGGGTACGAACCGCCGAAGCCGCAATCAATTGCTACTCCGGCCGCTGGAGTAGCAACGGCGCCAGTTCGAGAACACATCGCGTTTAGCGAAGGCACCGATTACTACAATACTGGCAAGATGGGCCCTGATCACTGGGGCAACGGCTTTCCAGTCGAGGTAACTCCCGAGCTGATGCGCAGAGGCCGCGAGCGTTTCAATATCACCTGTGCGATGTGCCACGGAGCCACCGCAGCCGGCAACGGCATAACGAAGCAGTACGGTCTGGCGACGGTAGTGACGCTTCAGGACGATCGGATTCGCGGTATGGCGGACGGCGAAATCTTTAACACCATCACCAACGGCAAGAACACCATGATGCCTTATGGCGGCACTCTCACCGTCGGCGATCGATGGGCCATCATCGCTTATCTCCGTGCCCTTCAGCGCAGTCAGAACGCGACGATTGCCGATGTTCCGGAAAATCAACGAGCCGCCCTCGATAAAAAATGAGCGATCGCCCACACGAACTTCCAACACCTGAAGGCGAGTACTTTGAGGCCGGCCGTTTCGCGGGGCTGTCTCTCATTCTTGGTGCCGTTGGGTTCGCGGCCCTGGTGGTCAGCATGATCGGGGCAGCGATGCAGCCTCTGCAGTTTAGTTACTCCTGGCTGTTTGCCTTCGGCTACTTCTTCACGCTCTGCGCCGGTTGCTTCTTCTGGGCAATCGTGCACCACGCGGTTGATGCGGAGTGGTCGGTCGTCGTGCGACGACAGCTGGAAAACATCGCCTGTTTAATGGCGGTGCTGGCGCTGTTGTTCATCCCCATATTTTTCCTGCGCCATCATCTTTATGACTGGCTGAACATCGCGCCTGGCCAGGATCCGGCGCTGGATAAGAAGCGCGCTTATTTAAACTGGAACTTCTTTCTCATTCGCACGCTGTTCTATTTCGCTTTCTTCATCGTTGCTTCTCTGGTTCTGCGGCGGCTGTCGGTGAACCAGGATCGCGACGGCAATCCCGCGTTTACCATCCAAATGCGCAAAGTGGCTTTTGTTAGTCTGCCATTGTTCGCGCTCTCGTTAACCTTCGCGGCTTGTGATTGGTTCATGAGCCTGCATTACACCTGGTTCTCCACCATGTGGGGCGTCTACATTTTCGCCGGCGCCGCCGGGAGTTCGATGTCACTGCTGGTTCTGGTCATTACCGGTCTGCGCCAGGCCGGATACCTCCGCGAGGTGGTCACGCGCGAGCATTTCTACATCATGGGTAAGTGGATGCTGGCCTTCACTATTTTCTGGGCTTACATCGGATTCGCCCAGTACATGCTGATCTGGTACGCGAATATTCCGGAAGAAACGCAGTACTTTCTCGTCCGTAATACACGCAGCTGGTGGAACCTCAGCATGTTGCTTGTTTTCGGTCGTTTCTTTGGACCGTTTGTAATTCTCCTGCTGCAATCGATCAAACAACATCCGCGTCAGCTCGCCTGGATGGCGGCGTGGATCCTCGTCATGCAAATGCTGGACGTTTACGTGATCGTCCTGCCCGCCCTCCACGGCACCGGTGTGCACCTCAGTATCTGGGATTTCGTCAGCGTAATCGCAATCGGCTGCACCCTGGCCTTCGTTTACCTGCGGATCATTGGACGCACCTCGTTATTCCCGGTCCGCGACCCACGCTTGATCGAATCCATTCGGATTGTGAACTGACATGGCCGAGACACAAACACTCCGACAGATAGCGCAGGCGAGAACGCCGTTCTCGACGTGGTTAGGCGTGGTCCTGTTGTTCGGCATTTTTGGACTGCTCGTTTGGGCAGTGATAGGGCCTTCCCGTCGCGGCTCGGATTATGAACAGAAGCGCTCGGAAAACCGAATGGCGAAACTGAAAACACAAAGAGAACAGGATGCCACGGGCCTAACCGGATGTGCATGGGTCGATAAGAACAAAGGCACCGTCCGGATTCCGATCGAGCGCGCAATAGAACTAACGATCCCGCAACTGGCGTCGAAAAAGCCCGCCCCCGCGGGTCCGATTGCAACGCCTGCGGCTCAGCCGCCTGCGTCCGCATCTGGTGTTGCTGTTCCTCCTGCCGCGGCCGCACCGCCCGGTTCGCCCGCGCCGTCACTCACTCCCAAGGGCATG
>C688J18823_10001785_pt1 | contig 13389 bp, 17 predicted proteins | sample HopSoiMetagenom1_FD_18823 | JGI IMG/M metagenome (IMG submission 18823)
GGTCCGCGAGCTCGAGATCTATACGCCGCTCGAGTGGCGCTGCCCGGCGCCGCTGCGGTCGGTGCGCCATCTGCAGCGCAATAAGGTGGTCTTCGACAGCGCCGCAGCGCTGGCCGCCGCGCTTGACTCTCCCCTGCGGCGCGAGATGCGGGCAGACTTCGCGAAATTTCCGCCGTATCGCGGGCGCGTGACGCATTACGCGATGACGACGGTGGTCAAAGCATGACCGCCGCGCTCGAAGTCACCGGGTTGCGCAAGACTTTCGGCAAGGATGGAAAATCTTTCGACATCCTCGACATCGAAAGCTTCACCGCGCGCGAGGGCGAGTTCATCACCATCATCGGCCCGAGCGGCTGCGGCAAGAGCACGTTCCTGCACATCATGGGTGGCTTCATCGGCTCCGACGCCGGCACGATCCGCGTCTATGGGAACGAGGTGCGCGAGCCGGGCCCCGACCGCGGCATGATGTTCCAGGAATTCGCGCTCTTCCCTTGGAAGACCGTCGCCGGCAACGTGGCGTGGGGCCTCGAGACGCTGGGCTATGCGCGCAAGGATATCGACGAAACGGTACAGCGCTATCTGGAAATCACCGGCCTCGCCGATTTTCGCAACCACTATCCGGCGGAGCTCTCCGGCGGCATGAAGCAGCGCGTCGCGCTTGCGCGCGTGCTGGCGTTCAACCCCAAGGTGCTGCTGATGGACGAGCCGTTCGGCGCGCTCGACGCCCAGACGCGCGAGACCATGCAGGAGGAGGTCACGCGCCTGTGGGAGCGCACCCGCAAGACCATCGTCTTCGTGACGCACGACATCGAGGAGGCCGTGTACCTGGGCGATCGCGTAATCGTGCTGACTGCGCGCCCCGGGCGCATCCGCGAGGAAGTGAAGATCGAGCTGCCGCGCCCGCGAGGGCTGGAAATCAAGAAGTCGATGCAGTGCCACGAATACCGCAACCACATCTGGGATCTCATCCGGAGCGAATCGCGAACATGACGCAGTGTCCGCACTGCGCGCGGCCCGCGATGACGCTGGCACAGAAGGCGTCCCTCGGGCCGGGGCGCGTGGTGCGTTGCCGTGCGTGCGGTGGGCGCGTCGCGGCGCACCCCGTCGCGATCCTCGCGGCGGTACCGGCGTTCCTCGGCGGTTTTGCATTCCTGAAGTCCGATTCCGCCTTGATCGGCATGGTGGCAGTCCTCGCCGGACTCGCCGCCATGGCGCTCCTGCAAACTTTTGCCGTCCCCCTGGTCAAGTCATGAAGACGGTGTTCTCGAAGCACGATGCCAAGATGAAGCTAGACGACATCTCGGCCGAGCCGCCCGACGACATGACGTCGGACAAGGCCGAGAAGCGCTTCGAGAGCCTCGGAAGCGAGCTCTTCGACCTGCAGGACGCGATGTGGGGCGCGAAGCTGCACAGCGTGCTGGTCGTGCTGCAGGGACGCGATGCCGCCGGCAAGGACGGCACCATCAAGCACGTCGCGGGCGCGCTCAATCCACGCGGCGTGAGCGTGGTGTCGTTCGGCGTGCCTACGACGGAAGAGCGCCAGCATGACTTCCTGTGGCGCGTGCACCGCCACGCGCCGCGCCTGGGAGAATTCGCCATCTTCAACCGCTCGCACTACGAGGACGTGCTGGTGGTGCGCGTGCACAAGCTTGCGCCGAAGAAAGTTTGGAAGCCGCGCTATGAGCACATCGCGGACTTCGAGGCGCTCCTCGCCGAGAGCAACACCCTCGTGCTCAAGTTCTTCCTGCACATCACGAAGAAGGAGCAGAAGGAGCGGTTGCTCGAGCGCGAAGAGCGGCCCGAGACGGCGTGGAAGCTGAACGCCGGCGATTGGCAGGAGCGCGAACTGTGGGACGACTACACCGAGGCTTATGAGCACGCGATCTCCAAGACAGCGGCCAAGCACGCGCCCTGGATCGTGGTGCCGGCGAACGCCAAGTGGTACCGCAATCTCGTCGTCGCAGAGGCGATCGCGGATGCGCTGCGTCCGTATCGGGAAGAATGGCTGTCGAAGCTGAAGGAAATGGGCAAACAGGCCAAGGCCACGCTGCGCGAGTACCGGGCGCGGTGAGCGTGTCGTTCCGCGAGGCCGGCTCGGGGCCGGGTGTGGTCTGCCTGCATTCGAACGCGAGCAGCGCCGGCCAGTGGCGAGCGCTGATGGATCTTCTCGCGCCGAAGTTCCATGTGCTCGCGGCCGACTCGTATGGCGCCGGCAAAAGTCCGGCGCGGCCGAAAGGCACCATGCTGCGCGACGAGGTTGCGCTCCTCGAGCCGGTGTTCGCGCGCGCCGGCGATCCGTTTGCGCTCGTCGGCCACTCCTACGGCGGCGCGATCGCTCTCGTGGCTGCCGCAATGCAGCCGAAGCGCGTGCGGGCGCTCGCGCTCTACGAGCCGACGCTTTTCGCGCTGGTCGAGCGCGAGACGCCGCGCGATGTGGACGGCATTCGCAGCACGGTGACCACGGCCGTCTCGTTTCTCGAGAAGAAAGACAGCGCCGGGGCTGCCCGCGCCTTCATCGACTTCTGGATGGAGCCGGGGGCCTTCGACCGCATGCCCGAGCGCAACCGCGAGTCGATCGCCGCAGCCGGAGCGGATGTGCAGGAATGGAAGAACGCGCTCTTCGACGAGCCGACAGCGCTCGAGGCATTTGCGCGGCTCGGTGTGCCGGTGCTCCTGCTCGCCGGCAAGCAATCGCCCCTTTCGTCGCGCTCAGTGACGCGGGCGCTCGCGCGCACGCTGCCACGCGTGCAGGTCGTCGAGCTGAAGGACTGCGGGCACATGGCACCGGTCACTCAGCCTGACGCCGTCAATCCTCAGATCGTGCGCTTCCTCGAGCGCGAAATCGGCTAGAGCACCTACTTCGGCAGGAAGGACTGGTCGACCATCTCGTCGACGTTCACCGGCTTCTCCAGCCACTGCAGCTTGTCGAGCATGAACGTGGAGAGCTTCTTCAGGCTGCCGACGTCGAGCCGTGCGTCGGGCGTGCGCTTCCAGTCGGCGTTCTTCACGTAAATCTCGACCGGCGTCCGGACGAAGCCCGCCTTGGCGAGGTCGCGTTTGCCCTGCTCCTTGTTGGCGAGGTACCACTTCGTCACCGCGACGTAGTCGGCGAGGAAGGCGCGCACCGCGTCCGGATGCGCCTTCAGGAATTTCTCGCCGAAGAAAAGATCGAGGAGCTCGTGATCGTAGCCGACCGCGTCGACCGCGGTGAAGAGCTTGCGCAGGCCGCCCTTCGCGATCTCGTTCGAATAGAACGGCTCGACGAAGGTGCCGGCGCTGACCTTGCCGCTCCTCACCGCCTCGCCGATCGCCGGGAAGGACATGGGCACGACCTTGGTGTCCTGGTCCGGCACCAGGCCGGCGTTGATGAGGCCGGCGCGCGCCCAGAGGTCGGTGGCCGTCTTGATGCCGACTACTCCGATGGTGCCGCCCTTCAGATCTTTTGCGCTCTTGATCGGGCTGTCGTCCTTCACCATGTACGTGGTAGTGAAGTAGTCCTTGCCGTGCGCCTCGAGGCAGACGCTCGCCACGATTTTCATGTCCATGCCCTGGGCGCGGGCGAAGATCACCGCCAGGCCCGGTGCGGTGCCCGCGTCGAGCTCACCGGCGAGGAAGGCCTGGAAGCGCTCCGGGTTCGCCTGGAAGAGGATCTCCTTCAGCTCGTATTTTTTCCCCTGGTTGGGCGTGAGGTCCTTGCGTACCGCCATCAGCCAGACCTGCTCCTCGGCGGCGAAGCCGCGGCCCAGGCGAATGGTCGGAATTGGCTGCGCGAAAGCGTTGGCAACGAATACGCCGCACAGCGCGGCGAGAATGGCGCGAATCATGGATCCCCCGTTAGACGTAGTACGTGTCGAGCTTTTCCCAGTATATCAACCGGTTTCTGGCCAGCACGAGCCCCTTGTCGAGGAGGTAGCCGATGAGCGCGATGATCACCACCAGGGCCAGCATGCGGTCGGTGCGCAGCGACGAGAGCGAGTAGATCACCAGATACCCGAGACCGTCGGCCGAGCTGATCATCTCCGTGATCACCACCACGATCATCGCGATCGGCACCGCGACTCGAAATCCCGCGAAGATGTACGGCGTCGTGGCCGGGATCACTACCCGGCGCAACGTCTGCCAGCGGCTGGCCCCCATGTTCTGCGCCGACCAGAGCCAAACGCGGTTGACGCCGGCGGCACCGTGATACGTCATGATCACGATCGGGTACAGGCACTCGAGGAAGATGAGCGCCACCTTCGACAGGCTGCCGATGCCGAAGACGAAAATGAAGATCGGAAAGAGGGCGAGCTTCGGCACCGCATAAGTGCCGGAGAACAAAGGGTCGAGCATTTCGGCTGCCGTTTTCGAGCGCCCCATGATCATCCCGAGCAGCACGCCGACCACCGCGGCGAGTGCGAAGCCGCCGAACGCCCGATAGAGCGAGGTCCAGATCTGCTGCCAGGCGTCGGCGCGCGCGAAGAAGGCGAAAAATTCGCGCCCGATCGCTTCCAGCGAGGGAAACACGATCTTGCTCCACATGCCGCTGCGTGCGGCGGCTTCCCACGCGGCAAGGAGGATCAGGATCGGTACGAGGGCGCGAACGGATTTCATGCGTGGCTCGCCTCCCACGGTAGTAGTTTGCTGCGCAGGAACCGCAATAGCCGGTCGCCGGCGTAGCCGAGGATGGCAATGGCGAGGAGTGCCACGTACATGAGGTCGAAGCGCAGGCCGTTCTCCGCCTCGCGGATCAGGTGGCCGAGGCCCGAGCGCGCGTTGATCATCTCGGTCGCGAACATGACGATGAAGGAGAGGGCGAGCGCGACGCGCATGCCGGCGAAGATGAGCGGCAGCGCGCCGGGGAGCACCACGCGCCGGAAGATCTGCGCCTGCGTGGCACCCATGTTGCGCGCCGACCAGACGAGGATGCGCTGCGTGGCGCGGGCGCCGTAGAAGGCATTGATGAACGACGGATAGAAGCAGGCGAGCGCGATGATCAGGACCTTGGAGACGTCGCCGATGCCGAACCACAGCATGAACACCGGCAGCATCACGATCTTCGGCACGGGGTAGGTGAGAAAGACAAGGGGCGACAGCATTTCATCGAATTTTTTTGCAATGCCCGCCGCGAGCCCGAGCCCCACGCCGAGCACGGTGCCGATGACGAAGCCCGGGATCGCGCGCATCAGGCTCGCCCATGCATCGGCGTAGAGCTCGCTGGTACCGAGCGCTACGACGAAGTTGCGGCCGATGTCGAACGGCGACAGTACGTAGTCCGGCAGCCCGCGCAGCGCCGCGAGCTGCCAGAGGACGAGCAGCGCGACAACGAGGCCGATCCGCCTCAAAGGTGGGCGATGGAAGCGATCTCCACGAGGAACTCGGGCTTCACCAGGTCGGCGCGGATGCAGTAGCGCGCCGGCTGGTTCGCCGGGAAGTACTCGCGGTAGACGTCGTTCATCGCCGCGTAATCCTTCAGGTCCTTGAGGAAGATGTGGTTGAAGGCAATGTCCTTCATCGAGCCGCCGCCCGCTTCCAGCACCGACTTGATGGACTCGAGGATGAAGCGTGTCTGCGCTTTAGGGTCGCCGACGCCGACGGTCTTGCCGTCCTTGTCGATGGCCAGCGTGCCGGATACATAGATCGTGTTTCCCGCCTTTGCCCCGGGCGAATACGGGGCGAGCGGCGGGGCAGACCCTTTCGGGATGATCGGGGTGTAAGGCATTTGTCTTTACTCCACGCTGAATTCGACGACTTCCGGGGTGGCGGACCGCGGCCGGCCGAGCGCGATGAAGCCGCGCTTGGCGAGCGCGAATTCCTCGCGCTGCACCAGCACTTCGGCGGCGCCTTCGATGGTGACGTAGGTGCCGTTGGTGCTGTGGTCGACCAGCACGAATTTATCGTGCTTTCTCTCGATCGTGCAGTGCAGCCGCGAGGCGTCGTCGGCGTGCACCACCAGGCCGCACTGCTCGTCGCGGCCAAGGGTGATCGAGTCGCGCTGGCGGCGGCGCACGGCTTTCGTGCCGCGGTAGACGAGCGTGAGGGCGCTTGCCCCCGGCGCCAGCTTTTTCACCGGCATGGTGAGCGTGGTCGCCGTCGCATCGGGATCGCTCTTCCAGACGAGCTCGCAGAGCTCGACCTTTTCCGAGCGGCCCTTGATGTCGGTGGCATAGAGCGCTCGCACCCACGGGCGGTAGAGGCCGCCGAGCGCGCGGGCGGTTTCGCCGGTGGTGATGATCTGGCCGCGCCCCGTGAGCTCGACGAGGCGGGCGGCCAGGTTCACCGTATCGCCGAAAACGTCGGCTTCCTTCTGGATGACCGGACCGAAGTGGAATGCCACGCCGAGCGCGAGGCGCACACCCGCGACCGGTGCGCACCTTTCCATCGCGTGGTGAAGCGCCGCGGCCGCTTCGGCCGCCGAGTCGGCCGTCGCCGCGAGCGCCATCAGCCGGTCGGGGGTGCGCTTGACGACGCGCGCGCCGGCCTTCGTGGCCGTCTCGCCGAGCAGGTCCATGCACCGGCCGACGGCGTCGGCCGCCGCCAGATCGCCGGCCTTCGCATAGAGGTCCGCGCCGCCGATGGCAGCCGCGAAAAGCACCGTGGTCTCGCGCGTATCCAGTTTTTTCCCCTCGCCGCCATGGTAGCTTTTCCCCGTGCCGCTGGATCCGGAACTGCTCGACGCCTATCGAAACGCGGAATACGTCGTATTCGCGGATTCGCACGTGGTGATTCGCATCGGCGAAAACAATCCGCAAGTCGACGCGCTGGTCAGCGCCGAAGGCGCGACCACGGCGGCCTTCGTCACCGCGGCGAATCCGCGAGGCGAAGCGCGCTCGGACATGGAGAACGGCGTCGCCAACGCGGCGCTGCAGAACTTCGTCGCCGCCGCCGGCTATCCGCACTTCTGGGGCGAGGGGCGCGATCCGCGCGGCAGCTGGGCGGAGCCGAGCTTCCTCATCATCGGCATCTACCGCTCGAATGCGGAGGCGCTCGGCCAGCTCTTCGAGCAGAACGCGATCGTCTTTTGCGAGCTGGGCCGCGCGCCCGAGCTCGTCATCCTGGAGAAGCCATGATCCACGTCATCGCCGTCATCACCGCCAAGCCCGGCAAGCGCGCCGAGATCCTGCAGCACTTCCGCGCCAACGTGCCGCACGTCCACAAGGAAGCGGGCTGCATCGAGTACGGTGCCGCCGTCGACGCAGAAAATGCGCTTCCCTTCCAGACGAAGTGGGGCCCCGACACGCTCCTTGTGATCGAGAAATGGGAAAGCATGGACGCCCTCAAGGCCCACGCGGTGGCGCCGCATATGGCCGCCTACGGCGCCAAGACGAAAGAGTTGATCGCGAGCCGGGTGATCCACATCCTGTCGCCTGTCACTGGATGAACGATTGACGGCCCGCGCGGGAGTGCTACTCTGGTCTCGAGCCTGCGCGGATTGAAGGAGTAGCTTTCCGGGATTCCCAGCCACCTGTTGGGATACCGCTTCCCGGCAGTCTCAGAGCGGCGGTTGCCGCAAACGAAGCAGGCGCTCAGATAGGCGCCGCCCAATGGTGTTGGGCACCAAAGGCCCCGCGAACGCGGGGCCTTTTCATTACATCTGCCGATAAACGGTCCTGCACTCCTCGAGCTCGTAAGGCGTCTTGACTGGCTTGGTACAGCGCCTTGCGAATTCTTCCTTGCGCTTTTGGTGGTCCGCCGCCGCGGCGCGACGCTGGGCTTCACGCTCATCAACCTTCTTCTGCATCGTCACCTTGGGTTCAGACTGGGGGGGGATGTCCTGTCCCAAGGCGTGCCCAACCACCAGCGCCGCGGCGAGGACCAGTGCGGCTGATGCGACCACGGTGGAGAGTTGCATGGTGCGATTCCTTGTCTTTCCTGGAGCGCAGTGTTGCAGCCGGCGCCGAAACATTCAGCGCAGTCCTTCACGATCACTGACACGTTTCGCAGCGCCGGTGCCATAAGTCACGGCGGTACACTTCGCGCCTTGGCAAGCACTGACTCCGCGGCGCTGGTACTTTTTTCCGGCGGGCAGGATTCCACGACGTGCCTCGCATGGGCGCTCGAGCGCTATGGGCGCGTCGAGACAATCGGCTTCGACTACGGCCAGCGGCACGCCGTGGAGCTGCAATGCCGCACCGTGGTCCTGCAGCAGATGCGCAAGGAATTTCCGCGCTGGGGCGAGCGGCTCGGCGCCGATGCGGTCGTGACCCTGGATGCCATCCGGCAGGTGAGCGACACCGCGCTCACGCGCGAGATGGAAATCACCATGGGCTCGAACGGCCTGCCGAGTACCTTCGTCCCCGGCCGCAACCTGCTCTTCTTCACGCTCGCCGCGGCGGCGGCGTACCGGCGCGGGATCAAGGTGCTGGTCGGCGGCATGTGCGAGACCGACTACTCCGGCTACCCCGATTGCCGCGACGACACGCTGAAGGCGCTGCAGGTGGCGCTTAACCTCGGCATGGACAAGCGCTTCGTCATCGAGACCCCGCTGATGTGGATCGACAAGGCGGCCACGTGGAATATGGCCGAGGATCTCGGCGGTGCAGCGCTGGTGCGCCTGGTCTCCGAGCATACGCATAGCTGCTACAAGGGCGAGCGCAGCCATCGGCACGAGTGGGGTTACGGCTGCAACGACTGCCCCGCGTGCGAGCTGCGGTCGAACGGCTACCATCGCTATATATCCCGCAAGGAATGACCATGGCCACTCATCTCAAGCGCCGTATCGCGAAGGAAGTTACCGACGAGCTCGACCGCAAGGTCAGGAAGACGGTCGAGGACATCCTGGACGACGTGAGGAAGCGCGGCGATGCCGCGATTCGCGACTACTCGGAGAAATTCGACCAATGGGCGCCGAAGAAGCTCGGCAAGGCCGACATCGAGGCCATCGTCGCCAAGGTTTCTGCGCAGACCATCGCCGACATCCAGTTCGCGCAGGCGCAGATCCGCCAGTTCGCCGAGCACCAGAAAGCCGCGTTGCGCGATGTCGAGGTCGAGACGCTGCCCGGCGTAAAGCTCGGCCATCGCAACATCCCGGTGGAGAGCGTCGGGTGTTATGTCCCGGGCGGTCGCTACCCGATGGTCGCGTCGGCGCACATGAGCATCGTCACGGCGCGCACGGCAGGCGTCTCGCGCATCGTGGCGTGTACGCCGCCCAACCAGGGCGCGCCGCACGCCGAGACTATCGCCGCCATGGCGCTTGGCGGCGCCGACGAGATCTGGGTGCTGGGCGGCATCCAGGCGATCGCGGCAATGGGAATCGGCACGGAGTCCATCAAGCGAGTCGACATGCTGTGCGGGCCGGGCAATGCGTACGTCGCCGAAGCGAAGCGACAGCTCTTCGGCCGCGTCGGCATCGACCTTCTCGCCGGGCCGACCGAGATCCTGGTGATCGCGGATGAGAGCGCCGACGTCGAGATGATCGCCACCGACCTCCTCGGCCAGGCGGAGCACGGCCCCACGTCGCCCGCCATCTGCATCACCACCTCCCGCCGCATCGCCGAAAGCCTCGAGGCCGAGATGCAGCGGCAGTTGAAAGTGCTGCCCACCGCCGACGTCGCCGGCGTCGCATGGCGCGATTACGGCGAAATCATCCTGGTTTCTTCAAAAGAGGAGGCGGTGAAGGAAGCCGACCGGGTCGCCGCCGAGCACGTCGAGGTGCTGACGAAGGAGCCGCGCTATTTCCTCGACCATATGCGCAACTATGGCGCGCTGTTCCTCGGGCCGGAGACCAACGTCTCCTATGGCGACAAGGTGATCGGCACCAACCACACGCTGCCGACGCTCGGCGCCGCGCGCTATACCGGCGGCCTTTGGGTCGGGAAGTTCCTGAAGACGTGTACGTACCAGGAGATCACGCCGCAGGCGGCGGTGAAGGTCGGCGAGTACTGCTCGCGCTTGTGCGCCATCGAGCGCTTCTGGGGGCACAAGGAGCAGGCCGACCTGCGTTTGCGCCGCTACGGCGGACAGAACGTCGGCTTGGGGGCGAAGAAAGAAACGACGCCCGCGAAGTGAATTTCCGGCTCGACGGCCGCACCGCCTTCGTCACCGGCGCCGGGCGCGGCATCGGCCGAGCGTGCGCGGTCGCGCTCGCCGAAGCCGGCGCGGAAGTCTGGCTCGCCGCGCGCACGCGCGAGGAGATCGAGGCCGCGGCCGCCGAGATCCCGCGGGCGCATGCGGTGGTCTGCGATGTCACGAAGTCCACCGAAATACGCGGAGCGATTGCCGCCCTGCCGGCGCTGGACGTGTTCGTGAACAACGCCGGCACCAATATCCCGGAGGCGTTCGTCGAAGTGACCGACGAGCATCTCGACTCGCTCCTGAATCTGAACGTGCGCGCGGCATTCATCGCAGCGCAGGCGGCCGCGAGGAAGATGATCGAGGGCAAACGCCGCGGCGCCATCATCAACATGTCTTCGCAGATGGGCCACGTCGGCGCCGTCAATCGCAGCGTCTATTGCCTCACCAAGCACGCGCTCGAGGGGCTCACCAAGGCGATGGCGCTCGAGCTCGCGCCGCACGGCATCCGCGTGGTGTCCGTGGCGCCGACTTTCGTCGAAACGCCGCTTTACCAGAAGATGAAGGCCGCCAAGCCGGAGTTCGCGCAGTGGGTGGAGAGCCGCATTCCACTCGGCGCTACCGGAAAGCCGGAGGACGTCGCGGCGGCCGTGGTGTTCGCCGCATCCCCCGCGGCCGCGCTCGTCACCGGCACCAGCCTCGTCGTCGACGGCGGCTGGACCGCGCAGTAATCAGCTCCTCAGGATGCGGTCCAGGTGCTCGAGGTCGTTGATGACGCGCCACTCGACCGCGCCGGCCATCTCGACACGCTTCTGCCACTCCTCCAGCCGCCCCATGTAGCGTCGCGGGTCGATGTTGTCGGTCTTCAGCTTCACCACGTTGACCGCCACCACCCGGATGCTCTTCAGGTCGATCGGGAAGTCTCGCACCGTCGCCTTGTCGAGCTCCTCCTGCATGTCGGAGAAGATGAGGATGGTCTTCCTCCCCGCGCCGGTCTCGTTCAGGAACATCGACCCCTGGATGAGGCCACCGGTGATGTCGGTGTACGAACTTCCCCTCGCCGTGCGCGTGAAGCCGTCGATCGCCTCCTTGAAAGCGCGCTTCTGCGCGTTAGCCTGCGACGGCCGGCTGTCGAAGGTCGCCTTCGCGATGATGTCCTTCTCGCTGAAGCTGCGACTCCTGACCCGCGCCACCGCAAGCGAATCGCCCGACTGCAGCGTGCCCAGCAGGTAGTTCACGATTGCCTGGGCCTTCTCGATCTCGAGCGCATAGGTGCCCGAGGTATCGACCAGCATGTAGACGGCCTGGGCATGGCTCTTCGAGTCGCCGCAGGCCGGCAGGGCGGCGGCGCCCAGAGCGATAACGCTCATCTTTGTGAATTGGCGGCGGTCCATCAGTGCCTCCGTGCGGCGAGGGTTTCTTCATCGACAGCGTACGCCCGGACCTTCGGCGCACGCTTCGCGAGGCGTTCCACCAGCAGCGGCAGCACGATCACGATGTCGTANAACGTGATGATCAGGACGGAAACGCTGCGCACCAGCGTCGCGAGGAGGCGCAGCCCGAGCGCAAGGCCCTGCGTGAGCGCCACCATTCCCGAACCCAGCACGGTACGCGCCGAGGCGATGAACGACTCGAGCGGCACGGCGACGAACGCGAGGGCGAAGGGAAGGATGAAGCCGAGCAGCATCTGGCCCGCCGTCGGAATCTTCGCGATCCAGCCGTCCGCCTGCACGTGCTGCTGCACGGTAGCGAGGGACTGCAGGAGCGCGGCCTTGTCGGCGATGAGCATGTCCCGCATCAAGGCAAGCGCGGCCTCGATGCCGGCCAGCGTGACGAGCAGCGTCAGCGCGGCGAACATGAGGCGCCGGCGCGTCGTGTCGGGCAGGCCGTGGATCTTCGGGAAAAGATGCGTGATGCGCAGCGTTTCCATGAGGAACAGACCCATCGTCGCCTCGACGAAGATGATCACCAGCGCGGCGACGTCCGACGTTCGCAGGCTCGCCGTGAGGTAGTCACCCGCACCCACCATCTCCGACATCGGCAGCGCGATCAGCTTGTAGTTGATGAGCGCGCCCCCCGTCGCGATGGCAAGCACCAGCGTCGTGATCGCGAGCTGCGTCGCGGCCGACACCGTGAGCGCGTGCTCCGCTTCCGGAGTCTTGTTGACGATGCCCTCGAACTTTTTCATCTGCGCGTCGATCTGGCCGGCGCGGTCGTTCAGGCTGGTGACGCGGCGGTCGGCCTGCGCGAGCGTCTGCTGCAGCGAGCGCCAGAACGGCATGAAGCTATTCAGAATCTTGTGGCGTTGCTCATACGCGCCGCGGTACTCCTTGAGCATGCGGTCGTGGATCTCCTTGATGGCGCGGTTGATCTCGTCCAGCACGCGCTGCACGAGCTCGTTGCCATTCTTCACCTTGGCGACCGCCTCCACCGCCTCGACCCACTCCGGCGGCGGCGGCGGCACCTCGCCGCATTTCTTATAGTCGTCTTCCACGCGCGTGATTTCGGCCAGGAGACGCTGCTGCAGCGCCGGATAGCCCTCGAGGTCACGCTTCACCAGGCCGGCGACGCGCTCGAACTCACGGGCGATATGCTGCTCGGTCTCCTCGCGCCCATGCGCGAGCAGCACCTCGCGATTGCGGTAGCGCATGCTTTGCGCGGCAACGAAGAGCGAGCGCGAAAGCAGCCGCAACGGGGCGTGCGCGAGGTGTCCTAGCGCGCGCACGAACTCGTGCACCGGCCGGCGCGCGGCGTAGAGGAACGGCATGGCGACGAGGAACAGGATCAACGCCGACAGCGCGGCATTCCCCGGCACGATCATCCAGGCTTGCGTTTGCATTGAGCGATCTCCCTATTGATGGACAAACGTTAGGTCGAGTCGCACGCGACCTGCAGGGACTAATGCTTCTGTTGCAAGAAAGCGTGCGACCGGAGGAAGGAATTCACGCGCCCGAAACAACAGCGTGCGGCGCAACGCGGAACTTTCTCGCAGGTTGACGCGAGTTCGTATAACGAATCGGCATTCAAGCGAGGTATGGGCCTTGCATCGGACAGCGGTACCGCCCGCGCGCCTGCGGGCTTTCAAAAATCCGGAGGAAGTAATGAAACTATTACCGATGACCCTGTCGGCTGCAGTGGCACTGGCGGTGGCGCAAATCGCAGCGGCGCAGCCGAGCGTAATCGCGCCGCATTCCGGCAACACGACCGTGGAGCAAAACGGCGCGCAGAACTCCAATCAGGTCGGCAGCGGCAATCAGAGCACGCAGACCTACGGTAACGACAACCAGACNTCTGCNACGCAGGGATCGAACAACCAGACCACGCAGCAGTCCGGCGCGCAGAATCAGTCCTCGCAGGCGGGCGCCGGCGGCACGGCGTCGAGCACGTACCAGAGCGGGC
>C688J18823_10001786_pt1 | contig 13389 bp, 16 predicted proteins | sample HopSoiMetagenom1_FD_18823 | JGI IMG/M metagenome (IMG submission 18823)
CCAGCCAAGGTTTGCATCTTCTTTCAAGCAGCGATAAGGAGGCATCTACTGGTGTTGATCCACATATTTGGCTTGATCCTGTCCTTGCCGAACATCAGGTAAATATGATACGCGATGGTTTGATAAAGGTGGATCCTGGCAATGCTGACAATTATAAAGCCAATGCTCAAAAATTTAACACACAACTTGCTTCATTAGACTCTACAATTAAATCTGGATTATCCAACTGCAATAAAAAAGATTTTATCTCATTTCATAATGCTTTCTCTTATTTTGCCCAACGATATGGTTTAATCCAGCATGCTATCCAAGGTCTCTCTCCTGAAGGGGAAATACTGCCTCAAAAGATACAGGAAATAATACAATTAGCAAATAGATTGGGGATTAATACAATCTATTCTGAAGATTTGATTGATCCACGTGGCGCACAGATAATAGCGGATGAAATTCCTAATGGTAAAGTATTGATATCAAGTCCAATAGAAGGAATCAAACCAACTGAACAACAAGCAGGAATAGGATATTTAGATAAAATGAAGCAGGATCTAACAAATCTTGAGGTAGGACTCCAATGCAAAAACAATCAAAACAAAACAACAATATCTTAGATAGGCAAAATAATGATTATAATATTGATGAAAATGATAAATTAAATAAAGGACAACAACAACAAGAAGAAGAGAATGCTATAGTCCATTTAAAAAATGTATCTTTTGAATACAAACATCATAATATCTTACTTCTTTCCTTAAATAATATTTTCTTTAGTATTTTTGAAGGTGATATCTTAGGAATAATTGGTCCTATGGTTCAAGAAAGACTACATTATTTCATTGTATAATGGAATTACAAAATAGGTATTCTGGAAATATTCTTTTATTTAATCAAGATATTCACAAGAAAATTAAATCAAATGAAATAATGATGGCATTTTCAAATGATATAATAAGTAAAGTACTGAAAGGAGTAAAAGGAAAATCTGGAACATAAAAATGATATCATTTGAAATATTTCAATTTGCTTTTATGCAGCGTGCCTTAATTACAGGAGCTGCTGTGGCTATTATATGTTCAGTAATCGGATTATTCCTCGTTTTAAGAAGGCAATCACTTTTTGGTGATGCCATGTCTCATGTAGCTTTTGGAGGTATTGCTTTGGGAATATTTTTAAATTTATATCCTATATGGACAGCATTTATTGTCTCAGTACTAGCAGCATTAGGCATCACAAAATTAAAAGAATCGACAAAGATACCATCTGATTCTGCTATTGCAATATTGCTGTCTTCAGGACTTGCTTTGGGAGTTGTATTGATAAGTCTGTCTCAGGGATTTAGTCTGGATTTATTCAGCTTTTTATTTGGAAGTATTTTATTGGTAGGTTTCCAAGACGAAATAACTGTTTTAGCACTAAGCATTGCTATTATTTCCATTATTTGTTTGTTATACAAGAAATTAATGTATATAACTTTCAATGAGGAGCAAGCGAAAGTTAGCGGACTGGATGTTTCAAAGTTGAATTATCTTTTTATTATACTTGCGGGCATAACTGTAATTACTTCAATTAGATTAGTTGGTGTACTTTTAATTTCTTCATTATTAGTGATCCCCAATATTACTGCTATGATGTTTGGAAGGGGCTTTAAAAAAACTGCAATAATTTCTACTATAATAGCCATATGCTCTGTAGAAGTAGGAATAATATTTTCCTATATATGGAATATTGCTCCAGGTGGAACAATTGTCATTGTCTCTATCATTATATTTCTCATTATTATGCCCGCCAAATTCGTATTTAGACTTTTATCAAGAAAAAATTATACTATGAAAGACTCGATTAGGAAACATAAAAATACATATTAAGGTATTATATGGGTAAATAGTATTATAAATTGAGAGATAACTTTAAAAATTCTTTTTTATAGATAATGATTTTTTTACTTTCAAGTTTCTTCATTTAATATTGAGGTTTACAAATAACAGTATAAAATACGTTGTCACTAATAATCCTTCCACTAACATGATTATCATATCTGAAATATATATATCTTTGAGAATTTTATATCCATGACCACGGCTTAATTCCACGTATTTCACACTGTCTTCTTATTATTATTTTTGAACGCTTGATTGATTCTTCTTCGCTCATATGGCCCTTCTTTAAATACTGTAAAAAAATTTCTTCGAATAGTTTTTTTGCCCTTTCTTCATTAAATTCTTTATAACTTTTTAATTTTATATCTTTCTCTATATTTGTTTTATTTTGATTTTCTATATGTACTTCATTTGTTCCTTTTAAATTTTTATATTCTTCTTTACAAATATGACAACTCCAATCAAAAAAAAATCTATGATCGTTGCATTTGGTCAATATTTTTAAAAAAATATATTCTTATTTAACTTTTTCATAAGTTGAATAAATATAAATAGAATTTGACATGTTGTTGGTGTTGAAATGCCATAATAGCTCAGCCTGGTAGAGCGAGGGTTTCGTAAACCCTAGGCCGTGGGTTCAAATCCCACTTATGGCTTTGTAAAAATTTATATTACAATTAAAAGGCTTTATCAAGTTACTATTAATCGTACTTGATCCATTTTTCTATTTCCTTGAAATTTTTTGGTCATACTTTTAATATCCTCTGAGTCACCATAAATTACAAAAATTTCTAAACATCTATCTTTATCAATTTTATTATGTATATGTGTATTAATTATTTTGTCATAATCATGGCGCATTTCACTAATTTCTTGATCAGACTTTTCGTCATGAATTACTAAAAGAACGGAATGAAGAACACCTGCCAAGCCATCTATTCTTTTTTCTTCCAAAAGTAAATTCCTTACACTTGCCCTTACAATTTCTGATCTTCCTGAAAAACCCAGGATTTCTTGTAATTTATCTAGCTCTTGAATAATATTTTCATTTAATGAAATACTTACTATTGGCACTATTTTATAGTTATAAACTTATCATATTATTTAATTTTTTTTGACAAAGAATATATTTAATAATAAATTGAAATATACCAATTTCTGTTATAAAACGCTTTAGTAATACCTTTAAAAATTATTAACTTATTTTTGATAAAACATTTCCATATGAATTACAATTCAAAATCTATATTTTTTACTCAAGTATAATGGCTATTATTAAACTTAATTTTATAATTATTATTGATATAGCATTAACTGATTGCAATATTAAATTCTATATTTTAGATATCATTATTTATTAATTAAATCGTTGTTATATTATAAATGAGCAAAAATGTTAAATTTATCTATTTATCTATTTTTTATTTTATTTCGATTTCTCTTCTCTTATTCCTATCTAATTTAAATTTGCACACTTTTGCATTACAAAATGTATCGAACTCTACCAATCAAAATGACATTTTTGGCATTAAAAAAATATATCCTACAAAACAAGGTGGTAGAGAATGGTTTATGAATATGACTGATCCTAAAAATGATCCTAATATTGATTTTACTTATGATCCTCATTTAATTAAACAAAATGATAGCTCATGGAAGCTTGATAAAAATAATAAAATTCGAATCAATGTAGGAACCCCATCAAATCTACCACCTTGGAAAAATGTAGAGATAACAGGATATGTAAAAGCCGATTCTTTTATTAACTCAACTGAAATTAATTCAACAAACAAAAATGATATAACTGATATTGATTGGGTATCAAGAACAAGTATACATAATGAAAATTTACCATGTGCTGGTTTATCTTTGCATGGTGGTATCTATCCAGATGGCACTGTAGCTTGGAAAAAAGAAATTTGGTTTACAGGTGGGTATACTAAAGAAAAATCTATTCCTAAAATAACAGAACCAATACTCAATAAATGGATAGGATGGAAAGTTATAGTTCATAATATTAATAATGATTCTGCTGTAAAGATGGAATCATTCTTAGATAGTTCTAATTCAAATTATTGGATAAAGGTTTTTGATATAACAGATGATGGTGGTTGGTTTGCAAACAGCTCTGATAAAGTTTTTTATAGCGCAAATTGTGGAAGGTCTAAAGATTATGTAGTATTAAATTCAGGTCCAATTGTAACTTTTCGAGCAGATAACGTAGTATTGAATTTTAAAGATTTTAGTATAAGAGAAATAGAAACTCCTTTGTAAATTACAAATAATTAAAAATTATTTCTGTTATTAAAATCTAAAACTAATTCTTAATATTCTATATATATAGAATATCATTAAATTTTTTTTGTTATTTTTTGAAAAATGATAGTATACCTTATCCTTTTAATTAATAAATAAAAATTAAGAATATATTATTAACAAATTAAAACAAAAACATGATTTTTTTAATATGATACAAGAATTAATTTTAGAGATAAAAGGCCGTTATCATAATGAAATAAATTAATGATATATTGCTTTTATTTTTAATTTATATATGCAGATGAAATTTGATGATAATAAGATATCTTCTTTTCTCACATTTATGGGATATAATTATTTTTTTCCGCCTCAAAAATTAGCAATAGATAATGGTTTGTTAAATGGATCTAATATATTAGTAGCTACTCCAACTGCAAGTGGTAAAACATTAATTTCTATATTAGCTGCTATTAAATCATTAGAAAAAAATAAAAAAGTAGTCTATATAACACCATTGAGATCCCTTGCCTATGAAAAATTTATAGAATTTAATAATATTGATAAATCTAAAATCTTTTCAAAAAAAATTAAAATAAAAATTAGCACAGGAGATTTTAATACTTCAAATACAAATTTAGGAAATTCTGATATTATTATTTTAACTAATGAAAAATTGGATTCAATATTTAGGCAAGGTGCTGCATGGCTGTATAATGTTGGACTATTTATTTCAGATGAAATTCATTTAATTGGGGATTTTGATAGAGGCCCGGTTCTTGAAATGGTACTTACAAAAATTAAAAAATTTTGCGCTCACTCTCAAATTTTAGGCTTGAGTGCCACCATGACCAACTCTACCGATATATCTGAATGGTTAAACTGTAAATTGGTAGAAAGCAATTGGAGGCCAACAAGATTGTTGGAAGGTGTTTATTCAGATGGTACTATATATTATAATGATAATTCAAAAAAAATTATCTCTAAATCAGGAAAAGATGTTGCATCTATTACACAAGATTTAATATTGGATTGTATAAAAGATAATAATGGCCAAAATCTTATATTTGTTGAAACAAGAAAGCGGTCTATTTCTTTAGCTAAATCGTCTTCTACATTAGTTTCTAAAGCATTATCTTTGGAAGAAAAAAAAATTGCTTTAAAGTTATCAAAATCACTTTTAGAAAATAATGATGATACGGATTTAACAAAAACTCTGTCAAATTTTATATCTTCTGGTGTTGGTTTTCATCATGCAGGATTAAGTTTATCAAGTAGAGAGATAGTTGAAAAGGCATTTAAAAGTGGAATAATAAAAGCATTATTTGCTACACCTACTTTAGCTGCTGGTGTTAACCTTCCTGCTAGAAGAGTTATTATTTCAAGTATTTCAAGATATGATTTTCGATATGGTTCATCTCTTCCAATAAGTGTTCTTGAATATAAGCAACTTTGTGGAAGAGCTGGCAGGCCACAATACGATACTTATGGTGAATCAATAATAATATCAGATTCAAGAATAACGTATGAAGAAGTTTATGAGCATTATATCCTAGGTATACCTGAACCACTAAATTCTAATCTTGATAATGATACTTCTATTAAAATTCATTTACTAGGATCTATTTCTTCTTTTTTTGGAATAAGTATTGATGATATATACGATTTATTTTCAAAAACATTTTATTCTTTCCAAAACAAAAACAGTTCTTTTTTATATAGTAAAATAGATATCTCTTTAGATTATTTTTTAGATGAAGGTTTAGTTAAATTCGAAAATAAAAAATATTTTGTAACTGAGTTTGGTAAACTAGTTTCTACGTTATACCTTAATCCGGAAACTGCTGTAACGTTTAAAAAAATTATTAAATCAATTAAACCCAATTCCTTAAAAACAGATAATATCTTTGGCTTTTTACATATTATTACCTCAAGCCCTGATTTTTATCCTAAATTTGCTTTTAGAAGACAAGATTTAGATGAATTTGGTATTATCTTTTATAATAATTATGATGAATTCTTTTTTGATGTAGATTTGATGGATTGTTCTAGAAGCCTATGGACTTTATATGAATGGATTAATGAATCTTCTGAAAAGATAATTCATGAAAAGATAGGAATAGAGCCCGGTGACGTTCATAGAATTGTTGAAGTTTCAAATTGGTTAATATCTTCTATATTTGAAATATCTAAATTGCTTGGCAGAAGCGATTTACTTCCTATTATTTTTTCGCTTCAAAATAGAATAAGACATGGAATAAAGAAAGAACTTGTTCCATTAGTTCAAATTAAAGATATAGGTAGAGCTAGAGCACGTTCTTTATATTCATCTGGAATTCGTATGCCAAGTGATATATCCGCAGTATCCGAATCTAGATTATCAATGATTCCAAAAATAGGAGCAAAACTAGCTAAAAAATTAAAAAAGGCTTATACCTGAGCTTTTTAAAAATAAATAAATATAATTATTATTTTGTATTGGTAATTCCTATATTACCAAGTTCCGAACCTATTCCATATCCTACTAATGCTATGCCTGTGCCTAACAATGACATCTCTAAACCTCCTTTTACCCAACTTTTTTTTGCTAATTTACCTTTAATTGCTCCAATTAAAAAAGAAGACATCAAACTTATTGAAATTGCAATCAATAGTGCTACAAAATTTGGAATTAGCCCTAATTTAACAATAAAATATGGTAATATTGGAAGAATACCTCCCATTAAAAATGATATGAACATGACAATTGCGCCTTTAATTGGCGAACCTATTATTTCTAAATTTAAACCAAGCTCCTCTGTAAGCATTGTTTTTAACCAAACTTCTCTATTTGATATAATTTTATCTACAACCATATCAAGTTCAGGTCCTGAAAAACCTTTTAATTTATAAATATCTTCTATCTCTTCTCTTTCTTTATTTGGATAGTTATCTATTTCATATTCTTCTCTTTGTATTTCTGATTCTAAAATTTCTCTTTGGGATTTAACTGCAAGATAGTTTTGTACTGCCATTGCCTTTGCGCCTGTAAACATGCCTATCAAAGCAGCAAGAATGACAATATCTACTCCTATTGATGCTCCTCCTATACCTGCAACTATTCCTAAGGAAGTATTAACTCCATCACCAAAGCCAAATACTATATCTCTAATGTAGTTACTTTCTTTAATATGAGGTTCAACATGGTAACTTAATTCTTTTTTCAATGACAAGTCTATAAAATTTTAAGACTGAATATAATCTTTCAATTTATCTTTGTTAGTTATTTATAATTTTAAAACCCAATAATTTTTCTAATGTAATTTATTCTGTAATGATTGTGATTGTTAAATTCATGCATTGTCACTATTTGAATTAGAAGATATCAATAATATAAGGCATCATAGGTATATAATACTAAGAATAAAAAGAGAAGAATTATTTTATGAATTATAATAAATTAACCTCCCAAGAGGAAAAAGTCATTGTATATAAAGGAACTGAGCCTCCATTTACAGGAGAATATGATGATTTTAACAATGAAGGAACATTTATTTGTAGAAGATGTAATGCACCTCTTTTCTCATCAAAAAGCAAATTTGATGCAGGATGCGGATGGCCAAGCTTTGATGATAGCTTGCCAAATGCAATAAAACATGAACCTGACCCAGATGGAATAAGAGTGGAGATAGAATGTGCAAATTGCAATGCACATTTAGGACACGAATTTGTTGGAGAGAATTTAACTACAAAAAATACAAGAGAATGTGTAAATTCTTTATCTATATGTTTTATACCACAGGAAAAGGAGCTGCCAAAAACAATCCATGAATGAACAGACTAAAACTGAAACTACAACCCTTGCAAATGGATGTTTTTGGTGCACTGAGGCAATCTATAAAAGAATAAAAGGCATAAAATCAGTTATTCCTGGTTATGCTGGTGGAGAGATAAAAAATCCAACATATAATCAAGTATGCATGGGAACAACAGGCCATGCAGAATCAATTCAGCTAAAATTTGATCCAAATATTATATCCTTTGAAAAGATTCTTGATATTTTCTGGAATACCCATGACCCAACTACTCTCAATAGACAAGGTAATGATATTGGAACACAATATAGATCTGCAATATTTTATCATGATGAAAAGCAAAGAGAAATTGCTGAAAAATCAAAAAGTGATCTTGAAATCAAAGGCATTTTTAAAAATCCTATCGTAACAGAAATTACTCCTTTTAAAAATTTTTATGTTGCAGAAGATTATCATAAAAATTATTACGATAATCACCAACAGGCACCTTACTGCAATTTTGTAATTGAACCTAAAATACATAAATTGTTTATGAAGTATGAAAAAGATATAGATAATTTATACAAATAATTTTAAATCATATAATAGCGCAATTATTATTTTTTAATATTTATCTATATTTTTTTTAAAATTATTATTATTTAATTTATCTATTTAAAAGTTAATTATATATTGATNAGTATGTAATATTTTTNATTTTAAGATTTTAGATCAGACAATNAATTATAATTTGCTCTAACGTTATTAGCCTAGGCTAACATTTAATAACAGATCTATCTTTATTTATTGTATATATTGAGCTTATCCAAAACCACTATGTTAATTTCACTTTTTGCAGGTATAATATTTTTAATAGCAATTATAGTCTTAGTAGTTGAATATAATTCTCTATCTATATTTCAATTTAATATTCTAGGACAAAAAATTGAATCGAATTTAAAACCAATTTCTGAACATACACCAGGTTATCCTTCAATAAAATCTGATGGTGATATATTAAATCCAATGCATACTGTATTACCCGAAAATGGCGTTGTAGATCCTACAAAATATCTCCGAGACTTTAATTATGGCAAAGTAACTAAACTTTCAAATGGTACAATACTAAGAGAATTTACATTAATAGCGTCTGATAATAAAGTAAAAGAAGTATCACCCAATATTTTCTATAATGTTTGGACATTCAATGGAACTGTGCCTGGCCCAACATTAAGGGTTACCGAAGGAGATATTGTTAAAATTAACTTTATTAATAATGGAACAAAACCTCATTCAATACATACTCATGGTATACATCCAGCAGAAATGGATGGTGTTTTTGAAATGATTCCACCTAAAGGAAAATATACTTATCAATTTATTGCAAAACCTTTTGGCGTTTTTCCTTATCATTGTCATATGACACCTTTAGAAGAACATATTGTACATGGACTATATGGAGTTTATATTGTTGATCCCAAGGAACCTAGATCACCTGCTGATGAAATGATAATGGTTATGAATGGATATGATACTGATTTTGATAATGAAAATAACTTTTACACTGTAAATGGAATTCCTTTCTATTATCTAAATAAACCTATCCAAATTGAAAAAGATACATTGATAAGGATATACCTAGTCAATATGCTTGAGTTTGATCCATTAAATAACTTTCATCTTCATGCTAATATGTTCAATTATTATCCTAGCGGAACAAGACACACGCCTGATCAATATACTGACGTCATCTCATTAAATCAAGGAGAACGTGGTATTTTAGAATTTAATTATACTTATCCAGGAAAATATATGTTTCATGCTCATAAAACTGAATTTTCAGAAAAGGGTTGGATGGGATTATTTGATGTAAAAGATAAAGGGAAAAATAATAATTCGGCATATAATTTTCAAAAAACCTCTAATTTGTATCTTTATCAGATACTAATAATGGATATTATAATAGAGCAATAGAAAATAGCAAAACATCCTCTAAATCTCAAATTACAAATTCGATGTATCATAATATAGTATATAATCAAAATGCATCACTATTGAAAGTAGGTAATCCTTCAAATGAATAGGGAAGAAGAAGAAAAAGAAACAGCCAACCAAAGAAAATCCTCCACGATAAAGGAGAAAAACAATATCAATAAATCATCTGATAAAATAGAAAAAAGTAAGAGCCATGGAGACTATACTATAAAAAAAGGGCACATTAAATCTATAGGATTAGCTATTATTCCATTATTGGTTTTGGCAGGAATGATTTATTTCCTTTATAGTCCATATAGTCAATCTTTAATAAATAATACTGGTATTCCTTCTCCACAAATAACATTTGAAAAGATAGAATTTCATAATAATCAAATTATTGCTTCCATTAGAAATACAGGCTCTACAGAAATAATTATATCGCAAGCTGACGTTAATGATAGAATACAAGCTGCAGCAATAGAGCCATCAAAAATATTGCAAAGACTATCTGAAGCCAAAGTCATAATTCCCTTTCTTTGGAATTCTGGAGAGCCATATGAAATAGGAATAACGACATCCGATGGAGTAAGATTTAGTAAAACAATACAAGCTGCAGCAGCAACTCCTATACCTGATGTTCATCAATTATCTGTATTTGCAATTCTAGGAAGTTATGTTGGAGTGATCCCTATAATGATAGGGCTTGTATGGTATCCTTTTATGAGAAAACTAAGTACAAATCAATACAATTTTTTCTTGAGTCTCACTGCAGGATTGCTTGTATTTTTAGGTATTGATGCACTTATTGAAAGCAATGAAATTGTAATAGATAACTTGGCATCTGTTTTTAACGGTCAAATATTGGTGTTTATTGTATCGGTTGCATCGTTTCTTGTACTGTATTATGTATCTGAGCGATTTTCAAAGCGTGCTATTGAAAAATTGATAAAAAAAAGTCCTATATTTTTCTCATCGACAGGAAATTCATTAAAGGACAATAGTATTACAACAACAACAACAACAACAAATAATATGTCAAATACAAAAAACCAGCAAATTCAATTAACGTTGCAACAACAGCTTATAAAACCATTGGCCATTTCAATGATGATTTCATTAGGCATAGGATTACATAACTTTGGCGAGGGTCTGGCTATTGGAGCAGCAATTTTGTTAGGTAAAGTAGCTTTAAGTACATTTCTTATAGTAGGATTTACTTTACATAATACTACAGAAGGACTTGCTATAGTTGCACCATTAGCTAAAACTGGTAAGTTAATGATAAAGAGACTTTTGCTAATGGGAATCATTGCTGGTATACCGACAATTTTAGGAGCATGGGTTGGCGGATTCATATATTCTCCCATAGCAGCAATAGTTTTTCTTTCTATTGGTGCAGGAGCAATATTTCAGGTAGTTTATTCTCTTGGCCGATGGATGATAAACTCTGTACATTCTAATGATAACAAGTTACAAAATAATGACAAGTCTATATCAAATGATGTTACTACTAATCCAAAACCAGCACTATCTTCTGCACCAATAATAGTTGGATTTATTGTAGGCATGGTTATAATGTATATAACTGGACTATTAGTATGATAATAAATTCAAAGCTAAAAACCAGCACTAGATAATATATTAAAATAAATGGGGCCAGAAGAATTAAATTCCTTATTATAAACTGGTTCTAAAGAATTATCGGGCCTTGATTATTTTAAAAATAAAATCCTTTATATTGTCAGCTAATCTATCATGACTAAATATAATAAATGCAATAAAAATGATTAATTACTTTTCTTCAATCACTAGTGAAATTGGAAAGTGGTCGCTAAACCTCTTCTTATTGAGATTTCCATGTTTCCATAATTTGTTGACCGCTTAAATTTCTTGGGTATTTCATAGCTAAACCTAATTCATAAAGCTCGGCATCAATAACTTTTTTGTTTATCCTTGTGATCTTTGGAAAAATTATATAAGGTTACTTGAAATTACTTTATACTTTGTTGCATGATTCGAAAAACAGCTAAAACTATGCCAGTTTAATTGCAAATGAAATTGATTCTTGCCATTTAGTATACTTTTCTTAACACTAAAACGTTAACCAAAAACGATTTAAAATAATAATGCAACAAAGCAATTACTTTATACTAAAAGATAGTTATTTCAAGAATTATGTATAGATTAAGTGAATTTATATTAAGAAAAACATGATATTGGTAAAGATGTTTGTGATATAAACTGTTATCACTTGTTAGGAATAATCAAAATATATAATATTTTTAATATATTATATCTAGTTATTTGCTATTTGTTAAATTAAAATGGCATAAACATTTCATTTGTAAAGATAAACCGACAAAATAAAAATACAAAGCATTGTCAAAGGCCATACATAAATCGAATACTGCCATATTTCATGCTGTTGGAGATACTGGTGGTGATGTTAATGGAGATGATGTTGAAAAGGCAATCGCAAATGCGATGGATAAACAAATTTCTGAAGGACAAGGCAATAATGAAAAGGTTGCACCTTTGTTTCTATATCATTTAGGATATGTTGTATATTTCAATGGCCAAAGTTATCTATACGATGGCCAATTTTATGAACCATTTCAATATTATCATTCACCAATATTTGCTATTCCGGGGATCATGATGGGGACACCTCTGTTAAACGAGGCGATCTGCCAGATAACGAACCTACTTTATTTGGTTTTATGCAAAACTTTTGTGATACGGTAAGTAGACATGTAAGTCCTTACCGTTCTACCATGACTCAACCTTATGTTTATTGGACATTAAATACTCCCTTTGCAACCATTATTGGATTGTATTCAAATGTAGATGGCAATCTTGATGCTAGAAGAACCAATGAGCAACAGCTATGGTTTGAACAGGAATTTAAAAATGCATCACAGGATAAGGCGTTGATTATATCTGTACATCATCTCCCTTATTCTTTAGATGATTATCATGGAGGTTATCCTTCCTGATATTGAAATTGCGATTGCGATTGACCGCGCCATACAATCAACAGGACGTATTTCCATTATAGTTCTTTCAGGTCATGTTCACAACTATCAAAGATTTGAGAGGAAACTAGGGGAAAAACAGGTTCCTTATGTTGTTGCAGGTGCAGGCTGATATGTCGACAGTCCTAAATCTATTCATAAAATTGAAAAGGGTAAGATGGGAACAAATTGCCTGAAAATTTTAAGACGACTCATGAGGATTTAAAGCTTACAAAATATAACGATAAAGAACCTCGTTTTCTCAGTATTAATGTAGATAATAATAAAAGGGAACTAACAAGCGATTATTTTCTGGTTCCATTTGAAAGTACTTCAGGAAATGCAGAACATTTTGATTCGATAACCTTTAAATGGTAAATTAACAATGCCCAGAAAATTCAACGGACTGTTTTATATATTGAATGAACATTATTTTAATTACATAAAGAGTCACTCAGAGCAACTCTTTATGTAATTTCATTATAATACTTGAGT
>C688J18823_10001788_pt1 | contig 13384 bp, 7 predicted proteins | sample HopSoiMetagenom1_FD_18823 | JGI IMG/M metagenome (IMG submission 18823)
GCGATGTTGTACGTGCCGAGCTGCGATCCAATCGTGGAGAGATCGCAGGCGTTGAACGTATAGGCGAAACCGGATTTATCGTTCACCAGACCATCCCCGCTGAAGGTCAAGCACGGCTGCCCGGACGGCCCCGAGGTGTACGAGATTCCGCGCGCGCCGTTGACGCCCACCAGGTTCATGTTGGCGATGGCGTCGCTGAAGTCGAAGGTGCTGCTCGCGGGGACCGACGGGCTGTCGAGGAAATGGAGCTCGCGGCCGCCGTTGTCGCGCCCCTGCCCTTCGTCCTCGTCGCCATGCCGCGGAGCGGGGCCGGAGCCCTTCAGCCTCCCGTTCACGTCGATGTTGTCGAGGACGGCGAGGCCGAACTCCTCGAGGCCTCCGTTGTCTTCGTCGTCCGGACCGACGTCCTGGACGATCCGCATGGACACCACCCGCTTGTCGAGTCCGCAGCCGTTCGGGTCGGCGCAGCCGATCTCGGTGGGAGTGCAAACGGCAGCGGGACTCCCCTGCCCCACGCAAGCCACCAGGGCCGATGAGCCGCCCCAGACCGGTCGCCTCCAGTAGAGCGAGGTGGACAGGTCGTCGGTCGGCAGCTGGCAGGGGATGTAGTAATTCGCGTTGTCGGCCATCTGGATCTCGAACCGCGGGGAGTTGTTGTTGCACTCCGACCCCTGGTCCGAGGACGCGATCGAGTTTGCCTTGCGCAGGTCGTAGCCGAGCTCGAACAGGAACGAGCCCTTGACGCCCTTGATCTCCGCGGTGGCCTGCCCCGGGAGAGCGGTCTGGTTGGACTTGGAGAGGAGCAACCCCTCGTTGCGCGGGTCGGGCGCGGACTGGTTGATGCAACCGAATCCATCGCCGCCGGGGGACGCGAGCAAGCACCCGAGGCCGTAGCGCCAGAACGCCGCGACGACGAACGAGCCGTTGTCGACCTCCACCGGGTTGACCTCGAACCTGGGGGCGAACGTGGTGGCCTGTCCGAATGCGCGCGAAGGCGCGATGGCAGCTGCCGCCAATAGGCAAACGACGAATGCTCGTTTCAAGATACACCTCTAGTGCTGATTGCATGTTGAATCGGCAGATCAATCAACCAACGGCAATCGGGCAGGTCCCCCTGGCATCATGAAGAGCAACACACCAACCGCGCCGGCCGATTGCGCGGGCCGACGTTTCGTTTGTGCTCATAGCATTCGAGAATCGGGTCGTCAAGGCGGCGGACGAGCCCGGAGGTGGAGCTCATCCGCGCACAATCGTTTGAGAGCAAACAAAGCGCCGCCCGGATGGGCCGCATGCCTTTGTTTTTGCAACGGAACACTTCGTCTCGCGATTACAGTGCAATCACAGGATTCAATGTATTTTTGGATGAATCAGACCAAGGCAAAGGCAGGGGTTGCCGGAAGCCGCGGCTGCCCCCCGGCAGCCGCGGCCTCCGCGCGACCCGTCATTGGTTCTTCGACACGTTCAGGGCGTAGAAGAAGTTCCTCCCGCCCTGCCCGTCCGCGTCGGTGACCGCGACGTCGAAGTCCCCTGCCGCCGGTGCGCGGAACGTTGCCTGCAGCGTCGGAGGAGCGTTGCTGAGTTGCGCCACCAGCGGATGCTGTAGCGACTCGGCAAAGTTGAACGGCCCCGTCCGGCGGGCCGAGGTTGCCGAGAGCACGTTGCCAAGCGAATCGACGATCTGGACGCTCGGCACGAGCGACGAACCCCAGTCCGACAGCGGCGATCCGAGACCCGCGCCACGCCCCGCGAGGACCGAGACGGTCACCAGCTGATTGGCCTCGGCGTGGACCTTGAAATGGTCCTGCTCTGCTCCGCTGATGGCGCCCGAGATCCAGCCGCTGGCCGGGACCAGCGTTGCCGTCGCCGCCGTGTCATCCGGCTCGACCTCGCGGCCGGAGGCGGTGACGCGTTCGAGGCGGAGCCCGAACTTCCCGGCTCCGGTGCTCCGGACGCGAACGAAGTACGTGCTCGTCGCCTGGAGGATGGTCTGCCTGTAGTTGAGCTCGCTCTTCGATGCGTCGGTGAAGAAGCCGCCGACGGGCAACTCGGTGACCCCGTCCGCCTGGAGCAGGGTCACAGCGGCCGTCGGCCCCACGGGGGCCGGCGTCGCCCCCGGCGGCGGAATGGCGAGGGTGGCGTTCTGGAGCATGGTCCGGTCCTGCACGACGAGCCGTACGACGTCGCCGGCGGTCCCGGCGAAGGTGAACCAGTGCGTGCCCGCGGCGGCGAAGGAGCCGGTGACCTCGGACGCGTACCTGAACGCCGTCGCCCCGGCGGGCGTCGTATTGGTGGCGGTTTCGGCTGCAGGCACGTACGGCGTCGCCTGGTAATTCAGGAAGTAGGGGCTGCTGCGCGCATTCGGCTGGTCATTGGACGCCGTGACACGCACGTAATAGGTGCCCGGCCTGGTAATCGCGAAATCGACGGCCGGGTCCAACCCGTACGACTTGTCGTTTGCCCACAGGACGGCGCCCGAGGCGTCCTGCAACTCCAGGCGGCCGACCCACACCCGATCCCCGTTGGCGGCGCCGCTGCGCGCGGCGTTGAGATCGAGGCGCACGCGGACGGGATTGACCACGGCGATGGCGTAGAAGTCGGAGGTCGGCGCCCCGGTGGCGGCGCTGTCATAGTGACCGAAGAGCGTGCCGGTAAAGAGCTTCTGTGCGGTGGCGATGGTGTCGTTCTGGCCGGTGGCGCCCGAGGGTTCGGCCTCCATTTGCAGGCTGACGCCGGCATCGGGCGCGAGGGTCATCAAAATGGCGTACCTGCCGCTCAGTTGACCTGCCTGATCCACGTCGCCCGCGAGGAAGTAATCGCCGTCCTGCGGCAGGCGCACGAGCAACAGGCCATTGTCCACTCCGGGCGCGTCGGCGCTGACGGCCCCCGCACGCGCCAGCTCGGTGGTCCCGTCCGGAGCGATGAGGCGGAGGCGCATCGAGGTATCCCAGTCGGCTTGGTCGAGCCGGTTTGCATAGCTCGAGACCGACAGCTGCTGCCCAGCGGTGGCCGAGAACTTGTAGAAGTGGACCTCGCCGGGATTGAGCGCGCCCAGGATCGGCACCTTCGGGCTGATCACCCGCGCCGTAGGCAGCGTCAACCCTGGCGAGCCGACGTCCTGGGAGAACGCCACGTTGAACGGGGCGGACGTCGAAGTGCCCGCCTGGGTAGAGGATGCCGTGATCGCGAAGCCCTCTCCCGGCCTGGCGATGGACATGTCGAACCTCGCCACGCCCTTCACGGGCGCCTTCGTGGTCGATCCCAGAAGGGTCGCGCCGGTCGGGTTGGTGCTCAGGCTGATGGTCACGTTGTCTGCGACGTTCACCAGCTGTCCCGCTGCGTTGCGGAACGAGACGATCACCGGAAACGTCCCGCCCGGAAGAGCAAACGGAAAGACGTCGACCCGCAGCGACAAGCCCGCGGTCGCCGCCGTCGGAACTACACGTGCCGCGTCCCCCGTCTCTTCCTCCGACGGACCTTGCGGACCGCAGGCATTCACGAGGAACGACGCAACCACCAGCGCACCCAGGTACTTGAATCGATTCACGAGTCGTAACCCCAGCGGCCGCAGGACGAGATCTCGCGGCCGATTCGGGGCTAACACCCCGTTGGTGCAAGACATTTCCTACGTAGTTCCCGGACCTACACCCGTTCAGGTCCCGGCTGGACCACGCAGGCGCCCGCCCGGCCAACCCTCGTGCGATCGAGCTGCCGCTACTCCCACGAGACCTGGTACTCGCAGACGCGGTCGCCGCGCGAGCGGCACTTCGTCTCCTGCACCTTGGGGTTCTTGCCGCCCGACAGCTCGATGGCGCGCTCGTGCCACGCGACGATGGTGAGGCAGTCGCCCGGGGTGGCAGGCGGCGCGTCATGGGTGACCAGCCGCGCCGTGTTGGTCCCGGTCTTCTCGTACGTACGGCGCCCCTCGCCGTAGTAGTACGCGTAGATGGTCTCCGCGAACGAGAGCAGGTGGTGGGGATCGCCTTCCTTGACGAAGGCGCGCTGCGAGCCCTTGAGGTTCACGTCGGCGGAAGCGCGCCCCATCTCGCGGAAGGCGCGCTCGGGCTCGTCGGGATAAAGCACGGCGGCGATCGACTGATCGAGCCGCAGGTTGAGGTCGAGCGGCCAGGTCCCGGTGACCAGGAGGGTGCGCCGCAGTTGCTTCGCATCGTCCTCCGGCAGCCGGACCAGCACCTTCTCCCAAAGCGCCTCGCCGCCGCGGTCGAGCACGAACTTGCGCCGCGCGAGGATTGTGTTTCCACCCACCTGAGCCATGCGGACACCCTAGCCCAGCCTGGCGTCCGAGCGACCGGGAAAATACCTTGCCTACATGCGACTCGGTGGCGACGGCGACCGCAGCAACGTGGAGGACCGGCGCGGCCTGGTGACGGGCGGTCGGCTTGGTCTGGGCGGCATCCTCGTCCTGGGCGTGCTCAGCATCGTCTTCCGGCAGAACTTCTTCGCGCTGGTGGGCCAGGGCGACAGCGGCGCACAGGTCCAGACGCAGGGCCCACAGGTCGAGCAGCGCAAGCAGGCCGAGCAAGATCTGGAGCAGGTGGCGGTCGCCAGCTTCAACGACGCCCAGCGGGTGTGGCACCAGGCGATGCGCGGCTACCATGACGCCAAGCTGGTGCTCTTCTGGGACCAGACGCAGTCGGGGTGCGGCGGCGCCGGCGCGGAGATGGGGCCGTTCTACTGCCCCGCCGACGAGCGCGTGTACATCGATCTGGGCTTCTACCGCGATCTGGCGCGGCGCTTCGGGGCGCCGGGCGACTTCGCGCAAGCCTACGTCCTCGCCCACGAGGTGGGACATCACGTGCAGAAGCTCATGGGCATCACCTCGAAGGTCGAGCATGCCATGCAACAGGCCCCCGGCCGCCGCAACGCGCTCTCGGTCAAGCTGGAGCTGCAGGCCGACTGCCTCGCCGGGGTGTGGGGCCACTCCGCCGCACAGCGGAAGCTGCTCGATCCGGGCGACGCCGAGGAGGGCCTGCGAGCGGCCGCGGCGGTGGGGGACGATCGCCTCCAGCGGATGGCCGGCAGGCGCGTCTCGCCGGATTCGTTCACGCACGGCTCGGCCGCCGATCGCTCGCGCTGGTTCCGCACCGGCCTTGCATCCGGATCGGTGGACGCCTGCGATACCTTCGGACAATAGCCGCCGGCGGTTCTGACGCGGCGTGTAACAGCCTAGATCTACAATAATTTCGCCAACCCCCCCCTCCGGGGTTACCGTGATTTTCGGTGCTTACGGGGAACCTTTCAGAGACGGCGTTCGCGGACCTGATCCAGCTCTATACGCTGGGACGGCAGACGGTTGCGGTGACGCTGGTGTCTCCGGCGGGCCCCGATCACGACGGCATCATCTTCATCGAGAACGGCGAGCTGACCGATGCCCGCCTCGGAGAAGTCACCGGCGCGGACGCCGTGCGGCGGGCGCTGCGGCTGACCGAGGGCGAGTTCCGGGTGGAGATCAACGTCCGCGCCCGCCACCGGACCATCCACGAGTCGTGGAACAAGCTGGTGCTGGAAGAGATGGTCGCCGGGGACGAGGCGTCCCGGCCCGACGACGACGTGGAGATCGAGCAGGAGGAGAGCATGCTGGAGAAGACGCAGCCGCCGCCGGCGGGGCGGAATCGGAGGGTGCCCATCGCGGTGGCCGCGGGCATCCTGGCGGCAGCGGCCATTGGCGGTGCGTTCATCTGGCGCGGGCAGCAGCAGCAGCGCGAGGCGGCCGACCTGGCGCAGCGCGACGCGACGCTTGCGGCCCAGCGCGCCGCCGAGGTGCGGAAGGCGCCTGCCCGCAGCGTTGCGGGCGTCACCGACACCGAGATCGTCTTCGGCATGAGCGCGCCCTTCTCCGGTCCTGCCAAGGAGCTGGGGCGGGCGATGAAGTCGGGCATCGACGTCGCCTTCGCCGCCATCAACGAGTCGGGCGGCGTCAACGGCCGCAAGCTGAAGCTGGTCGCGCTGGACGACGGCTACGAGCCCGAGCGCACCCGCACCGCCATGAAGGAGCTGGCGGAAGCGCGCAACGTCTTTGGCTTCATCGGCAACGTGGGCACCCCCACCGCCGAGGTGTCGGTGCCCTACGCGCTGGAGAAGAAGATGCTCTTCTTCGGCCCCTTCACCGGCGCGGGCCTCCTGCGCCGCGATCCGCCCGATCGCTACGTCTTCAACTACCGCGCCAGCTACGCGGAGGAGACGTCCGCCATCTTCAAGTACCTGGTGGACGTGAAGCGCATCGCTCCTGAGGAGATCGCCGTCTTCGCCCAGCAGGACGGGTACGGCGATGCCGGCTTCAACGGCGTGGCGAAGATGTTGCGCAAGTACCGGCGCGACCCCGCGCGGATGCTGCGGGTGGGTTACCAGCGCAACACCTCCGAGGTCGGCGACGCGGTGCAGGCGCTGTTCAAGCGCAAGCGGCCCATCCGCGCGGTGGTGATGGTGGCCACCTACAAGGCCGCGGCCAAGTTCATCGACAAGGTGAAGGCCGAGCGGCCCGACATGATCTTCACCAACGTCTCCTTCGTGGGCAGCCAGGCGCTCTCCGACGAGCTGATGGCCACCAACCCCAAGGACGCCGAGGGCGTCATCGTCACCCAGGTGGTGCCGCTGCCGCAGAGCAAGTCCACGGCCGTGCTGCGCTACCAGGAGCTCCTGCCCAAGTACTCGCTGGGCGAGAAGCCCGACTTCGTCTCGCTGGAGGGGTACCTCGCCGCCAATCTGCTGGCCGAGGGCCTGCGCAAGGCCGGCCGCGACTTCACCACCGAGACGCTGGTCGACGCGCTGGAGGGTCTCAAGGGAGTGGACCTCGGCGTTGGCGCGGCGATGAACTTCGGGATGAGCGAGCACCAAGCCTCGCACAAGATCTGGGGCACCCAGATCGACGAGCGGGGAAACTTCAAGAACATCGAGCTGGAGTAGCTCAGGGCGTGACGCCCAGCTCGCGGTACAGCTCGGCCGGCCGATAGATCACCCCGTCCTTCACCGTCAGCGCGGTCTTGCGCACGTCGGAGATCCGCTGCGACGGATCGCCGTCGATCAGCACCACGTCGGCCAGCTTCCCGGGGCGGATGGTCCCCAGGTCCTTCTCCATCCCCATGATCCGCGCCGCTCCCAGCGTGGCGAGCCGGACCACCTCGGGCGCCGGAATTCCCGCCTCCACGTCCAGCTCCAGCTCGCGGTGCAGCGCGAACCCCGCCAGGCTGTCGGTGCCGGCCTCGATGGGAATGCCCGCCGCGTAGAGCTGGTGGATGAAGGCGAGCATCTTCTTCCACGATGCCTTGTATTTCTCGTCCATCCCCGGCGGCACCGGCAGGTCGCCGGCCATGAACCCGCGCCGCACCTGTACAGGAAGGCGGTCGGCGACGGCGCGGAATCCCACCGCCATGGTCCCCGCGCGATCGAGGAACATCCCCTCCATGATGCTCAGGGTCGGATCCAGCGTGGTGTGCCTGTCCTGGAGAAGTTGGATGAACGCGCGCACCTCCGGGGAGGAGAGGTCGAGGTCGGCCGTGCGCTTGGCGGGCTCGAGGAATCGCGCCGGCGTGCGCGTGTCCTTCACGTCGGGCATGAAGTTCAGGACGAGGAAGTTCGCGTGCTGGATCTCGTCGTATCCCAGCTTCACCGCCTCGCTGGCGATGAGGCCCGCGGGAATGTGGCCGCTCACCCGGAGCCCCTTGCGGTGCGCCTCCTCGGCGATGGGCGCGACCAGCTCCGGCTTGAGCGAGCTGTAGAGCTTGATCTGCACCACGCCCAGCGAGGCGTACTTGTCCACCCACTCCCGCCCCGTCTTCTCGTCCGCGACCAGCACCTTGGTGGGGCCCTGGTACGGGCCGGGCCCNTCCATGAAGCCGGCCATGACGATGCGCGTGCCCAACTCCGTGCCTTCCTCGATGCGCTTCTTGCGCGCGATCAGCTCGTCGATGTCGTTGGCCAGGTCGCGCACGGTGGTCACGCCGGCGGCCAGGTTGAGCATGCCGTCGTTTGGAGAGACGTGCGCGTGCATGTCCCAGAGCCCGGGGATCAGCGTCTTCCCCGCGGCCTCGATCACCTCCGCGCCGGCAGGCACCTGGGTTCCGGTGGGCGCCACGCGGACGATGCGCTTGCCGTCGATGGTCACGTCGTGGTGGGGCACCGTCCGCGCCGACTCGGGATCGAAGACGTTGGCGTCGTGGAAGAAGAGCAGCCCCTTGGGGCGGTGCGCGAGCCGCTCCGCCAGCCGCCGCGCGCGGTCTTGCTGCGCCTTTTGCGAGGCCTCGATCAGCGCCGGCATGGCCGCTTCCCATCCTTCACGCACCACCGCGAACCAGTTCTCCCCCTGCGCGAAGAGGTCGCGGTTCTTGTCCAGCCAGAAGTAGTTGGGAGCGAAGTCGAAGCCCGTCACTGCGTAAAGAGTCACCGGCTGCGACTTGCCGTTGGCCTCGGCGTTGCGCTCCAACACCTTCTCCACCTGCGCCTCGCCCGCCGGCAGGAGCGCGATGCGCCCGCCGCGGTCGAGCGCCGCCCGGGCGAGGATGGCCGTCTCCGCGGGCGGTCCGTACATCGAGGCGTAGAGGGCCGGCCCGGACAGCTTGCGCGACCCCTGCTCGGCCTTGCTCTTCCAGGAGGCGGTGCCGTCCGCGGCGATCGAGAAGGTCTCCCGCACGGGGTCCTTCATGTAGTCGTTGCCCTCGATCTCCTCCGCCACCGTCACGCCGTCCTTGAGGCTGATGGTGGAGTACGTCTTCGGGCCGCGCCCGCGGTCGTTGAACTGGAAGAACGCGCGCAGCTTGCCGCCCTCCGTCCACACCGCTTGCTGTCCGGCGGCGTGACCCATGCTCAGAACGGTGTACTTCACCGCATTCGCGGGAATGTCCTTCGGCAACTCGGGGACGTTCGCGGGTTGGGCCGCGAGAAGGATCGCCAGCAGCATCATCGGTCAGGCCTCTCGCCAGGGCTCCTGCGCGCGCAGCGCGGCGAGGATGGCGCGCGTCGCCGTGCTGCGGTTGAGCGTGTAGAAATGGACGCCCGGCGCCCCGGCCCTCAACAGATCAGCCGCCTGCAGCGCGGCGTACGCCACGCCCAGCTGCAGGGTGGCATCCGCGTCGTCGCGACGCGCCCGCAGCGCCGCCTGCAGGCCCGCGGGGATGTGGGCGCCGCACATGGCGGTGAAGCGCTCGATCTGGTCCACGTTGGTGATGGGCATGATGCCGGGCAGGATGGGCACCTCGATGCCGGCTGCCCGCGCGCGGCCCACGAAGTCCAGGTAGCGCCGGTTGTCGAAGAAGAGCTGGGTGATGAGGAAATCCGCCCCCGCGTCCACCTTGGTCTTGGCGTGGTGGAGGTCCCGCGAGAGGTCGCGCGTCTCGGGGTGCCCCTCCGGATAGCAGGCCCCGCCGATGCAGAGCTTGACGCCGCGCTTGTCGGCCACCTCGCGGGCCAGCGCCACCAGGTCGCTGGCGTGGGCCAGCCCGTCGGGGTGGACGATGAACTCCCGCTGGCCCCGCGGCGGATCGCCGCGCAGCGCCAGCACGTTGACGATGCCCGCGTCGCAGATCACCGCGAGCTGCTCCTCCAACTCCTTGCGCGAGGCGCCCACGCAGGTGAGGTGGGCCATGGCCTCGATCTCGGTCTCGCGCTTGATCCGCGTCACCATCTCCAGGGTGCGGCCGCGCGACGAGCCGCCCGCCCCCCAGGTGACGCTGACGAAGGCGGGCGCCAGCGGCCGCAGCGCGCGCAGCGACTCGAACAGCGCAGCCACGCCCGCGTCGTTCCTGGGCGGGAAGAACTCGAAGGAGAACACCGGCTCGCCCCGCTCTGCCGCGAAGCGGAAGAGATCGCAGATCCTCATTGCGGCCGATTCTGCGCCGGAGCGCCTTCGCCGTCGAGGGTCTCCTTGCGCCGCCTGCGCCGGCGCCGGTTGGAGCTGCCCTCGTCGGAAGGGCTGCCGGCATCGGCGGGCGCCGCGGCGGGCACGGGCGAGGGAAGGACTCCAGCGGCGGCCACGGGCAGCGCGCCCGGCACGCTGCATGGCTTGTCGCAGTCCGCGAGCTTGAAGGAATCGAGCAACTTGCCGGCGATGTCCTTCACCACCCCCACCGTGTGGCAGCCGCAGACGGAGACGGTGGCGTAGGACAGCGCCTTCGCGGCCGCCTGCACGCCGGGGGAGGAAGGGTCCGGATCCTCCAGCGGGGCGCCGCCCGCGCCGAACACGAAGTAGCGGATGCCCTCGATCTCTCCGCGCTCGTAGAAGTGCTCGTGCCCGGCGAAGACCGCCTCGATGGGATGGATCTTCTGCGCGGACTGCACCGCAGCTTTCACCACCTCGCTGCCTCCATGCCCCGGGCGCGCTTGCATGGGGTGCGCGAACGGACCCTGGTGCACCAGCAGCCAGACGTGGCGTTCCGGCAGCACGCCCCGCAGATCTTCCTCCAGCCAGGCCCGCTGCGCGTCGGACATCCCGCCCGAATGCGGCGTGGCGCCGGCCGCCGATTCGTAGGAATCGAGCACCGCGATGTGCACCGGCCCGTATTCCAGCGACCAGTAGGCCGGCATGCCGCGGTGCTGGAAGTGGCGCGAGTACGCTTCCCCGGTGTCGGTGATCTCGTGGTTGCCCACGGTGGGGACGATGGGCGCGTGCACGAGCAGATCGTGCTCCTCGTGGAACCAGTCGCGCCAGAGCGGCTCCTCGCGCGCCGCCATCACCATGTCGCCGGTGTGCAGGACCAGCTGCGGACGCTCCGCCGCGGCGGCGCGCGCCACCAGCGCGTGGTCGCCGTTGTTGCTGCGGTTGTCGCCATACACCAGCACGTGGATGGGCCCTTCGCCGCCCGCCTCCGGCGCGCTGGTGAACCACGCCGCCGCAAGGCCGCCCTCGACGCGGTAGCGGTACTGGGTGGAAGGCTGCAGCGCGGCCAGCGTGACGCGGTGCTCGGTCACCGGGCGGCCCTCTTCGGTGGCAAGGCGGTCCGGCTCGCGCGTGCCGTACCAGACCCGGCCCACCGAGGGCTGCGCGGTGGTCCAGGCGATCGTCACCCTCCCGGGGTAGGGGTCGAGGAGCCACGGCCCCATCGCCACCGCCTCCGGGCCGGCCAGCGGCACGACCGGCGCCGGCTCGAACCCCGGCAGCGCCCGGAGCTTGTCGCACCCCAGAAGGGCCAGCAGCAGGGCGAGCGCCCCACCGCACGCTTTGCTGGACATGGCGGCGACCTTATAGCGAGGCCCGCCCGCGGGCCAGCGCGTTTCGCGATTGTCGGACCCCTCTGGTACGAGGGGCAGGATGCCCATGCAGCTCAGCTTTGCCGAAGCGCGCCGCCATCGCGGGCTGCGCGTGGCCATCCTGCCCGACGGGGCGCGGGTAGAGGAGCGCCTGCTCCAGCTCTCTCGCGAGCGCACGGTCGTGGCCGGAAAAATGGCCTGCACCCTTGCGGAGCTGGAGCGGGAGTTGGTGCGCGAGGCGCGGCGCGCGGGGGCCTGCCCGCCGCCGGCCTCGCCGTGGCTTTTGCAGCTGGCGCTGCGCGAGGCAGCGCGCGAGCATTCTCATGGTCCGTGGCACGCCATCCGCAACCAGCCCGGATATGAGCGGGCACTGGGCGATCTGCTGGCCGCGCTGACGGAGGGGCTGATCCATCCGGCGGAGCTGCTGTCGCTGGACGTGCCCGAACGCGTGCGGGCGGCGGGCCGTACCCTGGAGGCCGCGCGGGAGGCGCTCAGGCGCGCCGGCGCCGCGGATCCGCACCTCGCGCTGCGGCTCGCGGTCGAGCAGCTGGAGGCGCGCGGGGTGCTCCCCGGGTTCCTCGCCGGCGCCGCCGAATTGACCTTCGACGGCATCCTCGACTGGACGCCGCTGCGCCTGCGCCTCGTGGCCGCGCTGGCCGCGCGCGTGCCGGTGCGGGTGCGGCTGCCCTGGTCGCCGGGGCGGCCGGAGCTGACCGAAGCGCTGGAGCCGGCCCTGCGCGCGCTGGAGAAGCTGGGCGACCCGGCGCCGGAGCTGGATTTGTACGACCCCGCTGCCGGTGCGCCGCGGCTCTCGCCGTTCCTGGGCCGGTTGTTCGCGCTCGACGGGGACACGCTAGTGCGCGTCCCGCTCGACGGGGACACGCTATTGCGTGTCCCCATCTACTTGTTGTCTTGCCCTTCCCCCGCCGCGCAGGCGCGCGAGGTGGCCCGCCGTTGCGCCGCGCTGCTGGCGGAGGGTGCCGCTCCCGAAAGCATCGCAGTGGCCGCGCGCAGCCTCGCGGGCGGCGTTGCCGAGGAGCTTGGGGACGCGCTGGACCGTGCCGGCGTGCCCTGGCGCGAACGGCGCGGGCGGCCCGCCCTGCCGGCGCCCCCGGTGCGGCTGGCGCTCTCGCTGCTCTCGCTTTTGGAGCAGGACTTCCCGCGAGAGCCGCTGATCGAGCTGCTCTGCTCGCGCCTGCTCTGGTTGGCGGAGGAAGGCGAGGTGCTGCCGCCCCACGCGGTGGCGCGTTGGCTGCGCGAAGCGCACGTGCGCGATGACGTTACCGGAGGCGGATACGCCGCCGGCCTCTCCGCGCTGGTGGAGCGGTTGCGGCAAAAAGGCCGCGAGACGGCAGCGGTGGAGGAGGCCGCGCGCCGTGTGTCCAGGGTGATCGCCGCGCTCCGCGCCCTGCCCGGCCGCGCCACGGTGCGCGAGCACGCCACCGCGCTCTTGGAGTTGCTCTCGCGCTGGGGCCTGTGGCGGCGATTGCGGGCGCCGGAACCGCAAGACGCGGGGGCCTCGCTGGAGCGAGCCGCCGCCTCGGCGCTGGGGCGCGACCAGGCCGCGGCGCGCGCGCTGGAAGAGGCGTGCGCGGGCCTTTCACGCGCGGCGGCGCTGCTGGGCAACGCGCGGGTGACGCGCGAGGCCTTCGGCCAGGTGCTCTCGGAGGCCCTGGCGGGCGCGTCGCTCTCACCAGGCGGCGCGCGCGGCGGCGCGGTGCAAGTGCTGGAGCTGCGCGAGCTGCCGGGCCGCGCCTTCGAGCACGTCCTGATCGCCGGGCTGGTCGACGGCCAGCTCCCCGCGCGCGCGGAAGCCGACCCGCTGCTCTCCGACGACGAGCGCCGCGCGGTGAACCGGGCCGCGCGCCGCGCCGTCTTCCGCGTGCCGGCCCAGGAGGGCGAAGCCGCGCTGCTGCCGCCGCGGCAAGCCCAGGAGCCGCTGCTCTTCCACCTGGCGCTGTGCAGCGCGCGCAGCTCGGTGGCGCTGCTCTGGCCACGGGCCGACTCGCAGGGACGCGAGCTTTTGCGCTCACCCTTCGCCGACGAGGCCGCGCGCGCCGCCGGCACGGTGCCCGTCGCCTTGCCGCTTCTGCCCATTCCGGCAGCTGCCGACTGCGCCGGCGCCGCCGAGCTGCTCGCCCGCGCCGCGCTGGACGCCTTCGCCGAGCCAGCCTGGCGCATCACCGCG
>C688J18823_10001789_pt1 | contig 13367 bp, 11 predicted proteins | sample HopSoiMetagenom1_FD_18823 | JGI IMG/M metagenome (IMG submission 18823)
CCCNCCGCCGCCTAACGGCAGGTCGAAACCAAGCCGCTCCGCCAGGCGCTGACATGTTTCTGGCGCGAAACCTTCAAAGTGATTTCCGGCGAACACCCACACACTCCGAACTTCCTGAAGCTGCCGCTCGATTCGAATTGCCCAGCTATCTAGCGCTGCTTCCCGTTTCCACAATAGCTTGCCGTAACTGTGCAAATGTTTGCCGTCCTTGTTGTATTTCGTCGAGTAATCGCCGAGCAGCCGCAGGTAGAGGAAATCCGCAGTGCGCGGTAAGAACTCGAACGGGGCAAGATTCCGTTCATCGAGCGGACTGGTATCCGCCCATACCCACGCAATCCGGTATTTCTCCAGAAGCCCAATGATCTGCGGGCGATGCCAGCCGCCGTGCCGAAATTCGATCGCGAACCGAAACGTTTTGGGCAATTGCCGCAGGAATGAACGCAGCGCGGTTTTGCCGTCCTCCGGCGAAAAGGCCGGCGGGAGTTGGATCAGGATGACGTGTAGTTTGGCCGCCAACGGCTCCATGGCCCGAAAAAACTGGTTCAGCTCAGCGGCGCAATCGCGCAGTCGACATGCATGCGTGATGGCGCGCGGTAGTTTGCAAGAGAACCGGAATTGCGCTGGCGTGGATTCGACCCAGCGTCGCGCGATCTCGGGGCTGGGCGCGCTGTAAAATGTCGAATCGATCTCCACCGCCGGAAAGTGGCGGGCATAAAATTCCAGCCAATGCGACTCGGGGACTTCTCGGGGATAGAATCCGGGCTGCCAATCTTCAAATCCCCATGCGGACGTTCCAATCCGGATCTTCTGCTGGTCGTTTAGGTTCAAAAAGGTGTTTGCAGACCTTAAATCTTTTTTTCGCGGGCGAAAGTCCACCGCACGTGCCGGTTACGAAAACAGCTACGACAACTTGACGCAACGACGAACGCATTTACCCTGCGGAACCCCATGAACGCTCGATTAGCTGTTCTCATTTTAACTGTCTCGGTGGTCGGCTATTTAACAGCTGACCTCCATGGTGCCGTCGTCTTCGGGCCCGGATCGAAAGGTAAATTCGTAGCTCCGGGTGAAGAGGAGATGAACGGGACTGCCGCTGAGCTGTTCCATGTCGGACAGGAAGCCGAAAAACACGGTGACCTGCACAAGGCGATTAAGGCCTACAAAAACATTGTTCGACGGTACAATCGGGATGCGATCGCGCCGGGCGCGGCATTTCGCGCCGCTGAACTTTTTGAACAGCTGCATGGCTATCAGAATGCCGCCGACTCCTTCCGATACGTGGTAGAACGTTTTCCCGGAAGCCAGTATTTCGAGCCCGCGATTGAAGGTCAGTTCCGGATTGGCGAGATGTATCTCAACGGCACCAAGAACAAGTTTCTCGGGATCTCGATGGGTAGCTCGCTTGACCGAGCAGTGGAGATTTTTGCCGCTGTTATCCGCACTGCGCCCTACGGAAAGCACACCGCCCGCGCTCAGTTCGACATCGGTTTGGTTCGGGAGAAGCAGAAAATCACGGATGCCGCTATCTCCGCTTACAGTGCGGTTGTCGAAAAGTTCCCTAACGATCGACTGGCACCGAACGCGCAATACCAAATCGGCTATCTATGGCTGAACGTCGCCAAGGCCGGGACGAAGGACATTGATGCTACGGCTAAAGCGCGCACCGCATTTGAAGACTTCCTGTTTCGTTACCCAAATAGCGAGAAGGTGCCGCAGGCCCGGGCGAATCTCGAGTTTTTGTCGCGGAAGCAAACAACCAGTGCGCTGGAGATTGCGAAGTACTACGACAAACAGAAACATTATCGCGCGGCAGTGCTTTATTATAATGAGGTCATTCGGCAGTTGCCGGGCTCGAGTGAAAGCGACAAAGCCAAAAAGCGGATCGATCAAATCCGAGCCAAGGTTGGGGCAGCGGCGCTAATGCCGGTCCCCGAAGACCACGCAGTTGCGGACAAAAAGAAGGAGCACGGCGACACCGCCAGTTCCAAGAATCATTCGCCCGCAGGCAGCGGGGCCAGCAGTTCGGCGCCCTTGCCGCCACCGGAAACGGACACCTCACTTCCACCGGCTGCTTCACTGCTCCCCGACACCACGACGGCTCCCGCGAGTAGCTCGAGTTCTTCCAGTGGCAGCCTGCTGGACGGCACCAGCAGCGCTCCATCGTCCGAGGTTTCGGGTTCGCCGGATGCGACGCCCTCACCGGCGCCGTGAAAAGGCTTCTCGGGTCGCTTCTTCTGCCTTTCGTCTTTGCGGGTTGCCTCGGCTATACCATCGGCCCGGTGAAGCCCGCCTATCTTAACGACGTTCATTCGATTTCCGTTCCGACGTTCAAAAATGACACTTTGATTCCGCGGATCGAAGTGCTCGTCACTGACACCGTGATCAAACAATTTCAGCAGGACGGGACCTTTAAGATCGGCAATGACGATAATGCCGATGCCATTCTGAAGGCTGAGATTTCGCGCGTCAGTCGATCCCCAGCGCGGTCGTTGCGAGAAAACGTACTTTCAACGACTGAGTTCAATTTGGTGATGCGCGTGAAGTACAAGCTCGTGGGCCGGGATGGCAAAACAATCGGGCCGCCGGGTGAAGTACAGGGCACGACCAGTTTCTTCCGCGGAAGTGACGTCGTTACTGATGAGCGGCAGGCATTGCCGCTCGCCGCTGAAGAGCTTGCCACCCATCTCGTCACTCAAATTAGCGAGGGTTGGTAGTTCATGACGGGTGAACAAAAGCTCTGGGACATCCTGAACGACAAACTCGAGACGCTGAGGGCGAGCAATCGGTTGCCGGAAGCCATTCGAGTTGCCGAGACCGCTTTGGAGCTGGCGAAACGCGCCTTCACTGATAACCCCGCTTCTCTGGCGGTGAGTTATGAAAAGCTCGGACAATTGCTCGACCAGGCGGGCGATCGAACTGCGGCCAAGCCTTACCTCCTGAAGACTCACGAGCTTTTGGAGAAGGCCGACCCTCCCGATCGACGGGCGCTCTTTCGATCCGCCCGGCGTCTCGCCTTTTCCTGCGACAACCTCGGCGAAACGGACGAGGCGATCCGTTACTATGAGAAGGCGATCGCCGCCGGCACCGAGCTGGAAGATATGCCCTATTCGGATCTGGGCACGATGTTAAACAATATTGCGCTGATCTTTCGCAAATCCGGACGTCAACGGGCGGCGGAGCCATATTACCTGCATGCGCTGCAGATTTACGAACAACACCTCGGGCTCGAACATGCCGATGTCGCGTCGGTGTTGAATAATCTTGGTGTGTTTTACACTAACGAACGGCGTTTCACCGAGGCCGAGAAAGCTCACCTCCGGGCTTTGGGCATTCGCGAAAAAGTTCATCCGCCGACTCATCCGGACATCGCCCAATCGAAGTGTAACCTGGCGGTGGTGTATCATTCGCGTGGTGATTACACCCGCGCGGCCGAGCTCTATCGCGCCTCCTTGAAAACCTGGGAAGAAGCGACCGACAAACCGCCTGAAGATTACGAGGTGGTAGCCGCCAATTATGCCGATCTGCTGCGTTCGTTAGGGAAAGCCCGCAAGGCCCACGCCCTGGAAGCGAGGGCGAAGAAGAAGCGCCGCGGCTGATTGGCTCCTTAAGTCAGCTGGGAAACGCTGACGAGGTGGTGCTCACGAGAGGACTCGAACCTCCACGGGTTTCCCCATACGGTCCTGAGCCGTACGCGTCTGCCAGTTCCGCCACGTGAGCCGATGGAACGCCCCTACATTGCTCAGTCACGCCGAGCGCGCAAGTCACCTCGATTAGTCGATTCCCTGTTGGCTGACCCTGCGAACTAATAAGCGAAACGTGCAGTCGAACGGAAAGCCGTTATCGTAGCCTCGAGGTCACAATCTTATGAAGAACCGCATGTTCAAGAAGGCAGTGATTCTGTTCGGTACCGCGCTCGTTCTCGCCGGAGCGACTTTCTCTTATGCTGGAAGGACTCGATCAGTCGACGTCGTCGGGACCGGTCGCGTGATTGTTTGGCGAAGCCCTGGGATCGGCAACGACTTGATCGTCCGGGTCTTGATCGACGGCCGGAAGGCCGCTGACGTAACCTATGGCGGACATTTCGAGACGAACATCTCCGCTGGTCGACACGTGATTGGGGTTCAAGCGTTTCCGCGACCTTTTCCGCGTGAACCGTGGAACGTCGAGATTAATGTTCGGCCAGGCGAGCTATTCAACTTCACCGCAAAAGGCAGCATCACGCAGCTGATTCTGAAGCGTACCTGAAGTCACGCCGGACGCGCATACCGTGCTCCCTGGAATCTGTGATCCGCAAATATGCGCGGATGTTAATATGAGAACGGCCGCAACTTGCGCGCGGCTTTGACGGTTAAAGTACTACTATGAACCGCCACTTCTCCCAATCGCGCTGGTTTCCTTTCGTTGCAGTATTGGCAATTGTTGTCGCATTCGCTTCCACATCCGACGCGCGGCATGGCCGCTACTCAGGATGGGGAGAAGGTCGGCTGATCATCAAACGAGCGCCGGACCTGGGGAATCTTGCCTACGTGCAGGTCAGGATCGACGGCGCACTGGCGAACGGTCTTCTCTACGCGCAAGGCTTTGATGCGGCACTGCCGAGCGGACGCCACGTGATCGAAGTTCGACTGGCGCCGGGTCTTTACACCTACTCGCCCTCGACTCTGATTCTCGACGTCCATCCCGGGCAGACGTATGCATTCCAGGCGGCGAAGCGTGGGGGCGCGTTGGTTCTGGCCCGCGACGGCTACTTGTTTCGTTAGGTCGATCGGGAGATCGGGTTGACGGACCCGCGTAGCGAGTCGGCTGTCAACCATAATCTCCATAGCAGGATCGCGTAAGTGGCTCATTTGGTGCTCCAAAGGCACTGAGTGAATCAACCCCACCGCGTCCTTCTCGCATTCTCAACCTTCCTTGTCGTCGCCGCCGGAATTCATTCCGCGGAAGCTCGCAAGCCGAAGGCAAAACCCAACGCAGCGTTCGTCAGCCAGTCCGTTCCGGCTGCGATGACAGCCGGCCAAACCTACAACGTCTCAGTGACGTTTCAGAATACCGGAACAGTTGCATGGTCCGGCAGCGGCCGCGCCCAACTCGGATCGTTCGGCCCCAAAAACAACAACACCTGGGGCGTCCGCCGCATGGGCGTCAGTGCTGATGTTGCGCCGGGCGCAAACAACACATTTACCTTCCTTGTTGTCGCGCCCAAAAAACCAGGCGGTTACAATTTCCAGTGGCGAATGGTCCAGGGCGCGACCTGGTTCGGCGGCACCAGTACGAATGTTGTCGTTAACGTCACATCTGTTTCAGCGACGCCGACACCTACTCCGACAGTTACACCGACGCCGACTCCAACTCCTGCGCCGACAGCCACGCCGTCACCAACTCCCACGCTCGGTCGTGCTACCGTTTACATCGCGCACCTTCGCGCCCAGAGCGCCGGTTCCACTGGCAGCGGGACGGCCATCCTGAAGCTGTCCGAAGACGAAACCTTCGCGACCGTTGCATTCAGCTACAGCAATTTGTCGTCGCCCGTTATCTCAAAACATGTCCATGGACCGGCGAACCCGGGCCAGAGCGCCGGCATTCTGTTCGATCTTGATACTGTTCCGCGAACCGCCGACGGAACCTATTTCTGGGTTTTCAAATCGGTCGGGACGAACACGGTCGGCGACATTGTGTCCGCAATTAAATCCGGCCGCACTTACTTCAACGTGCATTCGAGTCTCTCGCCTACCGGAGAAATCCTCGGCACATTCAATGTCGGAGGCGGCAGTCAGACTGTCCCGATTCCAACTCCGCCGCCCGCTCTTCCGGGCGGCACACCCACGGCGCAGGACGCGGCACGATTCCTCAACCAATGCACCTGCGGCGCGACTGCGCCGATGATCGACAAGGTTCAGCAGCAGGGGTTCCAGGCTTTTCTGAACGATCAGTTCGCGCTGCCAGCCAGCTCAAACCTTGCTTTCCTCGACGCTCACACTTCCGAGCCTGACCCGCACGACACTCTCAACGCCTGGTGGACGCTTGCCATCACCGCGCCGGACCAGGTGCGTCAACGAGTGGCATTCGCTCTCAGCGAAATTCTGGTGACCTCATTTAATAACGGCAACATCTACGATCACCCCGAAGGCATGTCGACTTATGTCGATATCCTGGCTAACGGCGCGTTCGGCAATTATCGGCAGTTACTCGGAAACGTGACCCTGAGCCCCACCATGGGCGTTTATCTCGACATGCTTCGAAATGATAAAGGCGATCCGGATAGTGGAAGTCACCCTAACGAGAATTACGCGCGTGAATTGATGCAGCTGTTCTCGGTCGGTTTGTATCAGCTCAATCTCGACGGCAGCCTCATGTTGAACGATAGCGGCGAGCCGATTCCAACCTACGGCCAGCCTGATGTAAGCGGACTGGCCGCAGTCACGACCGGCTGGACCTTTGCCGGTGCTCCGCAGTTTTGGGATTGGGATCACGAAGATTTTCGACAGCCAATGATGTCTTTCCCCTGGCATCACACGCGTGAGGCCAAACCGATTCTCAGCGGAACCATCATTCCCGCGGGCCAGACGCCGGATGCAGATCTCGGGCAGGCGCTGGATACCATTTTCAATCATCCGAACGTTGGCAGGTTTATCGGTCGCGAACTGATTCAGCGACTGGTTACCAGCAATCCCAGTCCGGGATACGTTTACCGTGTTGCATCGGCATTCGATGATAACGGTCAGGGTGTGCGCGGCGATCTGAAAGCGGTAGTCCGCGCGATTCTGCTGGACTACGACGCCCGCGGACCTAACAAATCCGGACAAGGCGCCGGCAAGCTGAAGGAACCGGCGCTGCGCCTAACCAGCCTCTACCGGGCGTTGAACAATAGTCCGATGGACGGGCTGTATTCGTTCTGGCTGGCAGATGAGTTCGGGCAGACGCCGCTGTGGTCGCCTACGGTGTTCAACTTCTTTTCGCCCGACTACGCCGCCCCGGGTGCAATCGCACTCGCGGGATTGGCCAGCCCGGAATTCCAGATCACGACCGAGACCACGGTAGTGGAACAAGCCAACACCGTGTACGCCGCCCTGTTCTGGCAGGACATTCCACTGGACCTCAGCTTTGAGGAGGATCTGGCCGGCGATCCCAACGGCCTGGTCGATTATCTCAATCGCGTTTTCATGAACAGCAGTATGTCGGATCAAATGCGCGCGGTGTTGATCACAACCATCACGAAACTTCCAGCCGACGACCCGGAAGAGCGTGTGCTTAGCGCGCTCTGGCTGGTTCTGAACTCGCCCGAGTACGTAATCGAGAAATGACCAGTATTATGAACCAACCCACTCGTCGCACTTTTATCCGCCAGGCCGCCTGTGCGGCGTTAGGCACCACCGGATTGCTCAGCACTATCTGGGATCTGCGAAAAGTAAACGCTGCCACCACCCTGGGCGATTACAAGGCGCTGGTCTGCTTGTTCCTCTACGGGGGCAACGATGCCAACAACGTGCTCATTCCTAACGACACGTCTCATTATCAGATATATTCCGCGGCGCGCGGTCCGCTGGCCATTCCACGCACCGATTTACGGCCGCTTACATTGCAGACCGGCGACGGTCGGCAGTACGGATTGCATCCGAACCTGCCGGAGCTGGCCAATCTGTTTAATCAGGGCAAGCTGACGATGGTTGCCAACGTTGGAACGCTGGTCGCGCCGACGACTCGCGATGATTATGTCAATGGAACCGCAGCGGTGCCGGACAGTTTGTTTTCTCATGAAGACCAGGCAGTCCAATGGATGACCAGTGTTCCCGACCGAACGGACATCCGCACCGGTTGGGGCGGGCGCGCGGCCGATCTTCTGGCATCGCTGAATGGGAACTCGAAAGTTTCGTTAGCGCTTTCGATTGCCGGCACAAACACCTTTGAAGTCGGCAATGCCGTGATTCCCTATTTGATCTCGCCTTCCGGCAGTCTCGGACTTCGCGGAGTCGGCAGCCGGGACCCGAACGCTGCAATTCGGGTGCAGGGCTTTAAGGATCTGCTGGCGCTGGAGCACAAAAATTTGTTCGAAGCGGCCTACGCCGACACGATGAGCCGTTCGATCGCCGAAAACGAAGTTTTGACAAGCGCCTTGCACGGAATTCCGGCATTGCAGACGGCGTTTCCAACAACTGAGCTAGGGCGACAACTCGCGATGGTCTCGAAACTGATCGCCGCCCGATCGAATCTCGGGATGCAAAGGCAGATCTTCTTCTGCGCGGTCGGCGGCTATGATACGCACGGCGACCAGGTTTCCGCTCAGGCGGGGCTGCTGTCGGAATTAAGCACCGCGATGAACGCCTTCTATCTGGCGACGGTGGAGCTGGGTGTTGATCGATCGGTCACAACGTTTACTGCGTCGGATTTTGGCCGGACCCTGCCAAGCAATGGCGGCGGCAGCGATCATGGGTGGGGCAGTCATCAATTCGTCATGGGTGGCGCCGTTAGGGGCAACCGGTTGTATGGCACGTTCCCGACGCTGGCCGTGAACGGACCGGATGACACGGAAGATGGCCGGTGGATCCCGACGACGAGCGTCGATGAATTTTCGGCAACGCTGGCCAGCTGGTTTGGCGTCGCCGACAGCGATCTCTCCACCGTCTTCCCGAACATCGGCCGCTTCGCCCATCGCAATCTCGGCTTTGTCGCTTAGACGGTTGAGCACTTCGCACGCTTAGGTTGTCATCCCGAGCGAAGTCGAGGGACCTCTTCTACCCGCACAGGCTTTGCCGCGACTGAGCGATCGCTCCACGGAGCTTTGGGAAAATAGCTGCGCGTTAGCCTTATGCGGAGACGCAAGCTCGTCCCTCCGATAACTCGTGCTTTCCCGGACCGTCATTATATTTCACTCCCATGTTGGACGAACGGATCCTGGTCATTACCGGCGCAGGCATTTCCGCCGAAAGCGGTATACCAACCTTTCGTGGGAAGAATGGCTATTGGCGGAACCTCGACCCGGCGAAGCTCGCCACACCGGAAGCGTTTCACCGCGACCCGCATCTGGTGTGGGAGTGGTATCGCGAACGTCGCACTAACATTCGCCGGGCCAAGCCGAATCCGGCACATATCGCCATCACCCGATTGGCTAACGAGTCCCGGCACTTTCTACTGGTCACGCAAAATGTGGATGACCTGCATGTCCGGGCGGAGCACAACAGCAAGTCGATCGGTCCAGACAACCTCGTGCAAATACACGGAGACATTTTTCTGACCCGATGTTCACGTTGTGACTACCAGTTCTTCGAGCGCGATCAGGACACCGCTGATCTGCCGTTGTGTAAACAATGCGGGGCGATGATGCGTCCCGGAATAGTGTGGTTCGGCGAAATGCTGAACGCGGCCCGGATAGATCAGGTAGAATCTTATCTCGCCGAGGGCCGATGTGATCGCGTGATCGTGATCGGCACCACTGCGATGTTCGGTTACATCATCGATTGGGCGTTACGAGCAGCCGAGGATGGCGCGAGCTTGATCGAAGTGAACCCCGACCTTACGCCATTGTCGGAACATGCTAGCGAAACGATTCGAGAACCTGCCGGATCTGTTTTGCCCGACCTCGTTGCGACGTTAGTCAACTCAGGCACGGCGTAGGCAACGGAGGGCGGAGCTCCGGCGACGCCGCAACCGGGCGCGCGAAGGACGAGCCGTCCGGCTGCGGTCGCCGCAAACGGGCTCCCAGACCTCACCCCCCATCATGGCAGCTCGGCCTATCAGCGTTTGCGTTTTAGCGATCGTTACAGTTGAGTGCGCAACAATGACGGACAAGCTGCGCGTCGGTGTAGTGGGTGTTGGCCATATCGGCAGCAATCACGCGCGGCTGTACTCGGAGATTCCCTCAGCCGAATTCGCCGCCGTTTACGACATCGATCCGGCTCGGGCTTCTGCCATCGCGCGGAAATATGGCGCGAAAGCCGCCGCTACAGTTTGGGAATTCGGCGACATGATCGATGCGGCATCGGTCGCTACACCAACGACAACCCACTACGACGTCGCCCGGTCGCTATTGCAAAGCGGCAAACATTTACTAGTCGAGAAACCGATCACCGAAAATACCAGGCAGGCCAGCGAGCTGGCAAAAATGGCCGGTGAGAAGAATTTGATTCTCCAGGTGGGACATGTGGAGCGGTTTAATCCAGTCCTGAGCGCGCTGGAGGCGCGGCTGAGTCATCCGCGTTTCATCGAGGCGCATCGTCTCTCGCCTTATCCCGAACGAAGCACCGATATCGGAGTCGTTCTAGATTTGATGATTCACGATTTGGAAGTGATCCTGCATCTGGTCCGTTCGCCCGTCCAAACAATCGACGCGGTTGGTGTGCCGGTCCTCAGCAAGAGCGAAGATATCGCCAACGCACGAATTCGATTTGAGAACGGATGCGTCGCTAACATCACTTCGAGCCGGATCAGCCCCGAGCGCATGCGCAAGATCCGGGTTTTCCAGGAGGACGCCTATCTCTCGCTGGACTATCAGAATCAGACCGGCGAAATTTATCGTCGCGCTCTCGGTCGAATCACTCGCGATAAAGTAGAGATCGAGCGCGAGGAACCGCTCAAGCGCGAACTCACCTCGTTTGTGGAGTGCGCGCTAACGGGCCGCGAACCTCGCGTGTCCGGTTACCAGGCCACCGCTGCTCTGGAACTTGCCGTGCAAATAACGCAACAGATTTCCGCCGCGACTACACCGTAGTCCTGTTCCTTCAGCTGTGGCAGTGCCCACCATTTATTTCGTTGCCGGTGAGGCGAGCGGCGACAACCACGGCGCAGCCCTGATGCGGGAACTTCGTGAGTTGTGGCCGTCGATCGAATTTCGCGGTCGCGGTGGGCCGCAGATGAAAGCGATTGCCGGTGATGGTTTCGACAATTGGATAGCGGATGCCGGCGTTCTCGGGCTGTGGGAGGTGATTAAGAAGTACGGATATTTCCGCACGAAATTTCGGCAGACGATTGCTGAAGTGAACGCCGTTAAACCGGACGCCGTACTGTTGATTGATTATCCGGGGTTCAATCTTCGCCTCGCCCGGGCGCTGCGCAGCGGCGAGCTGGCACCCAGGATTATTTACTACATCAGCCCACAGGTTTGGGCTTGGCATCGCAGCCGCATCACCCAAATGGCGCGTTGCATCGATCTCATGCTCTGCATCTTTCCGTTCGAGGCGGATCTGTACAATCGATCGGGATTACGGACCCGTTTCGTGGGTCACCCGATGATCGATCGATTATCACCCGAGCGGATTCAGGTAAATCGGCAGCCCGAACTGGTTGGCCTGTTTCCCGGCAGCCGCGAGCGGGAGGTGCGAAAGATCTTTCCTATCCTGATGCGGGTGGTGAAGGAATTACGGAAGCGTCGCGCATCGCTGGAATTCGAAGTCACAGCGGCATCGCCACGCCTGGCGACAATGATGCAGGAGATGATTGCCGCTGACAGCGCGGAGTTAGGGATTGAAATCAAAACCGGCAACTCAGCTTCGCTCATGCAACGCGCCGCGACTGCGGTCGTTGCATCCGGCAGTGCTACTTTAGAGGCCGCTTACTTTCGATTGCCGTTTGTTTTGATTTACAGGGTGGCGTGGTTGACCTACATCGCCGCCAAAATCGTTGTTCGGATCCCGCATCTCGGCATGCCTAACATTTTGGCCGGGAGCGAAATCGTCCCTGAATTCATCCAACACCGTGCCGACCCTGTCGCGATTGCAGCGGCCGTTCTCCGACTGATTGAAGATCCAGCGGCAAAAAATCGGATGTTAGGCGAGTTCGACATCATTATCGGGAAGTTGGGGCAGGGTGGGGCGAGTCGCCTGGCCGCGCGGGAGATCATCTCGGAAATCGCGCCGAATGGCTCGCCGGCCATAGCTTAAGACTTACCGACCGTCACCTGTGATTGATTATCCGTGCCACTGGTTATTCGATTGGATTTCCTTAGAGGCGATTTAGTCTGGCGTGTAACCGGTGAAGATCTGGGATATTTCACGCACGCTTTCGAACGATCTGGCGCCGTGGCCGGGTGACACGCCATTTCATTTCCAATTAGCGGCCAAGATCGGCCAGGGCGCGGTAGTGAACGTTGGCGCCATTCAAATGAGTGTTCACAATGGTTCACATGCCGACGCCTGGTTCCATTTCGAACAGGACGGCTGGACAATCGACCACGCAGATTTGGCGACATATTTCGGACCAGCTGTGGTAGTTGATCTGACGCAGCAGCTTGCCAATAACAGCGGCGAGTTGATCACCGTAGAGCTGTTGAAAGAAAGCGCTGATGAACTGCGCCAGACTTCGCGGCTGCTGCTGAAGACCGGTGTTTGGCCAAACAGCACCGTCTTTCCAAAACGCATCCCCGTGATCGATGGCGATGTCGCCGGATGGCTGCAGGCACATGGAGTGAAACTCATCGGACTCGATCTGCCTTCGGTTGATTCAATCGACGCCAAGGTCCTGGCCAATCATCACGCCCTTGCTCGCAGCGAAATCTCGATCGTCGAATCGCTGGATCTCAGTGCCATCGAAGCCGGCGTTTACGGCTTCGTCGCGTTACCGCTCAAAATTGCCGGCGGCGACGCCGCTCCGGTCCGGGCCATTCTTTGGCGCGACGATTGATGCCATTGCGCGTGTCGTCGCACTTCATTTTGACGGACCGGCGCAGTCTTTGGCTGCTCGCCGTGGCCGGCGTTGTCTTGTGCCTGGTGGCGAATCTGCCCTGGCAAGTCGACGATTACGACCAGGCGAAACAGGCGTTCACCTCATTTCAGATGGTGAACCAGGGCCGGTGGTTATATCAGGAGACTCCGCACGAGCGAATCGCCACCAAACCTCCGCTGGTCGGATGGGTTTCTGCCGCTTCCTACTTTCTCACTCGCGACTGGGAAATCGCGTGGCGGATTCCCTCGGTTCTGGCCGGAGCGGGAATTGCTTTTCTTCTCTTCCGCGCCGCGAACAGCGCTTTCGGGGCAGTCGCTGCGGTCATCGCACTGGCCGCGTTCATCTTCAACCTGATCACGCCCCGATTGGCGACGTTGGTGCGAACAGATATGCCGCTGGCGTTGGTCGTCTTCGGCATTGGTCTCATGATATGGGATCGAATCCGAACCCAAACGCCGTGGAGCACTAACGACCGCCTGATCATTTTCGGATTATTGAGTGCCGGGATGTTGATCAAAGGTCCGGTAGTCCTGGCCTTCCTTCTGCCCGGTATCGTTGCATTTCGATTGTGGCTCAAACGGCCAGTCGTTTCCGCTTTCCCTGGATTTTGGCCGTGGATCGCGTCGTTAGCCATTTTCCTTCTCTGGGTAGCCGGTGGTGTTGGCACCGTAACCGGTTTTTATGACGAGGTCGTTGTTCGTGAGTTCCTGGGGCGA
>C688J18823_10001792_pt1 | contig 13364 bp, 10 predicted proteins | sample HopSoiMetagenom1_FD_18823 | JGI IMG/M metagenome (IMG submission 18823)
GATCGCCCCCGCCGCTTTCGTCGGGATCTACCTCGAGCCCTACGACGGGCGCACCGTGCTCTGCCTGACGTGGCGCGCGACGCCGACCGGCGGCACCGAGTGCGCCGGCGACGACCTGTCGGAGCTTCGCTGGTTCGGGCGCGACGAGCTTCCGCTCGACGAGCTTGCGTTTGCGCATTACGCGCGTGCGCTCTCAGACGCTCTTCGGGACAAGCACACGTAGCGCGCGCGGTTCGATCGTGAACCGGATCGGCGTCTGCAACACCTCTGGCTCGCCGTCGATTGCTGCCCGGATCCGCCCTCCCGGCACGTCGACCTCGAAGCGCGTCCCCGTTCGCTCGTCGACGCCGCCCTGCACCAGGTAGAGGTGAAGCACGCCTTCGTCGAGTCGCTCGCGTTCGCCGAGCGACGGGAGCTCGAGCGCGTACGCGTTGTTGGCGACGAGGAGGAGCCTCGTCTCGACCGCGTCGCCGTCGACGGTGACGCCGAGTGGCTCGCGATGCGTCGCGACGATCAGCCAGGCGCGCATGCGAGCGAACGCCTGACGGCTGCGTCGGTGCCGCTCGCGGCGGTGCACGAGGCTCGCGTACATGCCGAGCGACACGTTGTTGAGGAAGATCCGGTCGCCGGCGCGCGCGACGTCGACGCGTCGTTCCTCCCCGTCGAAGGCGTCGAGTGCCGCGATCGGGTCGGCACGGTCGAGCCCGAGGTCGCGCGCGAAGTGGTTGCGCGTGCCGTATGGGACGCAGACGAAGCGGACGTCCCGCTCGACGGCGGCCGCGGCGACGGCGGCGAGCGAGCCGTCCCCGCCGGCGATCCCGATCGCGGTCGCCTCCGTGGCGAGCGCGAGCGCTCCCGCGTCGTCGCCTTCGACGAGGACGTGGGTCCGGATCCCGCGCGCGCGCGCGGCGCGGACGAGGTCGTCGACGCTCGGCCGGTCGTCGCCCGACCGCGGGTTCACGAGGAGGAACCGGTCCACGATCGCCGAGGATATGGGTCTGCGGCACGCGCAAATGAGCCGAACGGCCCATGGCGCTGTCCGGTCGGCGTGTCGACAATTAGCCGTATGAGCGAGCGCGGTTTGCACCGGATCGAGGACGACCTGAGCGAGACCTGGGTCGAAGACTGGGCGGGCGCGGGGGTCGCCGAGATCGAGGCGTACCTGGCGAAGCACGCGGCCTTCCTCTCGTTCCTCGAGTCGCAGGAAGCCTGACNCCTTCCTGTTAGGCGCCTCACGGCGCGAACGGCCGGGATCGCTTACGCTCCCGCGCTATGAAACTGAGCTATCTCTGGCGCGGCCTTCCGGGGCACCCGATTCATCCGCCGCTGACCGACGCAACGATCGGCGCCTATACCTTCGCGACGGTCGCGGCCCTCATCCAGGTCATCGGGATCACGTCGCACTCCGGCGCGTACGCATGGTGGCTCGCGCTCGTCGCCGGCGCGATTTTCTCCACGGTGACGGTCACGACCGGCTTCCTCGACTGGCTGACGATCGAGTCTGGGACGCCGCTGAAGCGCACGGCGAACGCCCACGCCCTCGCGAATGCGACCGCGAGCGTGTTCTTCATCCTCGCGATCATCATCGGGCACAAGCACTACACCCACGGTCTCGTCGGGACCGGGCCGTTCATCCTGACCGTGATCGGCTTCTGCTTCCTGACGCTCGGCGGCTGGCTCGGCGGGGCGATCACCTACGTGCACGGCATGCGCGTGCTGAACCTGCTGACGGAACCGGCGCGCAAAGCGTCTGCGCCGATCGCGACACCTGAGAAGAAAGAGGCAGAGGGGGCCTAGGCCCCCTCTGCGCGTCTACGCGCCGTTCTGCGAAAGCCCGAGCGCGCGTTCGATCGCGCCCTTCGGCTGTGCGCCGATGGCGGCGGCAGCCGGCTCCCCATCCTTGAAGAGGATCATCGTCGGGATCGACTGGACGCCGTAGCGCATCGCCAGCTCCTGCTCCTCGTCGATGTTCACCTTCACGAGCTTGAGCTCGCCGTCGCGCTCGGCCGCGATCTTGTCCAGCACGGGCGAGACCGCGTGACACGGCCCGCACCACTCGGCCCAGAAGTCGACAAGCACCGGCGTGTCGCTCTGGATGACTTCCTGGTCGAACTGGTCCGTCTTCACTGCTGTTGCCATCGATTCCTTTCGTCGTTCCAAATCATCCGTACCCCACTAAAAACGGTTCTGAACCGCGAAGAATTCCGTCCTTAGAATCGAGATATGTTCGCACCGCTCCCGGACAAGCCCGATCACCCCCGCCTCGAGGAGGAGATCCTCGAGTGGTGGGACGTGGAGCGCGTCTTCGACCGGCTCCGTGAGCAGAACCGCGGCCGCGAGAAATGGAGCTTCATCGACGGCCCGATCACGGCGAACAACGCGATGGGCGTCCACCACGCGTGGGGCCGGACGCTCAAGGACCTGTTCCAGCGCTACAAGGCGATGCGCGGCTTCGACCAGCGCTACCAGAACGGGTTCGACTCCCAGGGCCTCTGGGTCGAGGTCGAGGTCGAGAAGGAGCTTGGCATCCGCGCGAAGCGCGAGATCGAGGAGTACGGCATCGCCGAGTTCGCCGAGCGCTGCAAGGAGCGCGTCGCGCGCTACGGGAGTGTGATCACGAAGCAGTCGCGGCGGCTCGGGATGTGGATGGACTGGGAGAACACCTACTACACGTTCTCCGACACGAACATCGAGTACATCTGGCGCTTCCTGAAGGAGTGCCACGCGCGCCGCTGGCTCTACATGGGACACCGCGCAACGCAGTGGTGTCCCCGCTGCGGAACGTCGTTGTCGCAACACGAGCAGGCGGGGGAGGACAAGTACACGGAGCTGACGCATCCCTCGCTCTTCGTCCGTCTCCCGCTCCGCGGACGCGACGGCGAGGCACTCGCCGTCTGGACGACGACGCCCTGGACGCTGCCCGCGAACGTCGCCGCGGCCGTCAAGCCGGACGCCGAGTACGCCCTCGTCGACGGCGCCTGGTGGCTGCGCGACCTGCGGCCGGGCGCCGACGGCGCGCGCGTCGTCCGCGGAGCGGACCTCGTCGGCCTCGAGTACGACGGGCCGTTCGACGACCTGCCGGCGCAGGAAGGGGTCGTCCATCGCGTGATCCCATGGGACGACGTCGTCGTCGACGAGGGAACCGGCATCGTGCACATCGCCCCCGGCGCCGGCGCCGAGGACTTCGAGCTCTCGCGCGTGCACGGCCTGCCCGTGCTCACGCCGATCGACGAAGCCGGGCGGATGAACGCGTCCTACGGCGACCTCGCGGGCCTGTCGACCGACGAGGTCGTCGAGCCCGTGACGAACGCGCTTCGCGACCGCGGCCTGTTGATCGACGCCGGGACGATCGTGCACCGGTACCCGATCTGCTGGCGCTGTGCGACGCCGCTCGTCTTCCGCGTCGTCGACGACTGGTTCATCTCCTGCGAGCAGGTCAGACAGCCGCTGCTCGACGCGAACAACGACGTGGAGTGGACGCCGGACTTCTACAAGAAACGGATGGACGACTGGTTGCGCAACATGGGCGACTGGAACATCTCCCGCAAGCGGTACTTCGGGCTGCCCCTGCCGATCTACCCGTGCGAATGCGGGACGGTGAACGTGGTCGGATCGCGTGCCGAACTGCTCGCGCGCGCGACGGCGCCCGTCGACGACCTACCGGAGCTGCACCGTCCCTGGATCGACCGCGTCGAGATCGCGTGCGAGGACTGCGGGCGCGCGGTGCGCCGGATCCCCGAGGTCGGCGATGCCTGGCTCGACGCGGGGATCGTGCCGTTGTCGACGCTCGGCTGGGAGAGCCCGGAATTCGTCGCGCACGGAAACGCGACCGGCGCTGCGCGCGGCCTGACGCACGCCGACCTGCCCGACCACGCGTACTGGGAGAAGTGGTTCCCGGCCGACTGGATCTCGGAGATGCGCGAGCAGATCCGGCTCTGGTTCTACGCGATCTCGTTCATGTCGATGACGATGGTCGCGCGTCTGCCGTATGAGCGCGTCCTCACGTACGAGAAGGCCGGCGACGAGACGGGCCGCGAGATGCACAAGTCGTGGGGCAACGCGATCGACGCGCAGGAAGCGCTCGACAACATGGGCGCCGATCCGATTCGATGGTTGTTCGCCGCGCAGGTTCCGAGCCAGAGGCTCAATTTCGGCTACGGCCCGGCGAACGACGTGAAGCGGCGGCTGCTGACGCTCTGGAACTCGGTGAAGTTCTTCGTCGACTACGCGAACGTCGAGTCGTTCACGCCGGGGGCGACGCAGCACGAGCCGCAGCCGCTCGACCGCTGGCTGAGCGCGCGCACGGCGCAGCTCGTCGACGAGATGACGGACGCGTACGAGCGGTTCTGGACGCCCGACCTGGTGCGCGCGTTCGAGAGCTACGTCGACGATCTGTCGAACTGGTACATCCGCAGGTCGCGTCGGCGCTTCTGGGACAGCGACACCGCGGCATTGCAGGCGTTGTGGGAGTCGCTGTCCGAGGCCGTCCGCGTCGTCGCGCCGGTGATGCCGTTCCTCGCCGACTACCTGTGGCGCGCGCTTCGCGCCGACGACGCGCCGGCGTCGGTCTTTCTCGCCGGCTGGCCCGAGCCGCGCGACCGTGACGCGTCGCTGCTGCGCGAGGTCGCCGAGGTCCGTCGCGTCGTCGAGCTCGGGCGGCAGGCGCGGTCGACGTCGGGGCTGAAGCTGCGCCAGCCGTTGCGCCGCCTGGTCGTCCAGGGCGCGCAGTTCGCGCAGGCGCACGAGGACGAGATCCGCGACGAGTTGCGGGTGAAGGAGGTCGAGTTCGGCGAGGTCGAGGCGATGGAGGTCCGCGTCAAGCCGAACCTGCCCTTGCTCGGCCCGAAGCTCGGGAAGGCGCTCGGCGCCGTCCGCGCCGCGCTCGCCGCAGGCGAATGGGAGCAGCTGCCCGGCGGGGGCGTGCGCGTCGACGGGCACGAGCTCGGCGCGGACGAGGTGCTCGTCGAGCGGACGCCGCGGGAGGGCTGGGCGCTGGCCGAGGACGACGGAGTCACGGTCGCCGTCTCGACCGAGCTGGACGACGAGCTTCGGCTCGAGGCGCGCGTTCTCGACCTGATCCATCGTGTGAACACAATGCGGAAGGACGCGGGGCTGGAGCTCACCGACCGGATCACGCTGACGCTGCCGCAGAGCGACGCAGACCTGTTGCAGCACGGCGACTGGATCAAGCATGAGGTCCTGGCGACGGAGATCCGCGCCGACGGGTCGGCCGAGCCGGTGATCGCGAAGGCCGGAGGCGGAGCCTGACCGTTCCGGGCGGAATTGCGTCCCGACATTCGACGATGTCGGCGGACGAGCTCATCCTCTTCCGGAGCCCGATGTTCGTCGTCGGAGAATTCGTGTGCCGGCCCGGCGATCCGCGGTGGCGCGAGACGAATGCCGTCAGCGACGCGCCTCACATCGTCTTTCCGCGCACGAGCGTCGTGATCGCTCAGGTCGGCCGCGGCGCTGTCCTCGCGAACCGCAATCACGTGATGTTCTACAACCCGTTGCAGCGCTTTCACCGCTTCCTGCACGACGGTCGTGGGGACGTGTGCGTCTTCGTCGAGATCGACCCCGCGCTCGTCGCCGAAGCGGTAGGCCGCGACCCGTGGTTCGAGTTCGGAAACGCACCGGCGGACGGACGGACGTATCTGCTGCAGGACGCGCTGACGCGCGCGCTGCGCGACCGCCGGTGCGACGAGCTCCATGCGGAAGAGGTCCTCCTGGACGTGGTGCAGCGATCGCTCGAGCAGGCGGTCGTGTTCCACGGCATGCGCCGACGGCGTCGGCGCGCGCGGACCGAGCGTGAACATGTCGACCTTGTCGAGACGACGAAGGCGCAACTGACTCGGGCGCCGACGCGCCGCGTGACGCTCGGCGGCCTCGCGCGTGAGGTGCACGCGTCGCCGTTCCACCTCGCGCGCGTCTTCCGGGAGCGCACGAGCTTCTCGATCCACGGGTACCAGACGCAGCTGCGGCTGCGACTCGCGCTCGACAGGCTGCACGACGGCGCCGAGCTCTCCTCGCTCGCCCTGGACCTCGGCTTCAGCAGCCACAGCCACTTCACGACGGCGTTCGGGAACGCGTTCGGTCTCCCGCCGTCGGCCGCTCGGACGCTCGGACGCCACGGACTGCGCGAATTGCGCACGATCGTGGAAGCGCCGCTCACCGGCCGCTCTTAACGTCAGGCGGGATGTCCCGCCGCACGCGCTTTTTCTCCATGGCGCTCGCGCTGCCCGCGTTCGGCACCGGTCTCGCACGTGCCGCGCCGGCCGTTGTCGCGAAGATCGACGTCGGCTCGAAGCCGTGCGCGACGATCGGCGCATTCGGCAGCGCCTGGGTGGCGGACTATGGCTCCTCGTCGGTGTCGCGGATCGATCCGTCGACGAATACGGTGACCGGGACGGTCCACGTCGGGTTTCAGCCGTGCGGCCTCGCCGCAGGCGCCGGTTCGGTCTGGGTGGACGCGTACGGGAGCGGGACGATCGAGCGAGTCGACCCGAAGAGGATGCGTCTCGTCAAGAGCATTCGCACCGGGGCCGATCCCTACGACGTCGCGTTCGCGTTCGGCTCCGTCTGGTCGTCGAACCACGTGGAAGGAACGGTCTCGCGCATCAGCCCGAAGCGGAACAGGATCGTCCGCCGCGTTCGCGTGGCCGGCACGCCGGCGGGCTTCGCCGTGACGGATCGTGCGATCTGGGTCGGTTCGGACACCGGCGCGTTCGTGACGAGGATCGATCCCCGGACGAACAGGCCGCGTCGGATCGCGACGGGCATGGCCAGACCGGCGTGGCTCGCAGCATCGAACGACACGGTCTGGGCCGCCGGCCCCGACGGGATCGTCCGGATCGACGCGGCGACGAACAAGGTCGTGGCCCGGATCTCCGTCTCCGGCGGGCCGACCGACGGATCCGTTCTGTCCGACGGGAGCGTGTGGTTCCCGTTGCTGACGTCGAACCGAGTCGTGGAGATCGATCCTGCGACGAACGCCGTCGTGGCGCAGGTCGACGTGGGCAATGGCCCGTTCGTGGCGAACGAGGCGTTCGGGGATCTCTGGGTCGGGAGCTGGCGCGGGTCGGACGTCTGGCGCCTTCACCCCTGAGGCGCCGTCACGCGAGCGCTGCTCGCAACCGATCGAGGCCGGCCGCGAGCGCGTCGTCGCTCACCGCGAGCGATAGGCGCGCGTAGCCGGCGCCGCGCGGGCCGAAGCCCTCGCCCGGTGCGACGACGACGCGCTGGTCGGTGAGCAGCGACTCCGCCGAAACGCCGTCCGGCAGCCGGAACCAGACGAAGAACGTGCCCTCGCTTTGCGCCTCGCAGCCCGCGAGCGCGGCGAAAGCCGTGTCGCGCCTCGTCTCGTAGGTGGCGCGCCGCACCTCGACCGACCCCTGCGGGCCCGTGAGTGCGGCGATCCCCGCCTCCTGGACGGGGCGGAACACGCCGGCGAAGAGGTGGTCCTGCAGCTCTTCGATGCGCCGCACGAGCTCCGCGTTGCCGATGACGAAGCCGAGTCGCCAGCCGGCCATGCCGTACGACTTCGACATCGAGAAGAGCTCCACGCCGACGTCACGCGCACCATCCGCCGCAAGAAAGCTCGCGGGGCGGCGACCGTCGAACACNAGGTCGCCGTACGCGAAGTCGTGGAGCACGTAGCCCCCGGTGCGCGCGGCCCATTCGACGGCTTCGTCGAAGATCGGCCCAGGCGCGGCCTCTGCCGTCGGGTTCGACGGATAGTTGAGATAGACGGCAGCGGCGTCCGCGTCGTCGAAGCTCGTGAACGACGCGCGTCGAGCCCCGGCAAGCGCGACGGCGGACGGGTAGTCCGCGTAGCCGGGATCGGGCAGCAGGATCGTCTCGCCGCGCTCGACGGCGACGAGGGCGAACTCCATCAATGCCGTCTTCGAGCCGGGAACGACCGCGACCTCGTGCGCAGGGTCGACGACGACGCCGTACACGTCGCGATAGCGCGCCGCGATCGCCTCCTTCAGCTCCGGCAGCCCGCTGAACGGCGCGTACCCGTGTGCGTCCTGCCGTGCGGCCGCGCGCTGGAGCGCGTCGACGACGTGCGGGGGCGGCCCGACCTCCGGGTTGCCGCGGCCGAGATCGACGAGCGGCTCGCCTTCGAGCGCCGCTGCGGCGGACACGCGTGCGAGCAGCGCCATGAAGTACTGGTCCGGGAGGCGCCGCATCCGTTCCGGGGGCTGGCGCACCCGGCGATGCTAGTGCAGACTCCGACTGTGGACGCCTGCGCGCATTGCGGGGGCGAGGTCGAGGAGCGCTTCCGCTTCTGCCCCTGGTGCGCGGCGCCGCTCCGCCGGAAGTACGTCGAGTTCTTCCGAGCGCATCCGCGCGACGGGGGGCGCATGCTCCGCGTGTCGCGCTACGTCGACGATGACCCGCATGTGCGGCTCAGCGTCTGGGACGAGACCGGCCGCGCCGAGACGGCGATCTCCGTGGACGAGCTCGAGGCGGCTCGGCTCGCGCATTTCCTGCGGCCGCCGCGCCCGCAGCGGCGCAAGACGCTGCTCGACTACGCGGCGGAGCTCTCCGCGCGCCGGAGCTCGACCGGATCGCATTGATCGGCCTGTGGCCGGTGGGGCTCGGAGAGGTGGAGTAGGAAAAGGCCTGTCGCTCGGGGGGGTCGGTGGCGACAGGCCTCTTCCAGTGCTCACCGCGGACTGCAAGGCCAGGAACGCGCCGCGGTTCGCATCGCCCAGTGGGGCTGACGCTAGCGAGTCGGGGTCGCCTTTCCAATAGGCCGTTCGGCCCATCTTCGAAAGCTGCAGGAAAGCGGTTTCGCCGCCGGGAACGGGAGGCGTGCGCGGCCTCGACCACGCCCCGCGGCACTCGTAGAATCTGAGCGCCCGGTGACACAACCGATCCAAGCTCTGTGGCTCGACGCGGTGCCGCTCCTCGTCGCTGCGGCCGCGTACGTGGGAGCGGTGGGCGGCGCCGTGGTCGGCGCTGCCGCCGCCGTTCTCGCGCTCCGCCTGCTCGGTCGGCGCCGCCCCGCCCCGGGCGCGGCGGAGCCGCCGGACGACTTGCCGGCCGAGCTCGGCCGCGCCGAGGACGTGCGCGCTGTCGCGGAGGTGCTGGTTGCGCACGTCGAGCGGCGTTTCGACGTCGACGTCGCCGCTGTCGTTGCCGTCGGGGACGGCGGCGCGACGGCCCACGGCGTCGTGGGGCACGTGCTCGGAGCGCCGATCGAGCGCTTCGAGGAGACGGCGTTCGACCTTCGAGACGAGCCGTCGGGGGTCGCGACTGCGGTTCACGACGCGACAGCGTTCGCCGTCTACGACGCGTCGTCGTCGCCGGCCGTCCACCGGAAGCTCGTCGACGCGCTCGGGGTCAAGAGCACCGCCTATGTTCCGCTCGTCGCCGGTGAGCGCGTCTCCGCCGTCCTCGTCGTCGGGACGACTGCGAAGCCACGCACATTCACGTCGCAGGAGCTGACTGCCTTGCAGGTGGTCGCGGGCGAGGCAGCGCTCGCGGTCGAGCGCGCGCGGAAGACGTCGGAGCTCGCCGAGGCGCTCGGCCGAGAGCGCCGTCGCATCGGACAGCAGAGCGGCCTGCTCCGGGCGGCACAGGCGCTGACGAGCGACCTGCGCGTCGCGACCGTCCTCGATCGCCTCGTCTCGCTCCTCGCCGAGCTCGTCGGAGCCGATGCCGCCGACTGCTACCTGCTCGACACGCAACGCGGTGTGCTCCGCTGCGCGTCCGTCCACGGTTTGCCGAGAGAGCTCGTCGGCTTCGAGTTCGACGCCGAGCACGGCCTCGCGGGTCGCGCGCTGACGGACGGCAAGCCCGTGATCGCGGAAACCTACGAGACCCTCGACATGCCGGTGCCGAACGACGCCTACAGGGACTTCGGGTCGGCTCTCGTCGCGCCGATGCGCTGGGGCGACACCGTGCACGGCGTCCTGGGCGTCGGCGCCCACGCGACGCGGCGGTTCGACGAGGAGGACGCCGACGTCGTCGAGGCCTACGCGGGCCTCGCCTCGCTTGCGCTTGCGAACGCGCAGGCGTTCGAGGCGCGCTCGCGGCAAGCTCGTGTCGAGCGTGGCTTCTTCCGCATCGCGTCGGCGCTCGGGCAGTCGCTGTCGCTCGAGCCGACGCTCGAGGCCGTTGCCCAGGCGGCGAACGACGGGCTCGGAGGCACGTATGCCGCTGTGTTCATGCCGCGTGGCAGCGCGCTCGAGCTCGTCGGAGCGGCGGGGATTCCCACTTCACTCGACGACGCGCTCGTGAACGGCCTTCCCAACAGCGCGCGCGTCCTTGCGCGCGCCGCGGCAGACGACCGGATCCTCGCGTCGACCGAGCTGCTCGAGGACGACCGCTTCGACGTCGAATGGCTCGATCTCGCACGCACGGTGGGTTTTCGTGCGCTGCTGGCAGTTCCGGTGGCAAGCCCTCGCGCAGAGACGCGCGGCCTCGTCCTCGTCTTCTTCGACGAGGCGCACGAGTTCGCCGACGAGGACGTCGAGCTCGCGCGTCATCTGGCCGACGCGGCGCGTGGTGCGCTCGAGCGCAGCGACCTGTTCGAAGCGGAACGGACGCAGCGGACGCTGTCGCAACAGCTCGCGCGGACCGGCGGCACGCTCGCAACCGAGCTGGACCCGGCGGCCGTGCTCGACGAGGTCGTCCAGCAAGCGCCGGCGCTCCTGTCCGCGGAGGCGGCCGCGATCCGCACGGTCGAGGACGAGGACCTGGTTGTAAGCGCGGCGTGGGGAGAGGGCGCCGATGCGGCGGTCGGTGCGCGTTCTGCTGCGAGCGCCTGGCTCTCCGGCGACGTCGTGCAATCGCGCGCGCCGGTTGCGGTCGACGACGCGTCGCGCGACGAGCGCTTGCTCGCCGCCGACGCGATCCTCGCATCGGGCTATAGCGCGTTCCTCGGCGTGCCGCTCGCAGGCCCTGACGGAACGCTGCACGGCGTGCTCGCGGTCTACGCGCGAAAGCCACGCGTTTGGCGACCGGAGGAAATCGACGCCTTGCATGCGCTCGCGGGCAATACCGCGGGAGCTCTCTCGAGCGCCGAGCTGTATTCCCGGGTCTCTGTCGAGAAGGAGCGAAGCGTCGCGATCCTCGCGAACGTCGCCGACGGGATCGTCGCCATCGATCGCGACGGCAAGGTCGTCCTCTGGAACGCGGCGGCAGAGGAGATCACCGGCGTTCCGGCCGACGAGGCGCTCGGGCGAACTCCGACACAGGTGCTGCAGCGGACGCTCGAGTCCGAAGAGGTGTCGGCAGGATCCGGACAGCGCCTCGTGTCGATCACGCGCGGCGGCGAGGAGGTGTGGCTGTCGTTGTCCGAGGCGGTCATGCGCGATCCGCTCGGTGTTGTCGCCGGCCGTATCTTCGCGTTCCGCGACATCTCCGCCGACCGCATGGTGGAGGAGGTCAAGTCGGACTTCGTCGCTGCAGTGTCGTTGCAGCTGCGTGCGCCGCTCACGTCGATCTATGGCTTTGCCGAGACGCTGCTTCGCCAGGACGTCCTGTTCGGCGATGCGGAACGGCAGACGTTCCTTCGTTACATCGCGTCCGAGTCGGAGCGGTTGACCGAGATCGTCGACCAGTTGCTGAACGTCGCGCGTCTCGACGCGGGCGATCTTCACGTCGAGCCGGAGCCGATCGACGTCGCGTCCGTTGTGTCCGAAGTCGTCGACAGCGCCGGCGACGCCGGTGTGGGCAACGGCCACCGCTTCGAGGTCGACCTGCCCTCGGAGCCGCTCGCTGCGGAAGCGGACCGCGACAAACTGCGGCAGGTGTTCAGCATCCTGGTCGAGAATGCGCTCAAGTACTCGCCGGACGGAGGGACGGTCACCGTCGGCGCGCGGAGGAAGGAGGACGCGGTCGAGGTTCGCGTCGTCGACGAAGGCATCGGCATCCCCGCCGCCGAACAGGAACGCATCTTTCGAAAGTTCTATCGCGCTGAGCCGACCGCGCGCGACGGCGCGGGCGGAACCGGTCTTGGCCTTTTCATCGCCAAAGAACTGGTGACGGCGATGGGTGGTCGCATCTGGGTCGAATCTGCGGAGGGAGAGGGGGCGAGCTTTGCGTTTGAGTTACCGGCCGTACGCGAATAGAAGAAGCGGGGGACGGGCGGTGCCGCCTTCTGCCCACGCTCGCATCAGGTCATGACCAAAGTGCTCGTCATCGACGATGAGGCGCCCATTCGCCTCCTGTGCCGCGTCAACCTCGAAGCGGAGGGCATGCAGGTCGTCGAGGCGCCCGACGGACCAGCCGGCCTCGACAAGGCGCGTGGCGAATCGCCGGACGTCGTGCTGCTCGACGTGATGATGCCCGGCCTCGACGGGTGGCACGTCGCAGAGCAGTTGCTCGAGGACGAACGCACGAGCGGGATCCCGATCATCTTCCTGACGGCGCGCGCCGAGTTTCGCGACCGCGCGAAGGGTCTCGACATCGGCGGCGTCGACTACGTGACGAAGCCGTTCAACCCGCTCGAGCTCGCACCGCTCGTCCGCAGCCTCCTCGATCGCATCGACAAGGGCGAGCGCGACGCGTTACGAGCCGAGAAGCTGACCGAGCTGCGGTCGCTGATGGACTCGGAGTGACGCCCTGAATTCGCACGGACGGTGAAGGGCGCGCGCTCGTGCGCACGCCCTTCCCTTCCCCGACGAACTACGAGCCGGCGAAGTCGGCCGTAACGATCAGTGCGCCGTTCATCCCGCCGAACGTTCCGCGGAACGCGCCGACGCCGACCCGATGGAAACCCGGCCGAAGCAGGATTGCCCGGTGCTCGGGGCTCGCCAGCCAGTGGTTGACGACCCAGGATGCGCTCGCCGGGCCCCAGGCGAGGTTCTCGCCGAACATCGGGCCCGAAGCGCCCGAAGCCTGAACGCGCGCGGCGAACGAGCCATGGGCGAAGTACTGGTGGCGGAGCATGTCCGCCGAGTGCGAGCGGGCGGTTCGCGTCAGCCGGTAGTCGACGCTCAGCCGCGCGAGGCCGTGGCTCGATCGAGCGCCGTTCATCGCTTGCAAAAGGGACGATTCGGCTCCGGTCAGGCCCCGCGCCGAGGCGCTCGAGGCCGACAGGAGCAGGAACAAACCTGCAACGAAAGCTACAAGAAGCTGCTTTGTTTTCAACATTCGGCGGAGTTTGGAGAAGGATTCGGCGGTTCGCCTCCCTCGAACGAGGGACTTCCCGGAATTTCCGGCAATTTCGGGTCAGCGGGCGGTTTGAGCCAGCCCGATCCCGCCAAGGGTCAGGGCTGCTCCGACGAGTTGCGGCGCATCGAGCGACTCGGCGAGCCACGCCCAGGCCACGAGGATCGCGACGACGGGCTCGAGCATCGCGACGATCGCCGTCCGCGTCGCGCCGATCCGCGGCAGGGCGGCGACGA